>Ga0233427_10004589_pt1 | contig 11447 bp, 8 predicted proteins | sample SI_118_April2016_5_FD_179885 | JGI IMG/M metagenome (GOLD analysis project Ga0233427, IMG submission 179885) | Seawater microbial communities from Saanich Inlet, British Columbia, Canada - SI_118_April2016_100_MG | ecosystem: Environmental > Aquatic > Marine > Inlet | place: Canada: British...
CGTCGGATGGCTCGAACACCGGTCGCATGCAGGCGTACCAGACTCACTTTCGTTGGGATGCTGGCCTCACGGTCCGCGACTGGCGTTACGTGGTGCGCGTTGCCAACATCGACAAGTCAGCCCTGCTGAAAGACGCCGCGACTGGCGCCGATCTGCCGGACCTGATGTTCCAGGCCATGACACAAATCCCGAACCTCTCCACTGGTCGGGCTGCGTGGTACATGTCCCGGAACACGATGTCGTTTGTGCGCCGCCAGTGCACGAATGCGACGTCCGGGTCGACCCTGACGATCGAAAATGTCGGCGGTAAGATGCTGACGATGTTCTCTGGTGTTCCGATGCGCCGTTGCGATTCGCTCGCCGCTGACGAAGCTCAGGTAACCTAGATAGCCTAGGCGATCTGGTCCAGACAAACAACAAATGATGCAGGAGTGATTAGCATGATTTTGGACGAAAGAACTGAGTTTGCCGACAATGTTGACGTATCCGCAGCTGCGGGCACGGCACTCATCGGCAATGTTATCGATCTCGAGCAAGCTCGGGACATTGGTCAAGGCCAACCGGTCTACCTGTGCATTCGCACCGGTGGCACGGAAATCATCACAGGCGGCTCGGCTGGTACCCTCCAGTTCAAGCTCGTCTCTGATGCTGCGGCTGCGATCGCGACTGATGGCACCGCCACCGAGCATCTGTTGACCGACACTTTGGTCACCGATGACTCGGCTGCGAACGCCGCGCAGTTCAACGCTGGTGGCACGATCTTTTTCGGGGCGATCCCGGCAGAAGGTCCGACCTACGAGCGCTACCTCGGTATCTTGGCTGTAACGGCCACGACCACCACGACCGCTGGCACCATTAACGCTTTCCTCACGCTGGATCCGTCCGGCTGGCAAGCGCAACCGGACGCCACTAACTAGGGTTAAGCAGGGGGAGTGCGCACTCCCCCTGGCTCCCCTTTCGGAGAATTAAGATGGCTTCATTTACCACCGCTGGTGACACTCTCGTCCTTGACATCCCTGACAAGGGTGAGGACATTGATGTCGCAATCTCTGGCACGTATGCCATGACGATCGACCTTGAACGTGAGATGGGTGCGGTTGGCTCTGGTGCATTCGAGCTGATCAAGAGCTGGTCCACCGCGAACGCTACGGTGGCTTACGTTTACACCTCTGCCAACTTCAACGAGCGAATCCGCTTGATCCTGACTTCGGACACCAGCGGCACCGCCACTGTGCTGTTGACCGACAACGATGACCGGACGATCCATTCGTTCAAGGACTCGGTTGGCAACAAGCAGATGGAGTTGCTTCAAAGCCGAATGGTATTGCATGGCGGCGTCAGCCATGGCTCTGGCGGTGTCGTCGACACCACCGTTGCTCTGACACTGACTGCCAAGTTGCATGCCGGCAGGATCGTGACTGCGAACCATGCCACCGGCTTCGCGATCACTCTCCCTGAAGCGACCGGAACTGGAGATGTTTACACCATCTTCTATGGCACAACGGTGTCGTCTGGCTCCGCCACAATTGTGGCTCCGAGCGCCTCGACATCGTTCATCGGCGGCGTCGGCCTGTCAACCGACATCGCAGGTGTCACCATCTTGGCCAATGCGGCCGATGACACTGTCACGATGTCCGGTTCAACCACTGGCGGCGTTAAAGGCAGCCACCTCCGGTTCACCGATGTTGCCTCAGGCATCTTCATGATCGAAGGCTTCCTGTGCGCAACCGGATTAGAAGCCGATCCGTTCAGCGCTGGCGTCTGAGGCTGACCATGAAGGTCAATTTTAAGCGCGACTTCTACACGGCAGATCGCAGGTATCGGGTTGCCAATAATCCGAACAGCGTGCCCGAGGCTCTGCGGCACAAACTCCCCAGTGATGCGGAGATTGTCAAGGAGCCCAAGCCCAAATCGAAATCGAAAGGCAAGGGCAAGGGTAAATCTGCCAAACCCGCAGAGCCTTCTGCGACGACGGGAGCGCCGCCCGACGGCGCGGAAGACTAGGCAGGACGCGGCACCAGGGTTACCTCCCGATGGTGCCGCGTCCAACCTTGAAGGACTGACATGGCTGTAAGCAAAGCACAGATTTGCAACATGGCGTTGGCTCACATCAAGCAGACGCTGACAACTATTGCGAACCTGGACTCCGACACTGGCAACACCGCAGTTAACTGTCGGATCCACTATGACACAGCACGCCAATTCGTGCTTGCTGGCCATGACTGGAATTTCGCCACAAAGCGCAAGACCTTGGCCGACATTAGCCCTGCCACGATGTCCCCTGTGACGTGGGGATACAGGTATGCCTATCCATCAGATTGCATAAAGTTCCAAGAGATTGAGCGCCTGACGAAGACCAGTGTGCCAGTCAAATACAAGATCGAGGCAAAGGACGATGGGTCAGCACTCAGCATCTTGACAGACATGGAGGATGCCCGAGCAGTCTACACATTTGATCTTGACAATACGTCCATGTTTTCCCCAGGATTCATTTCGGCTTTGAGTTGGTATCTCGCCAGCGAGCTGGCGCCAGCGCTGTCTGGCAGCGAGACGCTTCAGCAAGCGTGCTTGGCAGTTTATTCTGGCGTTGCTAGCCGCGCCTCTTCCCAGGACAGTCAGCAGCAAGAGCACCCTGACGAGCTTGATTCGCCTTGGGACAGGGCACGCGCCTGATGCCTCCCCGCAATCAACAGAACGCGCCAATAGGGATACCGCAAATAGCATTCGGTGGCGGTGCGGTGTCACCACGCATATTCGCTCGAATTGACATATCTAAGTTTTCGACTGCTGCGAAGCGTATCCTGAACTTCTTTGTCCATGCAGAAGGTGGCGCTTCAAATCGCGCCGGAACACAATTCATTAAAGAAGTCAAGACCAGCTCTGATGGCAGCACTCGCGTCATCACATTCAAGTTCAATGAGGAGCAAGCCTACGCCTTGGAGTTCGGCGAGCTGTACATGCGGCCATATGCAGATGGCGGCTCCATCCTTGAAAGCACAGTTAGCATCACCGCTGCCACTAAGGCAGATCCTTGTGTTGTCACAGCAGCATCCCATGGATATTCAAATGGCGATCAGGTCTTCATAACTGGCGTCGGCGGCATGACCGAGCTGAATGGAAAATACTATCTCGTCTCCAGTGTTGCGACGAACACGATGGCTCTGCAGGACATTGATGCCAGCAACATTGACAGTTCTGCCTTCACCACTTACACGTCCGGCGGCACCGTCGCCAGAGTGTTCACCTTGACGACCACTTATGCCAAGGCTGATTTAGCCCTCCTTAAGTTCCGTCAGTCGAACGATGTTATGTTCCTGACGCACAAGAGCTATCCGCAGCGCAAGTTGACCCGGACCGGCAATGCTGCCTGGACGATCGCAGACGTTGATTTCAAATCCACTGCCGCCCACCCAACAGCGGGTGCAGTGACAACGCCATCAGGCTCTGATCGTCAGTACAGTTACCAGGTGACAGCGGTGATCAGAGAGACACTGGAGGAAAGCCCCCCATGCGTTGAGACTGGCGCAGCAACCATCAGCGGTGCAACCAGGGCAGACCCCTGTGTGATAACAGCAACGAGCCATGGCTTCATTGACACAGATGAAGTGTTCATTGATTCTGTCGTAGGGATGACAGAGCTGAACGGAAATCGCTACCGCATCGAGAACAAGACTACCAATACATTTGAGCTGCGCGATGTCGACAGCACAGGGTTCACCACCTACAGCTCGGCTGGGACAGCTGCTCGCACCGAGATCGTGAGCGCCACTGGCGCGTTTGCTGCAGTCGGTGCTACGTATGACTTGACCTGGACGCGTCCGACATTGCTGACTGCCCAGACCATTGAGAAGTATAACGTCTATCGCGAGGACAACGGAACGTTTGGGTTCATTGGGTCAACCGAGGACGAGGCGTTCAGCGATGAGGGCCAGGACATTGACCTGACTGACACACCGCCACGTCACCGTAACCCGTTTGACTCATCATCTGACTACCCTGGTTGCGTGACGCTTCACGAGCAGAGGGCTGTTTATGCAAACACCACCAACAATCCTCTGTCAGCATTCTTAGGTCAGTCGTCCCAGTTTGACAACTTCAACGTGTCATCGCCCACCAAGGCCACTGACGCTGTGACGGTGCGGCTGGTGACAGGCGAAGGCAACGAGATCCGACACCTGCGGTCATTCCAGAAGCGGCTGTTCGCGTTCACCTCTGGCTCTGTGATGTCCATCACCCCTGGCGGTGATGTTGATGCAATCACACCAACCTCCAAGCAGCTCAACAATGAGGAGGTCCTGTCCTGCACCGATACACCCCCACTGACAATCAAGCAGAGCATCTTGATGGTCGCAGGCAAGGAATCGGTCGGATTCGAGGTCCATTCGTTAGGTTACAAGATCGACACAGATTCATACTCAGGCTCTGATCTGTCTGTGCTCTCGAGGCATTTGTTTGAGAAATTTACCATCAGCGAGTGGGCCTATGCAGAGCGACCTTTCAGACTTGTTGCGGCAGTGCGCAGCGACGGCAAACTCTTGGTGATGTCGTATCTGCAGGAGCACAGCATCTTTGCTTGGTCTCTCTGGGAGACTGACGGAACATTTGAAAGTGTGTGCTCGGTCCCAGAAGGCCAGGACGACTTCTTGTATTTCGTAATCAAGCGCACGATCCAATCAACAGTTCGCAGATACGTTGAACGCCTGCATACCCGGAGCTTCACTGTTATCGAGGACGCTTTCTTTGTTGATAGTGGCCTGACCCTGGACAACCCAATCACGATTTCTGGCGCCACCGCTGCAAACCCATGCGTAATAACAGCCACAGCGCATGGGCTGACAGACGGCACCTATGTACGCATCAGGGATGTTGTCGGGATGACCCAGTTGAATGACATCACTTATTTAGCCATTGAGGTCGCCACCAATACGATGGAGCTGCTCAACCCTGACACTGAGCGTTCAATAAGTGCGGTCACGAAGGCAAACCCAGGGTCTGTGACTTGCACCGCTCATGGCCGCAGCACAGGCGACGAGGTTGGCTTCCTGAACGTCAATGGCATGACTGAGCTTAATGGCAACGGATACACCATCACAGTCGTTGACGACGACACCTTCACGATTGGCGTAGACACCTCGGCCTTCACCACCTACACCTCTGGGGGCAAGGTTTATCTGAACATTACCAGCGCCGCCTTCACCGCCTATGATTCTGCCGGGGAGCTGCACGAGGAAGTCACAACAGTGTCTGGCCTGGATCATCTGGAAGGTGAAGCGGTGATCGCACTGAACAATGGCAATCTCGAAACTGGCCACACAGTCGCTTCTGGAGCGATCACGCTTAACAATCGTGGATCAGTCGTGCACGTTGGCAAAGATCTGACTGGCGTCCTTGAGAGCCTTCCTCTTAATATAGCGCCAGCGACGCACAGTCGCAACAAAATTGTCAAGCAGGTCGCGCTGCGCGTTGATGAGTCACGTGGCATATTTGTTGGACCCAACGAGAGCAATCTTGAAGAGTTCCCTGCACGTTCAACTGAGCTGTGGGGAAGCCCTGCTGCCATGCAGTCTGACCTGATCAGGATCCCGATCTCTGATGATTGGGCGAGAGACGCCGGCATAACAGTCAAGTCCGAAGGTGGCCTCCCATTATCGGTTCTGTCGTGGGAGGCGCTGACAGATGTCGGAGAGTAATTATTCCACGAGACCTGCGCACAAGATGGATGTTCATGCAATCGCGCCGTTTATGCGTCAGCAAGATGTCGAAGAGGTGCGCGTGTCACACGGCGTGACACCGCATGAGGCTTTGTCAATTGGCTTGGAATGTTCAGACACGTGCAGGGTTGGCGTCTCCAACGGCGTCCCTGTCGTGATGTACGGCGTTTCGCCTCACACCTTGCTAGGTGAGAATGGAACAATATGGCTTCTCGGGACCGATGAAGCTGCGCTGAACTGGAAACCATTCATGCGTGTTTACCGAGAAGAGATTTCAATAATCACCCAAGGTTTTAAACATGTTGAGAATTGGGTCGATCGGAGGAATACTGTATCATTGCGTTGGTTAAGGTGGATGGGATTTTCTGTCGAGGACACTCCGCAGCCTTACGGAATTTACCAAATGCCATTTTACCATTTTACAAGGGACATTGAAACGTGTGCTACGTCCAAATCGCTATAGCCGCAGTCGGCATAATGATGCAGATGAAGGCGTCTGCAGATCAGGAAGCTGCGCGCCGTGACAAGGCCACATTTGATGCGCAGATTGCCAAGAACAACTCCAAGATCCTGAATCGTCAAGCTGACGATGCTGAGGAAAAGGGCAAGGACGATCGATATTTAGCACGTCTTAAAGCTGATGTGGCACGGGAGCGCATGCAGGCAGAGCTCGCCGGGCAGAGATTCGATGTCACGTTCGGCACCAACATCGATCTCCTCGCTGAAATGAATGAATTCGGCGAGCGAGATGCAAACGCCATCAAGGAGAGTGCCGACCAGACAGCCTTCGCTTTGCGCGCCAGAGCTGCCAACTTCGCAGCTCAGGGCACCTTTGAGGGGGCATTGGCCTCTGGTGCCAGCCCAGGAGACGCGGCTCTGAGCACCGGTGTTTCTGGCGCGACCTCTGTCGCATCAAAATGGTATCCTGACATAGCGTCTGAATTTTCTTCGACATCAACTTCCTCTGCACCAGCTTCTGGCGCAGATACAAGTTTACTTGCGACGAGCTGACATGGGAATAGTTGTACCAGCTTTTGAACAAGGGTTCGGCCAGGAGGTCTCAACAGGATCTCAGGTTGCACCTCAGCAATTCAACACCAGCACCGACAACTTCGGTGGCGTTGAAGCAAAGCGCAATGCAGAGCGCGGCAATGCTTTGCTGCAGGTCGCGCAGACAGTTGATGATCTGAGTTTGAAGTCAGATCAATTGGCAGCCACCAAGGCCCTGTCTAGGGCCAAGGAGCTGGCCAATAATCGTTTGCTGGACAACCTTTATTCAAAGAAGCCAGAGGATCTGTTTGGGCAAGGGCAAACACCAGGTGAGGTTTACAAAAACTCGACCGGCCTGTTTGATGATGTCTCGCAGGTCCAGTCGATGCTGGCCAACAATCGTCAGCGCAAACTGTTCGGAACCGCCTACTCAGAGTTCCGCGCCGGTCAGTCCCAGCGCATCTCCACCCACCTGGCCTCCCAGTTCGCCCAGCATGGCAAGCTGGTGCACGATGAGCAGATTGAAGAGTCTGACAAGATGATCGAGGCGGCTGGTGTTGAGACCGAGAACAATCCTCTGATGCATGAGGCGCAGCACGAGCGGGTGAAGCGAGATCTGCAGTCAAGGCTTGCGCTCGGGTCAATCACCGAGGAGGATGTCTCCGATCAATTGCACAAGCTGGATGCCGCCATCAACATCGGCAGGGTGCGCGGCTGGTTCCGCATCACATCAAACATCAATCCTGCTCAAGCTGCCAAGCGCCTTGCATCTGGCAAGCTGGATGAAGATGCTGTGGGCAGGGAAGGTGACATCCAAAAAGTTTGGAATAACCTGAACGCTGATCAACGCAAGAAGGTCCGTGCTGACTTGATCAATATTGCCGGCACCACAGCACGCTTGCAGAATGACATTGATGAATCAGCCCAGGACAGGGTTGAGGCGGACCACAAGAAACTCACCACCGAGATATTCTCCCTGGACGGCAGCAAGCCTGAAGAGCGTGAGAAGATCATCGCTTTGTTCAAGAAGGTCGAGCAGAGCCCTTACATCACTGACACCACCAAGAACAATATTCGCAATCTGATCAGCAGTGGTGGCATTGACCGAGATGATGAGCCCAGAAAATTTGAACTCAAGCAGAACATCATAGGTGGAAATATAACAACTTTGGACGAGGCCATCAATTTTGCTGATGGCCTGATCACTTATGAGACTTTGAGTGGAGATGTGGTTGATTGGCTCAAGCAAACGCACGACGAGTCCTTTCGTCATCATTTGCAGATCGGGCGCAGCCGCTTGGGAATGCCACAAGGCACCATCAATGTTGATGATCTGATCGGGTTGCGAACCTCCCAGTTTGAAGGTGCATTTCGAGATTGGTACGTCAACACCAGAGGCGAAGACAATGACCCCTATGATGGCAACATAAATGCAGCTATGACAGCGATCATCGACTCCTCAAAGGACGCGTACCCATTTGATGCAGGCACAGCTCGCACCTTGCGATGGCTTGCCAAAAGGGGCAGAGAATCTGCCTCCTCTGGAGATGATGATGCTGCGGCAAAACTTGCTGCGATCAAAAGAAGGTTCAACTTGTTGCTTGAGATGGCTGCACCAAAGGTTGACAGAGATAAGGTTTGGACAGAGATGTACAGCGGCGGCAAATCTGATACATTGAATTCAGGAGACACCCAGTGAGAGATATGGATGCGGCCTACCTAGAGCACGTCTCCTTCGAGGCGATGGAGACGGCTGGCATCGGGCCAGAAGCTAAGGACATGCAATTTGAGACCTCTTCAATTGAGCCGAGGGGTGATCGCATGGCACGGGTTGGGCGCAACCCGAGCAATGGCAATGAACTGGAGATTGAGTCATTTGAGATGGCTGATGCAGAGTCGTCGCCGTACAAACCAGGCGATGTGATGCTGACCGGGTCTGCCACGATGACCCCTGAAGAGGCAGAATCAAAGGCCAAAGGCTTAGGTCATTCACGCGTCAGACAGGAAGATGGACTGTTCCTCAGCGATGACTCTGAAGGTCGGCCCCAGATCCTCGGTGTGGCGGCTCCCCTGGCGGACGAAAATGCGTCGGAATCGTCCGATATCTCCCCAGCAGGTGGGGAAGGCGAGGCTGAGGGCGACGAACCTACCCAGCCGGTCGCACGTGAGCTCTCTCACGACGAATTTGTAACCAACCCGGATGGGTCACATTCCACTGAACGCACCATCACTGTGATGCATGCATCACTGAACGAAGGCAGACCTACCCTGATCCCAACCATCTGGATGGTGGGTGACGAGATCGTTGAGCTGCCCTACACAGTTGAAGGCCAGAAGCAGGCAGTTGAATGGGCACTGGCGTCTGGCCGAGCATGGCGTGATTTTGATTCAGTTGCAAAGGCTAAAGAATTTGCACAAAAGAGGTCCAAGAACGGTGGAACCAGGGACCAGCGGCTGAGCCTCCCAGAGCCTGCAGCATTCGCAAAATTTATGTTTGATTTTGGACAGGACATAGCCGACATAGGCATGGCACCAGTGGCTGGTTTCGCCACAGGAACAAAAATCTTTGTGTCCAATGTCATGGCTGCAACAGGATTTCTTGACCAGAAAACAGTTGACAAGAATAACCAGGAGCTGCGTGAAGCTGCTGCATCCAATAACACCACAGCCAACATCCTGCGGTTCGGCGGAGAGATTGTGGGCACCTACGTCATCCCGGCGATGAGCGGTCAGGCCTGGATGATGCGAATGGGAATGAACCCAGTCACAGCCGCAGTCGTCGCTGAATCATCAGTCGGCTTCCTGGGCATATCACCCAATGAAGAAAACATGTTCAACCTGATCCCGCTGGACAGCGAGGAGTTCCGGATCCTGAATGAGCTGCTGGGCACCAGCGAGGACAACTCAGAGCTGGAGAACCGTATCAATAACACAATTGAGGCGCTGGTGGGCCTGGGCGGCGGCGAGATCATCAGTCGCGTCGCAGCAGAAGGGTTCGTGCACTCGCTGAGGGCAACCAAGAAGGCTTCCGAGGCATTCTTGAAGTCTGTCGACGCTGCAGCTGCCAGGGTCTATGACCGGCAGCGCGGCGGCGTCACGATGATGCATGCCGGACCAGGCGACACTGACTTGTTCCTGGCGCAGCTGAAGCCGCTGATGGATCGGCTGCAGGGCAAGGACATGGCACCGCCATTCTATTCCGCCCTGGAACGGGCCATTGAGAATTTCCCTGCCGAGAAGGCTTCCGGCAAGGACATGCTGGCCAACCTGAAGAAGCAGGCATTCGTCACAGACGACGAGTTGGCTTGGACCGGCATTGATGAATTCCTGAAGGTTCGCCCCATGGTCACCAAGCAGGAGGTGGCAGAATACTTCAGGCTGAATCAGGCCAAGGTCACCGTTGCTTGGCGCGGCGATCAGCCTCGCCCTAGGAATACGTCCACAGCGGCGACTGGTGCATCCGTTGAGCTGTCCAATGCTGCCGAGGATCTTTTCTCAGCCTTTGGTGGCCTGGGCCATGGCGGCAGTATTGGCGACACGATGGAACGGCTTGAGGAAGAGGCGCTGGCTGGACTCACAACGATGATTGATGAGCTGGCGATAGCGCCACAGGCGCAGGATGCCGCACGCGCCTACTCCGACGCTTTCCGTGCAGAGCAAGCTGCCACAGACGCTGAGCTGCAGGATCTGACAGACCGGTTTGCCTCTGACCGTCAGGACATTGACCAGGCTCTTGAGCAAGCATTCGCCATGGCGATCCCTGAAGTCAATCGGGTGGATGTCACTGCGGAGGTGCACGAAGCAATCGAAGAAATAATCAATTCTGCACCCATTGATGATGCAGTCAATCTCGACGCTACTCGCCAGGTCGTTGGTGAGAGGCTCACTGATATATTCAACACTGGCGATCCATTCAACGCCCACCCGACCAGCCGCGCTGCAATCGTGGACGCAGCAACCGACCTTGTGCAACTGCGCCTTGAGCTTTCCCGCGACATGATGCTAACCGGCGCAGATGCTGAGGGCATGACCCGAGAGTTCTATCGCCGCAATGTGATGAGGCTCCGGCACGAGATGAGCCAGTCTGCACCTGAGTGGGCAACTCCTCGTGTTCAGAGCAGGGCGTGGACCCACCTTGAAGAAGCCATCCAGGCTCGCGATCATGGCGCAGAGATAGGGCTGGACGAAGCGACAGACATAATGAGTGAACTGTCTGTGCGCGAGGCCAGGTTCCTCCAGGATGCCGGAGTCATGGCACGCGATCCTGAGGACATGCAGGAAAGCCTGGTGATGGAGTACATCAGGTCTTATCAGAACATGATCAATCATCAGCCGGTTGAGGGCACCGCAGTCGCAGGAACCGCACCCACACAACCAGTGACACCGAGGCTGCGACCCTCCTCACCGCTCAGCACCCTGGGCGATCACCTGGGCAACACCAAGCATGCTGCTGGCAGCTATGTCACCCCTGGCGGCAGGGATCATCGTGAAATTGAGTTTATGCTTGAGGACACCCCGATAGGTGCATTCGGACAGCACGAAGTGCACACAGTCGTGAATGTTGACACTGGTGACTCGCAAGACTTCACTTCTCTGGGTGCAGCAGAAGCGCACGCTGAGTTCCAGCACGGCAACGTTTCAATAAAGACGCAGCAGAAAGATGTCGTGGTGCCGCAGCGCCGGTTCGGCGCAGTGAGAGGGCACTTCCCCGAGGACAATCTGCTGGCCTGGGCGCGCACCAATACG
>Ga0233427_10004591_pt1 | contig 11446 bp, 11 predicted proteins | sample SI_118_April2016_5_FD_179885 | JGI IMG/M metagenome (GOLD analysis project Ga0233427, IMG submission 179885) | Seawater microbial communities from Saanich Inlet, British Columbia, Canada - SI_118_April2016_100_MG | ecosystem: Environmental > Aquatic > Marine > Inlet | place: Canada: British...
TATGGCTCTCAAATCTGAAAAATCCTTTAAAGAATATTTGAAAAAATTATCTGATGATACAATAATAAAATATTATTCTGATGTTGAATACTCTCCATTTCCTGTACTGATTATTCAGGAGTATACTCGAAGATTCGAGCAAAAAAGTAAAAATGAGATTCTTAAAGATTTGAAACTTCAAACACGTTTAGCTCGAAAAAAGACACAGGAAATTAGCAAAATGGCTAAAAAACATACTTCAGTTGATGATTTATCCCAAAAAAAATCCCAAGAAATTATTAATCAAGCAAAAAGAAAAGGATACCGAATCAGTGAAAAAATATCTGACAAGCGTCATAAAATTAGTTCAAAATTAAAAACTACTGCTAAATCTAAAATTCAAAAAACTGTTAATGCTGGTAAGAATTTAAAAATGTCTAAAAAAGAAAATTTGGAATTATTAGAAAACTTAGCAAAATTAAAAGATGCTAAAATAATTACTGCAAAGGAATTCCAAGAAAAGAAAAAGAAAATTTTATCTAAAATTTAATCTAAATATTTTTTAATCATTTAGAATTTTTTGAAATTTATTCAATTCTGATTTAGTTTTAACAAATTGATCTGTTGATATTTTACAAGAAAAAATTTGTTTCATTTTATTATCTATTACAAAAATCATTTCATTTAGTATGATGGCATCTATAAATTCCTCATTAGGATATGCTGTGTATTCTAATATCTCATTATTTATTTGAATTTTGAATTTAAATCCCATTAACAAACCTGCTTCTTCGTGTTTGTTTAGAAAACCTCTGATGCTTGCTTTTACGTCTGATTTTTTTTCTATCTCTAAATATTTTATTTTATTATCATTATTTTCTTCTATAATACATCCAACTGGATTGTTTTTGATGTGTAAAACCAATAATTCGTGAGTTTTGATATATTCTTCTATGTTTTCGATTTTATCTAATGGCATGTCTTGATAATTGAAAATAGATTAATTAATTATTATAATTCATGCCTGTGTTTTCTTTTTTAATGAAAAAAAAGTCAGTCTCCATCGCCTTGGAGACTCCGTGAATGTATTAACTAGTTTATGTGAGCTTTGGGCTCTTCCAGCTAACACCGTAAGATGTCTCTGACTCGATACTAATACTAGAATCATCTTTTTCTTAAAAATTAAATTTAAAAAAAATTACATACTGGTTTATTTTTTTCACATTAGAAAGATCGCAATTAATTATCTGTAGTAATTATTTGATTTATCAAGCGACAATTCTATACCTACCATAAATAATGTACATATCTATCAAAAGAATTGCGATCGCTGAACCAATAAACCAATCTCTAATTGTTGATAACTCTGTTTCATATTCCATATTGGAGCTAAGATCTAACAATATTTTGTTTAATGCTTGCTCATCTAATGATTTGAAATAACTTCCTCCTGTACTATCTGAAATATTTCTAAGTGTAATTTCATCTAATTCTGCATATTGGGGTTCACCATAAATGTCGTCTCTAAGATACACTGGTTCATCTGAACCAATTCCTATTGTGTGAATTTGTACATTATTGTTAATTGCATATTGTATCGCTTGTTCTGGTGAAACTAATCCTGAATTATGTATTCCATCACTCACCAGAATTATCACTCTTTTTTTCTCTAATATTGATGAGACCATATCAATTCCTAATGATAATCCATCTCCTATTGCAGTTGCTCCATTACCTTGCTGAATCGATGCAACTGAATTCAGTGTTTTTTCTTTAACTGGTGTAAGATATGAAACTGTACCTGCACCTGTTTCAAATAAAACAATTCCAATATTGTTTTTATCGCTAATTTTGCTAACAAGTGAATTTATGGCATTTTTTGCTGCTTCCAAACGTGTTGGTTTATAGTCTGATGCTGCCATACTTTCTGAACCATCTAATACTATACCTAGATTGATTCCTTTTTCGACTCCCATAGTCACAATTTGAGGGTTTGCTAGTGCAACAATTATCAAAGATAGTACAATCACAAATAATACAAAAGGAATATGTTTTCTGAAGGTATTTTTCTTTGTATTTTCATTTTTAATTATTTTTAATGAACTAAATTTTAAAATTGAATTTTTTTTATTTGAATTATATTTGAAATATATGAAACATAAAACTGGTATTAGTAAAAAAAGAAATAATGCATTGATAAATCCAAATTCCATCAGTTTCTCATCTTCCATTTACTTCTAAAATATCTGTTAATTGTAATTTCAAATGATTCTTCATTAGTTAGGTTGATCATATCTATTCCAATTTTTTTCATACTTTGTTGATTAATGTTTATTTTTTCACTAATTGTTTTTGTATATTGTTCTTGAAAATTTTTATCTGATGTATTGATTAAAATTTGCTCTCCTGTTTCGACATCTTCAATTTGTGCATATCCAATTTTGGGCATTTCCTTTTCTCGTATATCTGAAATATTTAATAAAATAACTTGATGGTGTAATTTTAAAATTTTTAATGGTTTTTCATATGAATCTGAAAGAAAATCTGAAATCACATATATGACACTTTTTCTTTTTAATTTATTTTCTAATGTGGATAGTGATTTCAATATGTCTGTTTTTTTACTTTGTGGTTTGTATTCAATTAATTCTTTAATTATTCTGAATACTTGTTTTTTACCCTTTTTTGAAGGAATAAATTTTTCTAACTTATCTGTAAATATTCCTAATCCTAATCTATCATTGTTTTTTAATGCTAGAAACATTAGTGACACTGCAACTTCAAAACTCAAATCAATTTTTGATTTAATGAATCCAAAATTATTACTTGCAGACAAATCTAAAATAACATAGACGTTGAGTTCATTTTCTTCAACAAATTCTTTTACAAATAATGAATTATATCTGGCAGATACATTCCAATCAATTCTCTTAACATCGTCTCCTGGGATGTATTCTCTAACTTCTGAGAATTCGATTCCACCTCCTCTAAATTTGGAATTATATGTGCCTGATTCTATTCCTTCTACAAGATCCTTTGTTTGAATTTGTAGATTTTTTATTTGTGCTAATAATTCTGAAATTTTACTCATTTTTAGGGTGATGTGATTTTGTCAAGAATTATGTCAATTACTTTATCTGTATTGATTTCATCAGCTTCAGCTTCAAAAGTAAGAATTAATCTATGACGTAGAACTTCATGAGCAATTTCTTTGATATCTTCTGGTATAACGTATCCTCTACCATTAATCATTGCATTTGCTTTTGCAGCTTTAATTAACCAAATTGATGCTCTTGGTGATGCACCAAATTCAATAATATTTTCTAAATCTAATTTGTATTGATTTGGATTTCTTGTTGCATCTATAATGGTTGTAACATATTTTAGAATTACATTATCTGCATAAATTTTTGAATTGAATTCTTGCATTTCTATAATTTCTTTTGATTTGAGTATTGCATTTACTTTAATTTCTGAGGTTGTTGTATTTTTTTCAATAATTTTAATTTCTTCTTCTTTTGTTGGATAATCAATTAAAATTTTTAATGCAAATCTATCTACTTGAGCTTCTGGAAGTTTGTATGTTCCTTCATTTTCAATTGGATTTTGTGTTGCAAGTACTAAAAATGGTTTATCTAGTTGAAAAGTTTCTCCATGTATACTAACTTGTTTTTCTTGCATTGCTTCTAATAATGCTGATTGAACTTTTGGTGGTGCACGATTAATTTCATCTGCTAATATAAAATTGTGAAATATTGGGCCTTTTTGTATTTCAAACTCGTTTGAATTACTTTTGTAAATTTTTGTTCCTACAATATCTGCAGGCAATAAATCTGGAGTAAATTGAATTCTTACATTATTCACACTGAAAATATCTGCCATTGTTTTAATCATTAATGTTTTAGCTAATCCTGGTACACTTTCAAGTAGTACGTGACCGTCTGAAATTATTGAGATGAGAATTTTTTTAATTATTGATTCTTGACCGATAATACTTTTTTGTGTTTCTTCAATTACGTTTGAAATAATATTTGAATACTTTATTGAAATATCTGTTAATTCTTGAATTTTTTTGTCTGTGATTGTAAAATTTCCATTATCTTCATTGAAAACCAATGTCCTATTTTCTTGAATTCATGATTAATAGTATGTGGTATATTCGATGATTGTACCAATTTTTATTTTACACATGCAGCATTTTAAAAATTGAATATTGACATTTATCTTAGTACTACTATTTTTACTGTCAATTTTTTTTGTTACTCCTGTTTTTGCAGAACCTGTTGAAGTAGAAATAGATTGGATAATTGAGGGTCAACCTAAAATTACCATATCTGATCCTATTTCGAATGACATCCCTGATGATACTGTTGATGTGCTTAAATCAAATGATCAAAATTCTACACCTGTAGTAGATGATTTCATTACTGGTAGTGGTTACATGATTAATGATCAAGAAATAAAAATTAATTCTAAAGAAGGTCAAATTCTTAATCAAATTTTAATTGAACAAAAAGAAATTAATCGTAATAATTTTTTTCATATGATTAAATATCTTGACAGATATTCTGATGGCTACATTGAACTTGCAGAAGCATTGCTTGATCCTGTAAAACAACAAAAGTATCAGTCTCATGGAATAAATCGTGATGTCTATATTGATTCAAACTTAGAACATTTCTTGGCTGAACGTGGATATTCTCTAGATGATGTAGAGTCTATACCTAACAGTGCTTTTTCTCCAACCAAATATGATCAAGTTAGATCTACTGCAGCTAAAATTCAAAATGAGGGCGGTGGTTCTGTGGATCTTCGTGAACTACTTCCAAATTATGTTAAACCTGATTCAAAAGCTATGAATGATGAAATGATACGTAAATTATCTGAACAGACAACAAATGTATATGATTCAATTTCATCTAGTCGTCTTGAAATATCCGTTAAACAAAGTCCTGATTTAACAAATACTATTACTAATAATTTATTTAATGATTTTCAATTTGTAAATACTAAATTTGAAAATACCCAACATGTTATTGATTCATTAGATAAACCACAAAATCTATTTCAAATTAGTAAGAACACTGATTATTCTATACTTATTTTGGTACCTATAGTACTTGGATTCATAATTTTTGGGTACTTTATGTATAGAAAATCTATTGTTAAACCTGCATTAGAACTTGTTACAGTTTCTCCTTCGATAAATTATGTCGAAAATACTGTTGCAATGATTGAATCCTCTCGAAATCTATTTGATGATTCTCCAAAATATGCTTATGAGAAGTTTAGTCAGGCAATCAGATACTACTATTCTCACAAATTACAAATTAATTTAGATTTAACTTCTACTGAAATTATGCCTATCCTCAAAAAATATAATATTAAAAATATCGATAATATTGATAAATGGCTTCAGTTATGTAGCAAAGTTGAATTTGTGAGACATACATCCACACAAAAAGAATTCATTAAAGCATTAAATTCATTTTCTAAATCTATTTCTTAATTACTAATTTTCATTGTACATGTTGAAAATTTTTCATTGATTTTTAAATTTCCCAAAAATCTTTTTGTTTCAAATTCTTTTATTTCCAGTAAATTTGCTGTATTTTTTAAAATCACGTTATTTTCATGGTCTAAAAACATTATTTCTAAACTAACTTTATCTTTTTTAATTTTATCATTGTTGAATTGACCTGAAATTGTAATTAATCCAAATTCATCTTTAATACATGAAAATTTCTGTATCCCGTATTTTTTATCTTTTTCAATATCTAATAATTTATTTTGTGCTTTATTCGTTTGATTTTCATATTTTTTTTGTGCCATCTCTTTTTCTTTAATTTCCATATTGGATTCTAAAATTTTGTATAATTCAAAATTAAATTCAAGATTATTTTCATTTTGTATTTTTTTTAATATTTCTTCTACAATTTTAGTTGTTATTTCATGTTGATTTAATTCTAATTTTTCTAACCCTGTTTTGGATTTTGAATACATGAAATGTTCTTGATATTTGTCAAAAATTACGCTTTGAATTACATATTCATTTGTTTTACAAATTGTAATTGCCCCGTCAGTCATATGGTTAAAAAAACATTTTGTACTATCATTAGGTGACCCCACCAAATATGCATTATCAAACATTTGTTCCAGATTTGATTCCTTTTCAATCTCCCAATAATCTTCTAAATTTATTTCGTTTTCATATTTTATAACTTCAATTTGGATTGTTGCTACTTTGTATTTATTAACAACAGGATCATACACTCTTCCTACATCTCTCAATAAACCTTGAATTGACTCTATGTTATGTTCCTCGTCGATTGTGGATTGTTTATCAACATAGTTCCAAATCATTCTTAGTGTTATTTCTTCAAGTCTCTCTTCTGTAGGTAAAATTTTTTTTAATTTTCCTAATTTTTTCTTAATTTCTGGCTCTTCTATTATTTCTGGCTCTGTTGTTGTTTCATTTGATTGTGTGTTTGGAATTTTTCTCTTAAGTTTGTCTGCAGCTTCTTCTGCATGTTTTTTTCGATTTTCTTCACCTTCAATCTCTGCTACTGCATTTTGATGTATTGAAAATGTCATTAAAATAAAAAATACTGTAAAAATTACTATTTTTCTCATGGACTTTACCTTTTTTTTTAATATTAATATTAAATTGGTACATCTATCAAATGAACCATTTTCTTTTTATTACTATTATCTTGATTTGTTTTATATGAATAGAACTAGGATTATTACATTTGCAATATTATCTGTTTTTGTATTATCTATGCCGTTTTCTACACTTAATGTTGATGCACAACCCTCAGGTCAAGGATCAAATACTTTGAAAACTCCTGGTGTTATTATGAAATTTTGCATGAATGCAGCAACTACATTACAAGATTGTGATGAAAAATATGATGGTTATACTTGGACTGATAGGATTTATGTTTTAATTTATGCTAATGGATACAATTATGATTCTGAAAAAATTGATACTATAGGTAAAGATCAACAAAGTGGGGAAATTACAGTTACAACACGACATTCTTCTTCTAATGATGTTGTGTTTATGGAAACTGGACCTGACACTGGTGTGTTTATGGGTGTAGTGAAAATGACTGGTCTAATGTCTAAAGTTGTACATGATGAGAATAATATCACAGTTAAACCAATGGGAATGAACATGAATAATTTTACTCCTGGAACTTGTACTCAAATGCAAATAAACATGGGAACTTGTTCTATTGGTATTGGAAACAGTTCACATGATTGGGCTGTAAAATTAAAAACTCAGTTACAAGATGGTGCAGTCACTGTTAGCTGGGAAGTTAATGAAGATGTCACTGTTGTAAAAAGTGCCACATGGAGTTGGAGACTTGGAGAAATTGAATTTGATAAAGAACAATTTAGTGTAGGTGAAGAAATTACATTCAAACTACATGATGCTGATTTATGGACTCATCACGAAGATTTCTTTAATTATTATATTCATGCTTGGTCTGATTCTGACTCTGCTGGAATTTATGTTCCTGTACAATTTACTCCAAATCATGATCATGGTAGTAGTTTAGGTGGAGGTGACATTGAAGATGTTCAATTATCTGAACCTGCTTCATCATCATTAATCAAATACACCCCTGATGGTGAATACAAATTATATTTTTGGTGGCAACCAGGTGGAGTAATTGGTGTTGATAAAGACTATAACATCAACATAATGGTTCACGATGGACTTACTGATATCATGCAAAGTAAGTTAACTTATGGCATGGAAATTTATCTTAATGGTGAGTTAATTGAAAAACGAACCGAGAAATTTGCTGCTGATGGTCATGCAGTAGAACCAATTAGATTTGATCAAAGAGGCACTGCAAAAATTGTAATTACTGATATATTTGATAATGATATTTCACAAGACTTTTCATTCCAAGTAGCTCCTGAAGCTATTGTTAAACAAGTTGTTGGAAAACACTCTGCATTTGCAGAAGGTAACGTGCCTGAAGATTGGAAAGGACGTATTCATGGCCACTATGTGGATTTGTTAAAAGGATCCTTTGCTGTAACCTATGATGATCATTCATTTAACCAAAATACATTGAGAGTTAGTGATGGTGATTCAATCTATATTGAATATGAAGACCTTACATTACCAAAAGACAATGATGGATTAATTGGAGGTCCTTATTCTTCTGCTGATGAATATGAAGTTCGTGCTCAGGCATTTGTGTTTGACCATGCTGTGGGCTTTGTAACTCCGTAATTATCATTTAATTAACGTGATATTTCTAAATTGAATAATTTGAAATCAATTGTATTTTTATTTTCATTAATTGTTATTTTGGGAGGAATTCAATTTGCATATGCTCACGGATTAGGTTCTGTTGAAAGTGATATTCAATTTTTTAATAATAATTTCTATAAGGTAAAAGTTCAAACAAATCCTGATGTTCTACAAGGAAATGAATCTGAAATAGGATTTAAAATTTTAACAATAAATCATGATGAAAATAGTATAATCTCTAATGTTGAATATTTGATTGATATTGTTAATCCTGAAACTGGGGATTTGATATTATCTTTTAGTGGTTACAGTCCAGATGAATCATTTAATGCAAAAATTATTCCTAAAAATGAAATAAATATTTCTGGTGATCAAACATCCAATGCTTTTTGGATTGGAACTAATCAAAACCCTCTCGTCATTGAAGCCCCTTTGTTTATGCAAGGTGGTTTAGTTAAAGTCAATGTGAATATTCTATCCATTGACTCTGAATCTCTTCCTAGACCTCCTTTGTTTGAAACTTTGTTAACTATTGGTGAATACATTCCATTTGAAATAACTATTGATAAACAATATGATTTAATGTTTGCAACATATTTTGATAAAATTGATGAATTTCATTATGATGAAAATGGTAAAAAACTAACTGCAAATATGCCGTTTAATTGGGATGTTGATTTTATTAAAAAAATTCCTTACGTTCATGCTGAATACTATATTCCAAAATCTATGAAAGTTTTCAATGATCATGAGATACAAATGACTGTAAATGATGTTTCTATTTTGGGAACTATTGATCGTTCTGGAGATAAAGAAATAGTTGTTCATTTTTTAATTCCAACAAAAAAATTGGTTAACCTATACGATGAAATTTCATCTGACACTCATGACAAAATAATATTTGGATTGAAATCTGGAAAATTACGTGATATTCAAAAGGATGATGCTTCTTTGGAATTAGGAGATAAAGTAATTGTGTTATCCACACAAGAAGACTGGAAATTTCATTTAACTTTAACTCCTGAAGGAAAAATAAATTCTAATAATGAAATTAATATCAATTTAGAATTTAGAGATCCTATCACTAATATTGTAATTCCTCAAATTACCTATGATCTTGATGTACTTCTAAATGGTAAAGAAGTAGAATCTTTTCGTAATCTAGAAACACTAAGTGGCAAGGATTCTATTCCAATATTTTTTGATAAATCTGGTGCTGTCTTATTGAGAATTTCAAATGTTAATAATTTTGATACTTCTGGAGAATTTTCATTTCAAGTAACTAAACCTAAACCAGAAATTATTTTTGATAAATCTATAGAAATTACCTTGAATTCATCAATTCCTGGATGTGAATTAGATTCTTCGTGTTATTTGCCTTATGAAGAAAAATTATCTGGAGGAGAAATTATTTTATGGAAAAATATTGATTCAACTGCACATACAGTTACTTCGGGAAATCCGGTAGATGGTAAATCTGATTATTTTGATAGTGGAATAATTCCTCCTGGAAATAATTTTTCACAAAAATTTGAAGATATTGGTATGTTTCAATATTATTGTGAATTACATCCTTGGATGCTCGGAATCATTTCTGTAAATGATTCTAAAATACCTGCATGGATTAAAAATAATGCCGGTTGGTGGTCTGATGGTACCATTGATGATGATTCATTCATTATGGGATTAGACTATTTGATTGAGAATAATCTTTTGATAGTTTCCTCTCAAACTAATTCATTTGATTCAAATGATTCTAAAATACCTGCATGGATTAAAAATAATGCCGGTTGGTGGTCTGATGGTACCATTGATGATGAAAGTTTTCTAATTGGAATTGAATGGTTGGTATCAAATGGGGTTATTGGTATTAAATAATCGTTAATCGTTACGAGTACAACCACATTTTACATAAACAACTTTGAATTCTCCACTAGTTTTGATGTTATGTGACATTGGTTTGTTACAATATTGACAATCTATGGCCCCGTGATATTCTTCCACTTGTACTACTTCGTATTCCCATGATTTTTTCTTACTGTCCCAATATACTGAATTAATCTCAGTTGGAGTATCCATACTTTCAAATTGATATTAAATTGATTAATTAATTTTTAGAACTCACTGGATGTTCTTAGAGGTTAAAAATTATCTAATTAACCCGTAAATAGGGCTATTCTGAGAACAAATTATGAATGATATTTCTATTTTATCTATTTTGAATTCTATGAATGGAGATACTGCGTATCTAACAGATATGTGGGAAAATTGTGTAGATGAAAAAAGAAAACGATATTCTAGAAGTAAATTTTCTGCTGTTTTAGATAAAATGGAAAAATTAGGCTATTTAAAAAAACAAGGTTACAAAAGTGAAATTACATATACCAAATTAAATTTTATTGATACTGCAGACCATGTTGGATTCATTAATGATCTTATTTTTACAAATGAAACTGTAATAACAAAAACATTAAAAAAATTAGATAGTAAAAAAATCTTTATTGATATTTCTAAAGACCTTAATGCACATAAATTTAATAAATTTGCTGTAAAAGATTATGATTTATTTTTAAAAAGTATAACAAGTATGCTTGAAATCTCTTCTTCTATTTTACTCACTGTTCAAAATAGTGATAATTCTGAATTAAAAAAAGAATTAAAATCATGTTTTAATCAAATAAGAGAATTTTTAGATGAAGCAAATGAAACATTGATGAAATTTAGAGGTTCAAATGAACGAATTGTATTACAACGAATTTTAAATAATAGAATTACAGAAACTGGATTTTTAAAAATTTAATTTATTGCATTGAATAATGAACATCACAAAATAGTACAATTCCATTTGATAATGTTTTAGCTGAAATACTGTGACCTTCTGATAGTCCTTTTCCACAAACATAACATTCTACTTTTGAAACAGAAGACTGAGTCTCATTTTGTACTTTTGTCTCTTGCATAATTGTTCTACTTTGCATAATGATTCTACTGCGATCAACTATCCTATAAAGGTACCGTACTATACCGTAATTATGTAAATTAGATCAATTATGTTTGTCTTGAGCCCAATTTCACCAGATTATCTTTAAATATTAAACAGTGAAAATTTTGTTTATGGGTGGACACCTTTGGAAATGCACAAGCAAAAGTAATACCTCTAGATTTATCTGAAAATCAATTTCAAATTTA
>Ga0233427_10004596_pt1 | contig 11444 bp, 8 predicted proteins | sample SI_118_April2016_5_FD_179885 | JGI IMG/M metagenome (GOLD analysis project Ga0233427, IMG submission 179885) | Seawater microbial communities from Saanich Inlet, British Columbia, Canada - SI_118_April2016_100_MG | ecosystem: Environmental > Aquatic > Marine > Inlet | place: Canada: British...
TTTCTGAAGCTTCTTTGGTTGCTTGTCGTTGTGCATCATTAAAATATGCAGGCACTGTTACAACAGCTTCTGTTACTGTTGTTCCTAAATAGTCTTCAGCTGTTTTCTTCATTTTCTGAAGTATCATTGCTGATATTTCTTGTGGAGTATATTTTCTATCGTCAATAACTACTCTAGGTGTATCGTTATCTCCTTTTACTACTTTATAAGGTACATTTTTAATTTCTTTAGCTATTTTACTAAATGACTCTCCCATAAATCTTTTTATAGAATAAATCGTTTTTGTTGGGTTTGTAATTGCTTGTCGTTTTGCTGCATCACCAACTTTTCTTTCTCCGCCCTCAATAAAGGCTACAATGGAAGGAGTTGTTCTATTTCCTTCCGCATTTGGGATTACAACTGGCTCGTTTCCTTCCATAACGGATACACACGAATTTGTTGTTCCTAAATCAATTCCAATAATTTTACTCATTTTATTATATATTTATTTTATTAATAATTTGTTTCTACTCCCATTAGATGGAATTATTATGCCAAACAAAATAAATAAGTGAAACCTGACAAAAATGACAGATTAAGGAGGTGAACCAAAAATTAATTCTGACAGTGAGTCAGATTATGGGTAAATAAAATTTAATGAATCCAACTGTTCGGCAATTGCCTGTTTTGTAGTAGAAGTTAAAAGTATCCCTTTTTGACCTTTATTATATCTGCAAGAAAACAAACCAATCCCACCTTCAATATTTGTATAAACAGGGCGTTCCTGAACAATTCCAGTTGGAGGCTCATTCAGATTGATGTATGTATTTAAAGTGGAACTCCCTACCGAAAACAACACATCAACAGAATTTATTTTTCTTGTTACATTATTGTCCATTGGTACAGAATTAGCAATAAAACTGAAAATCTCCTCTCCCGAAATTGTTTGTTTCATATCAGAAGAACCACTATAATTAACTATAGGGAATACTTTAGTAATACTATCTACCACTGTTTCTGTAGGACTATATTCTGAATAATGAATCTTCAAACTCATCTGATAAATAGCAGCATTTTTTGAATGAGTCCATTGTACAGTTGTACTACTAAAATCTCCTGACTGGCTGTAAAATCCCATTTTATAAGAAGGGTTTTCAAAAGAAGACATTAAATTAAGTCCGTGAATTAAATTTGTTTTGGAAGTAATTATTTTTCCACTTTTCAAATTTGTAACAGTTAAAATATAGTTTTTATCTTCTTGCAGGAAATAGTCAGTATCAAAAACATAAATAATATTATTTTCGGTTGCAAACATCCCATCTTCCTTATACATTATAGTATCTGTCAGTATTCTTTCTCCCAAAACAGTGTTATCATCCGAAACTCTTTGTATTTTTACTTCCAAATTTTGTGGATCATAATTTAAGGAGTCAGAAAAAGAAGCCATTACATTTACACTTTCTTCTCCTAAAAATACTTTGTTAATTCTGATGTATTGTTTCTCCTGACTTTGGTCCAAAAGACCAAAAACTACAGTAATTTCTTCCCATTCTGCATTTACATCAAAATCGGTTTCACAGGAAGTTATCAGAACAATAATTAGGAATAAAAGAGATGTTATTTTTTTCATGGGAGCAAACTTACTTATTTTAATAACATATTTGTAGATTTGCATCTATAAAATAAATAATGAAATGAAAAAAATAATTATCTTATCCTTATCTGTATTTCTTTTTACAAGCTTAAGCTTTGCTCAGAATATTGAAATAAGTGACAATACTTTAAACATTATAAAAGAGGATTTTAACAGTTCTGAAAATGAATTTCCTATATTAACCACAATTGATAATTATTTTATTGTAGATAATGGTGATTACTTATTGAGCCGAAATAATACTGAAAGTGAATATGCTATACTTGCAAATACAACTAATTTGGTTTCTGATTTCAGATTAAGAACCTCTATCCGGCTAGGCCCTTCATCTGATAAAAGATCCTCTGCAGGTATTATTTTAAAAGCTCAGCAAAAAGATAATAGAGCTATTATTATTGAGATAAATAGAAAAAGTGAATACAGAATAAAAGAACTTCAGTTTGACCAAACTTATAAGTTTTTGATTGGAAAAATGAGCGACAGAGGATGGGTAAAAAGTAACCTTCTAAAAGGAGAAGATGAGTACAATAGTATTGAAGTAAGGTGTGAGAAAAATGTTTACGATTTGTATGTAAACAATAGTTTTTTAACCTCCTTTTTTGTGCCTAATTTTAAAGAAGGTAAAATGGGGATTTTTATAAGTCCGAATTGTAAAGCTAGAATTGCATATTATTACTTAGATGCAATTGAAGTTAATACAGTTAACCATATTGAAGAACAACAATCCGACAAAAAATTAATTAATTTAACAAATAAAATTAGCCAATTAGAGTCAGAAAACATTGTTTTACAAAACAATAACGACAGATTATCAGCGGACATAACAAAACTTTCTAAAGAATTATCTTCTGGAATTAGAACTGAAGATTTTGAATCTCTTTCAATGGAAAATACAAGTTTGAATTCTGAAGTAAATAAACTTAAAAGTAGTTTAGAAAGTGTAAAAAGTGAGCTTGATAAGGGAGAGAAAATGATTAGAGAGTTTTCAGATGTTAGAACAGAACTTAGTACTAAAATAACTGTGTCTGAAAAAGAAAACAGTTCTTTATCTTCAAAGATTTCTGAAATAAAAAACAAGATAAAATCACTAGAAACGAGCAAAAAGGAATTAACAACAGAAGTGAAAAATCTTAACACTACTAGTTCTTCATTAAAATCAAAAATAAGTAAACTCAACTCAGATATTGAAAGATTAAAAAATTCTTCATCTGAAAAGCTAACAACTTCTGAGAAAAACTTAAATAATAAAATTTCCTCCCTTACAAAAGAAAAGAAAGTTTTAACAGCAAAACTAAATACGGAAGAAGCTTCTCATAAAAAAACAAAAGATAAATTAAAAATAACAACTACCGACAAAACTTCAGAAATTACAAAACTGAGTGATAAGTTAGTTACACTTCAAAGAAAATTAAAAGTGATAAATGCAAGAATTAACAATTCAGAAAATTTAAAATCTTCTGTAGATGCATTGAAAAAAGAACTCAGTAAAAAAGATGCTAGTATTGCAACTTTAGTGGAGAAAATAAACAAACTAGATTCTGAAATAAATACTCTTCAAAACAACAATAATAAATTGGTAAATGCAGTAAAATTAAAAAACACTGAAGTATCAAATTTAAAGTTCACAATTGAGGAAAGAGATGAAAAGATTGAAAAAATGAAAAAGGTGTTTATCTACAAAGGTTTTGATGAAAACGGAATAGATTCTGAAAAGGTTAAAACTACAAGAACAAACGCTCCAAAACCGAAAGTAATTACCAATAAAAATGAAATCTATTCTGTGCAAATTGCGGTTTACGGAAACAAAATAAACATGGCTCAATTTGATGGACTATCTGATGTGTTTTTTGTAGAATCAGAATACGAAACATTCCTTTATATGTCCGGACAATTTACAAATCCTAATGAGGCAACAGTACACAAAATCAAATTGATTAAAAAAGGATATAAAGATGCATTTGTGGTACAACTAAACAACAAATGAAATGTTGGATTCAAACAAAGATTACAAAAAAATAACTACTAATACGCTTCAGGAAATGAAGAATAATGGAGAGAAAATCTCCATGCTTACTGCTTATGATTATACTCTTGCAAAAATTGTTGATGGTGCGGGAATAGATATTATTTTGGTGGGGGATTCCGCCTCAAATGTAATGGCAGGACACGAAACTACCTTACCTATTACACTTAATGAAATGATTTATCATGCTGCTTCTGTGGTTCGTGCTGTGGACAGATGCTTGGTAGTGGTAGACATGCCATTTGGCTCGTATCAAGGAAACTCTTTAGAAGCCCTTTCTTCTGCCATCAGAATAATGAAAGAAAGTGGTGGACACTCAGTAAAATTAGAAGGGGGTTCCGAAATTATTGAATCTATACAAAGAATACTTACTGCGGGAATTCCGGTTATGGGACATTTAGGACTTACACCTCAATCTATTTACAAATTCGGGACTTATACCGTAAGAGCAAAAGAGGAGGAGGAAGCAGAAAAACTTATTTCAGATGCTAAAATTCTGGAAGAAACAGGTTGTTTTTCTATAGTATTGGAAAAAGTACCTGCCAAATTAGCCAAAAGAGTAGCCGAAAGTGTTTCCATACCAATTATTGGAATTGGAGCAGGAGCGGATGTAGATGGGCAAGTTTTGGTATTACACGATATGTTAGGTATGACTCACGAATTCAATCCAAGATTCCTTAGAAGATACCTCAACCTTTATAAAGATATTACGGGAGCAGTTAAAAAATACGCTTCAGATGTAAAAACAAAGGAATTCCCTAACGAAAAGGAGCAGTACTAATGTTGGAGGTACTGTATGAGGACAACCACCTAATAGCTATCAACAAAAAATCGGGAGATATAGTTCAAGGAGATAAAACGGGAGACGCTCCCCTATCTGATTTTGTAAAAGCATACATAAAAAAGAAATACAATAAGCCTGGTGAGGTATTTTTAGGAACTATACACAGATTAGACAGACCTACTTCAGGTGTTATTCTATATGCCCGAACATCAAAGGCATTAAGTAGAATGAACGAACAGTTCCGAGAAAAACAAGTACAAAAAACATATTGGGCAGTTGTAGATAACAGCCCTCCAAATACTAGTGGTACTTTAGAAAACTACTTACAAAAAAATCAAAAGCAAAACAAATCCTACATTACTAAAAATGAGGGAGGGAAACATGCTATTTTGGACTATAAACTACTTAAAAAGTTAGACAACTTTTTTCATTTGGAAATACAACCAAAAACTGGCCGACACCACCAGATTAGAGTACAATTAGCACATATCGGATCTATTATTAAGGGGGATTTAAAATACGGAGCAAAACGATCTAACAAAGATGCTTCTATACATTTACTGGCTCAAAAACTAGAGTTTATACACCCAGTAACAAAAGAAAATATTACCATTGTCGCTCCAGCTCCAAGAGAAAGTATTTGGGATGCTTGTAAATAATAGTATTATCTTTGAGTAAAATAAAAATATTTAATAAGGATCTACATCCATATTAATACGAACAGCCCTAAAATCCTTTAACTCTCTATATTGTTCTATCAACTTACTAAGTATCTTTTTTGCATCTTTTACAGAAGCTTCTGTCTCTATTTTCAGTAATATGTTTTTATGGTGGTAAGTCCGTATTTTACTTACCCCTGGTGATTCCGGACCTAATACTCTATTCCCAAAACTTTTTCGTAAACTAATTGCAAATTGTTTGGAGAGTTTATCTAGTTTATTTTCGTTTTTATGTTGCAGGTTTACAGAGATAATTCTACAATAAGGAGGGTACTTAAAAATCTTTCGTTCCTCTAGTTGCTTCCTACACATTTGCAAATAATCATGGTTTTTAACCTGATGTATTATCTCGTGTTTTTCATCATAAGTTTGTATAATTACTTTCCCTCTATCTCCCTTTCTGCCTGCCCTACCAGCTACTTGACTCATTAGCTGATAGGCCCTTTCCAAAGCCCTAAAATCCGGGAACTTCAGCATGCTATCAGCATTTAATATTCCTACCACTTCTACATTATCAAAATCCAGTCCTTTGGTTACCATTTGCGTACCGATTAGTATATCCGTATTTCCTCTTTCAAAATCATCAATTATCTGAGAGTAAGAATGTTTTTTTCGGGTAGTATCATGGTCCATTCTTTGTGTTTTTGCATCCGGAAACAAAGTCTTTAATTCCTCCTCTATTTGCTCAGTTCCAAATCCTTTATCTATAATTTCGTTGTGTCCGCAACTTTTACAACTCAGTTGCTTATCGGCACTATATCCACAATAATGGCACCTCAACGAATTGGTATGCTTATGATAGGTTAAACTAACATCACAATTATTACAAGAAGGAGTCCAACTACATAAATTACATTCCAAAAGTGGTGCATATCCCCTCCTATTCTGAAAAAGGATTATTTGTTTTCCTTTCTTTAAAGCTGCTCCAATATGTTTCAATAAAAAAGGAGAAAAATGATATTCCATCTGTTTCTTTAGATGGGCCTTTTTTATATCTACCGTATGTATTTCTGGCAATTGCATATTTCCAAATCGGGAGTTCAGCTCCACCAAAGCAAACTTCCCTATTTTAGTATTATAGTATGTTTCTACAGAGGGAGTAGCAGAACCCAACAATACTTTCGCCTTGTGCAAGTAAGATAAATAAATAGCCGCATCTCTGGCATGATATCTTGGGGAAGGTTGAAACTGTTTAAAACTCGGTTCGTGCTCTTCATCTACAATAATAAGCCCCAAATTATCGAAAGGTAAAAACAAAGCAGAACGAGCCCCCAACATAATAGGATACTGAGCTTTTTGGATGTCTTTTTCCTTTACAGCATTCCATATTTCTACTCTTTCGTTATTACTCATTCGGGAGTGAGAAACCCCAACTTTATTCCTAAAATGTTTTCTAAGTCGGTTTATTATTTGCGTAGTAAGGGCAATTTCAGGAAGTAAATACAGAACTTGTTTTCCTTTATCTAATTGTTCTTGTATTAGTTTTATATATATTTCTGTTTTACCACTTGACGTAACTCCATGTAACAAGCAAACGTCCTTTTCCTTAAAACTATTTTTTATTTCATTATACGCTATTTCTTGCTTTTCCGATAGCGTTTTTATTTCTTCTAGCTTTTCTGGACTAGAAATCAGTCTGCTTATTTGTTGAACTTCTACCTTAATAATTTCTTTTGTAACTAAGGAATTCAGTATTCCCCTGCTAATTCCACTTTTCTTTACTATTTCTGTAACCGTCCATTTCTTTTTAGGGTATTGAGCTTTATAGTGTATAATAAGCTGAAGTAATTCCTCTTGTTTTTTTGCTGATTTCACCTTTTCAAAATAATTTTCAAAATCATCTCCTACTAACTCGACAAACTGTAGGGTTTTCTTTTTAAAACTATCATGTAATTCTTCTTTTATCTGTACTACCTCTTTTCGTATTAGTTCGTTTATTATCGGGAAAACAGCTGTTTTATCAATAAGTGTAATCGCATCTTGTAAAGTCAATTCTTCCTTTAGAGTTAAAGTAGTAATAATAGCATTTTCATTATCAGTAAGATCTCCCATATCTCCATCAAAATCAGGATGAACTATTATTTTACTTTCAGACGCCAGTTTTAAAGAAGAAGGAAGAGCAACATTCATCACATCTCCCAATCTGCTCATGTAATACTCCGCAATCCATTTCCAGAAACGGATTTGAATCGGATGCACTACATTACCTTCATCCAAAACAGCAAGTACATATTTAGCTTCATATAGTTTTGGCTCCCTGTTATGTATATCCATTACAATGGCGGTATATAACTTTCGTTTACCAAACTGAACTATTACTCTTTGCCCAACAGAAACATCCAAATTCTTATCTGTTAAACAATAAGTAAAACTACCTTCTACCGGTAGAGGAATAATAACTTCTATATATGTATTTGGGGAATTCATACAAAAGCAAAGATGCTTAAAATAAATGAAATTTTAAGTTGTTTAATTAAAGTAATAAGATATGGTTTATAAAATATTTTATTATTTTTGTAAATAAATTTAATCTTTAATAAAAAAACCATGAAAAATATATTATTAATTACATCCTTAATTGCATTTACTTTCTTCTCATGTGAAAAACCCATTCAAACAGATTTAACTATCAATTTTACTCAAACAGTTGATGGGGCAGAATTAACTACTAATAGCATGATTTATACTAATTCAGCTGGAGAAGATTATGATGTTAAAACATTAAAATATCTAATCTCTGATATAACTCTTCATGATAGAAACGGAGGCAGTCTACAATTAAATGAAGTTCATTTTATTGACATATTTGATGAATCAACTTTTAATTTTACTGTTGAAGATATTCCTAATAATAATTATGATTCTATTTCATACACAATGGGATTAGACGCTATTAAGAATATAAGTAATGCATATTATGAGGAGAATTGGTTTGGGCAAATGGAATGGCCTGACATGAATGGAGGAGGATATCATTATATGATATTAGAGGGTGATTTTAATGACAGTTTAAGTGGTTACGGAACTCATACTGGAGGAACAATGGGTGGTGATTATTCATTTAATAATACGAATAATATCTCTTTAACAGTAGATGATGATTTAGGAGATGTTTCTATAAATATAAATATGGAGATAAACAACTGGTATCAGAATCCTAATGAAATTGAGTTTTCTACGTATGTAAACCCTGATGGTTCTGCAGGAATAATGATGAATATGATGATGCAAATGAATATTCAAATGAATGGAATGACAGATGTATTCTCTGTTTCTGTAAATAAATAGAACATGAAAAATATCGTGTATCTTTTATTAGGCACAGTTCTACTTTTTTCATGTAAAAAAGAAGGGTGTACAGACCCCATCGCTAATAACTACAACCCAGAAGCTGATATTAATAATGGTAGTTGTAATTATTTTAGTACAACTCCATTTATAATTGAAAACACTTACGGATTTCCTAATATGAATATTCCATCCAATAATCCTATGACAGTAGAGGGAGTTGCGCTTGGAAAAATATTATTTAGTGATCCTATCTTAAGTTTCGATAATTCTCAGTCATGCTCTAGTTGCCATTTACAAACATCTGGATTTAGTGATACAAATCAATTTAGCACAGGAATTGATGGATTAATTGGAAATAGAAATGCATCAACCATTATTAATGCAGGATGGAATTCATCTAATTTTTGGGATGGAAGAACAATAACATTAGAAGATCAAGCATTTGAACCGGTTGTAAATCCAATAGAAATGCATAATACCTGGTTAAACGTAGAGAGCACATTAAATAATTCTGAGCAATATAAGCAGTTATTTAAAGATGCATTTAACATTGAATATATTGATTCTACTCATGTAGTAATGGCTATTGCTCAATTTGAAAGAACCTTAATTTCTGTAAATAGTAAATTTGATAAGTATTTAAAAGGAGAGGCACAACTCACACAAGAAGAATTAAATGGGTATGCCATTTTTAATTCTGAAAAAGGGGATTGTTTTCATTGTCATGGAACTCAACTGTTTATGGATAATCTTTTTCACAACAATGGTCTTGACCCTGAACCTTTTACAGATAATGGACTTGGAGATATTACAGATAATTCATTAGATAATGGTAAATTTAAGACTCCTACTTTAAGAAATATTGAATTTACATCTCCTTATATGCATGATGGTAGATTTTCAACTTTGGAAGAAGTTGTAGAGCATTATGATTCTGGAGGAGTATATTCTAGTACAATTGACCCTCTCATGAAAAAATTAGGAGTAGGACTACTATTAACAAATCAGGAGAAACAAGATTTAATTGCTTTTTTGAAAACTCTTTCCGACATTGATTTCATTAATAATGTTAAGTAGTTTTTTACTAAATTTGCAATTCTAAAAAAAATACATTTGAGATTACTTTTTACAATACTTTTTAGTTTACTTTTAAATATTCCGATATTTTCTCAAACTCATTGCGGTTCTACAGAAATATTAAATAAATATTTAACTGAGCATCCTGCCCAAAAAAATAAGAGAGATAAAATGGAGAAAAATATTTTATCCAAGCCATTAAACTACAACAAGCAAAGTATGACTATTCCTGTAGTGTTTCATGTTTTGTACAATACTTCTGTTCAAAATATTTCAGATAATCAAATAATGAGCCAACTAAATGTGTTGAATGAAGATTTTAATAGAACAAATTCTGACGCTTTTAACACTCCAACAGATTTTGCAGCAATTGTATCAAGTATGCAAATTAATTTTTGCTTGGCAAAAAGAACTCCAAACGGAACTCCTACTACAGGGATAATACGGCAACAAACCAATACATCTTCCTTTGCTTTATTCGATACTTCAATTCATTATAACAGTTTGGGAGGTTCGGACGCATGGGATAGCCAAAAATACTTAAACATTTGGATATCGAATATTAGTGGAGGAATTTTAGGTTGGGCACAATTTCCTGATGCAGGAAACATAAATACAGATGGAGTGGTAATTGATTACAGGCATTTCGGAACTACAGGAACAGCTATATCTCCTTATGACTTAGGAAGAACAACAACGCATGAAGTAGGACATTATTTTAATTTGTTTCATATTTGGGGAGATAACAATTGTGGAAACGATTGGGTGAGTGATACTCCAATTCAGGAAGAAGCTAATTTTGGATGTAAAACACATCCTCATGTTAGTTGTAATAATTCTGGAGATATGTTTATGAATTTTATGGACTATACAAATGATAATTGTATGAACTCCTTTACATTAGGACAAAGAAATAGAGTATGGAATTCCATCAATATGTACCGATCAGATTTACTCACTTCTGATGGATGTAATCCCGTTATTCCATCTACTGCAGATGCGGGAATTATTAAAATTTTAGAACCTACATCTATCATGAGTGGATGCAACAACCCTATTTATCCAAAAGTTGTAATTAAAAATTATTCATCTGATAATTTATACACAGCTGTTGTAAAATACAATGTAAATTCTTCTGCCGACCATTTTCAATATTGGAACGGGAACTTATCTCAAAATGAAACAGATACTCTCCTACTTTCAGGAATTGCAATTGGTGGAACTTCTCATATAATTAATGTAGAAATAATTCAACCAAACAGTCAAGCAGATATTAATATCTCAAATAATTCTGAAAGTAAATTATTCACAACTGAAGTAGGGACATCTGTAAATGTAAATATTATTACAGATAATTACGCTAATGAAACCTCCTGGATTTTGATGGAAAATAATGGGGCAATTATTGATTTTGGAGATAGTTTGGAAAATAATACTGAATATAATTTTAATTATTGTTTGGAAGATGGATGTTATAAATTTGTAATAAATGATAGTCAGGGGGATGGTATTTGCTGTAATTATGGAAATGGAAATTACAGTATTATAAAAGAACTGAATAATCAAGTAATTACCACGGCTAATCAGTTTACATTTTCGGACACACTTTACTTCTGTAACACTGCTTTATCAATCACAGAAACTCCTCTAAATAAGGATGTGATTTACCCAAATCCTTCTGTTGGAATATTCTCTGTAAATAGTAGATACTTTTCAAATGATATTCCTATTTTCGCCGAACTTTTTAATTTAAGTTCAAAACAACTTTTTTCAGAAAAAATAACAAATACATCTACATTAAATTTTACAAATTTGGAAAGTGGGATGTATATTTTAAAACTAGAACAGAACAACATTATCACAACACATAAAGTTATTATAAACAAACAATAATCATGATTAGAAAATCCCTTATTT
>Ga0233427_10004597_pt1 | contig 11444 bp, 14 predicted proteins | sample SI_118_April2016_5_FD_179885 | JGI IMG/M metagenome (GOLD analysis project Ga0233427, IMG submission 179885) | Seawater microbial communities from Saanich Inlet, British Columbia, Canada - SI_118_April2016_100_MG | ecosystem: Environmental > Aquatic > Marine > Inlet | place: Canada: British...
ATGACGGCGTCGCCGGGTTAAGGATCGCCTACAGCGCCGACCTCGGGTTCTCCTCTTGCGACCCCGAGATTGCTCAAGGCTGTCGTATCGCCATCGTTGTCCTGCGTGACGCCGGGGCCGAGGTCGAAGAGATCGACCCCGGGTTCCCCGATCCCTACGCCTGGTTTGGCGTGCTCTGGACCGTTCTGTCATCAGAAGCGGCGACGGCCATGGACGAGGCTTCACGCGCCGCGATCGGGCGCGAGATGCGCGATGCCGTCGAAGCCGGCAGCGGCCACAGCCTGGAAGACTTCTTCCACGCCAGAAACATGCGCTCGGAGATGACCCGGACACTCAACGAATTCAAGAAACCTGGGATCTCATCGTCTCACTGGCAGCGGCCGTCACCGCCTATCCCACCGGCCAGGATGCCCCGAGCGACTGGCCCATGGCCGAAGACAATTACGAGACCTTCCCGCAGCCGTTCAACGCCACCGGCCAGCCGGCTGTTTCCGTGCCCTGTGGCTTCACCGCGGCCGGGCTGCCCTATGGCCTCCAGATCGCCGGACGGCGCAACGAGGACGCCCTCGTCCTGCGTGCCGCCCGCAGTTTCGAAGCCGCCAACCCGATGTTTGACCGCCATCCCGATCTCTAGAGGAGAACGTTCATGACCGATTCAACCAGCACCGACGCGTGGACCGAAGAAACCTCGCAGCACTTCATCGATTACGGTTCCTATTTCGTGCCCGAGCGGGAAGTGCAGATGGACACGGTCTGCAGTGTCATTCCACCGGCGCCCGACGGTGCCGTAATCGTCGAGATCTGCAGCGGCGAAGGCCTGCTGTGTGAAACCATGGCGCAGCGTTTTCCCAGGGCGGTCTTCCATGCGCTCGATGGTTCTCAGACCATGCTGGACTCAACCGCCGCCAAACTTCGGGCCGCAGGCGTGAGCTACCAGACACGCCTGATGGACATCATGGAAACCGATTGGCGCACGTTCGAGACCCCGGTCCATGCCTTTGTTTCGTCGCTTGCCGTGCATCACCTCAACGGCCCCGGCAAGGCGCAGCTCTTCAAGGATCTCACCAGCCAGCTCGCCCCCGGCGGGGTCGTCGTGATCTGCGATCTCGTCGAAGCCCAGCGCGGCGCCGGATTGAAGCTGTGGGAACGCCATTGGGACGTTGGCGTCGGACAGCGCGCCCAGGAACTCGACGGCGACGACAAGATGCTCCACTTCTTCCGCGACGACGGCTGGAACTATTACAGCGCCCCCGATGCCGACCCGGTCGACATGCCGTCTGGCCTGTTCGACCAGATGCGCTGGATGGCCGATGCCGGCCTGGTCAATGTCGACGTCCACTGGCTGAAAGCCGGCCACGCGATTTTCTCCGGCGTGAAGGGATAGTTTTTGTTTGTTCCCTCAAGTGTCAGGCGCGGGCGCAGCTCTTGTTTGTAAAGCCTCAAGCGCCGGCGTTCACTCCGCTCTCTTGGCTTCCGCGCCTGAGCGGCGCGCCGTCGCAGTCGCTCCGGTCGACGGGCCGCTTCGCTTTCGCCCGTCGAACGCAATCACTGTCGTTGGTGGTGTCTCGAGCCGGAGAACTGAGATGTTTTACTGGCGGGAGGCCCAGCTGGGCCGACGGCGAGCGACGGCGAGCCCGCGCCAACGGCGCGTAGGCCAAACGAGCGGGGCGAGTGCCGGTGCCTGAGGCTCAACAAACAAAAGGAAACCACCTATGTCCGACTTCACCCCGACCCCACGCAGCCGCCTCAAGCGTCTTCATCAGAGGGCACACTATGACGTCGAGACCGTGCACCGGCTGATCAACGAGATCGGCACCGGCACGGTCGGCTACGTCATTGATGGTCAGCCCTATGTCACGCCGACGCTGGTCTGGCTCGAGGGCGAGAAGCTCTACTGGCACGGCTCGTCGGCCAGCCGCATGTTGCGACAGGTGCGCGAGGGCATCCCGGTCTGCGTCAACGTCTCCCACCTCGACGGCCTCGTGCTGGCACGTTCGGGTCTGCACTCCAGCGTCAACTACCGTTCGGTGACGGCTTACGGCACCGCACAGATGGTGGAAGGCGCGGGCGAAAAGGAAGCTTCGTTGAAGGCTTTTCTGGAGCACTTTGTGCCGGGCCACTGGGATACCCTGCGACCGATCCAGAAGCAGGAGATGAAGGCCACCATGATCGTCGGCATGGAGATCGAGGAAGCCAGCGCCAAAATCCGAACCGGGCACTGCGAAGATGACGAGGAAGATTACGCACTCGACATCTGGGCCGGGGTGGTGCCGGTCCGCACCGTGATCGGCGAGCCCGAGGACGATCCGCGCCTGAAGGCCGGCGTGCCCCAGCCCGACCACCTGAAGAACATCAACCTGGGCTGAACCCATGCCATCGCTGGAAACCCTGCTGCTTGTTCTCGTCGCGGCAGCGATCATGAACGCGCTGCCGGGTCCCTCACAGCTTTACGTCGTGACCCGCACCGCAGCGCTGGGGCGTTACGCCGGATTCGCTTCGGGCCTGGGCCTGGCCAGCGGTGCCGTGGTCCATGTCGTGCTCGCGACCACCGGCCTGACCGCCCTGCTGGCCGCGACACCCGCGCTGTTCGAAATCGTGCGCTGGATTGGTGCGGCTTATCTCATCTGGCTGGGTATCGCGACATGGCGCGAGAAGGATGAAAACACACCGGCAGATGTCGCGGTAAAGCGCCAGGCAAGCTGGCCACTTTTCCGCCAGGGTTTCATCATCGAGGTCCTGAACCCGAAGACAGCGCTGTTTTTCCTCGCCTTTCTGCCGCAGTTCGTCACCCCGGCAAACACCACGCCGGGGCTGGAGATGTTCGTGCTGGGCCTGATGGTCCCGCTCACCGCCCTGCCGGTCGATCTCGCCATTGCGTTCGGTGCCGCGGCCCTGCTCGCGCGCCTGGGCCGCACGAACACCATCGCACGCCTGCGCCGCTGGCTGGCCGGTTCCGTCCTCGTCGGCCTCGGCCTCTTCGTGTTGCTCGAAGAGCGCTGACTACAGTTACACGGCGGCCAATGGCGGAGGCGGTGGTTGGAGAGGGGGGCCCAAAGGGGCCGACGGCGAGCGACCGCGAGCCCGCGCCAACGGCGCGTTAGCCAAACAAACGGAGTGAGTGCCGGCACTTGAGGCTAAAGAAACAAAAACACAGCACGCGCCCGGCGTCTAAGGGAACAAACAACAAAACCTACCCCTGCGGCGGAACGGGATCGCAGTACTGGCCCTGGGGCTGAAGTTGGGCGCAGAGGATATCGGCTGCCGACCCGTCGGCCAGAGGACCCGCCAGAAGTTGGTAATAGGTCGCGCCGCCGGCCAGTTCGAGCCTTGCCAGGACCGGCGTGCGTGCGCCGAGCAGACCGGCATACCGGACTTTGAGGATTTCCCATTGGGCGAGTGCGGCCTCGGCGGAACGCTCTGATCCCAGATGGACCTGATAGGCACTGGTGACCTGCGCGACATCAGCCGGCGTCGAGGCGATCACCGTGTCACCGCCCTCAATTGTTGCACCTGCGACATAGTCGGGCAGCAGCAGGCCGCCACCGCCCCAATGGTCCTGCACGAGATCGTACCAGTCGCGCGCCTGGGCAAAATCCTGGGGCACACCCAGACCCTTCTCATAGAGGTAACCAAGCTTGAAGGCGGCGCTGACATGGCCCCATTCCGCTGCGCGGCGATAGAGATTGGCGGCCGAGACGTAATCGCGATCAACCCCGCGGCCTTCCTCGGACAGGCCCGCCAGGTAAAACGCCGCCAGCGCATCCCCCTGGCGTACCGCCTTGGCGTACCAGAGCGCGGCGGTGCGATAGTCGGGTTCGCCGAAGACCCCGGTTTCGTACATCGTGCCGACCACCGTCTGGGCAACGGGATCACCGGCTTCGGCCACCGCGATGGTCTCATAGAGTTCGGGCGGCAGGTCACGGTTACCGGGCGAGGGCGGGCCGCAGGCAGCAAGCGACAGAGCCAGCAGCACCGCCGGAAGGGTTTGCCTGAGAGGCCGGCGCCTCAAAAATCAGACACCCGACCGTTGACTTCCCAGTCGCCATAACGCGTGGGCTCGGGCCCCTTGGGCCCGCCGACCTCTTCGGGCATAGGTTTGCCGTCGGGGCCGGTCTTCGGCGTCTTGTCGACGGTCTCGTCTTCTTTTCCGGTCTCGTCGCTCATCGTTTCCTCGGTTGGCCGATGGCCCGCCCGACATTGTTGTCGCGTTCGATATCGGCATGCTCGGCCACGGTCTGTTGCAGCCGGTCATAAACCGCGGGCACAAATTCCATCATGCCGCGTGTGTTGAGGTTAAAGCCCAGCGACATCACTTCGTTGGTCGCCGCCAGGTAACCCTTCCCGGCATGATACATCCGATGGAACAACCGGTAACGTTTGCTGTCGGCCGCCAGCACCTGGGTCGTCACCAGCACGGAATCGCCCGCGCGGACTTCGTCGAGATAGTTCACATGGGTTTCGACCACGGCGTATTCGCCGCCGTCGCGCTTGTCCTGGGTGAGCGGCGCATTCATCGCGTCCCAGAAGCCAGACGTCGCGTGGTCACAGATCAGCACGTAATAGGCCATGTTGAGATGGCCGTATTCGTCGATCCATTCTGGTTTCACCACCATCTCGAGTTGGAACAGGCGAGGGTCAACTTCCATCGGTGGGTCCTTTTCTGGGGAGCGGGCCGGCGCCGCGACAAATCAGATCATCTTCTAGCCTTTACGCACGACCGCCCGCAACGGCATCATCGCGCCAAAGCATCAGGGGACGATCCATGGCCTATCTCCATTTCAGCGAAGACGAACTTGCCGGGCGGCGACAGCGCGCCTGCGAAAAGATGGCGGCACAGGGCCTCGATGCCGTTTTGCTCTTCAAACAGGAGAGCATGTTTTATCTCACCGGCTATGACACCGGGGGTTATTCGCTCTTCCAGTGCCTGATCATGCGCGCCGACGGCGACCTCGTGCTGGTCACGCGCTCGGCCGACAAACTCCAGGCCGCCCATACCTCCATGATCCCCGATGTGCGTATCTGGATCGACAAGGGTGGCGCCAATCCCGCCCACGATGTCGTCGCGGTGCTCAAGGAAAAGGGTCTGGCCGGCAAACAGGTCGGGGTCGAACTCCACGCCTGGTGCCTGACCGGGCAACGCTGGGACATGGTGCGCAACGCGCTCGACGGATTCTGCAGTCATAGTGATGCGACCGATCTCATCCAGGGGCTGCGCCTGATCAAGTCGCCTGCCGAAATGGAGTATGTGCGCAAGGCCGGCGCCCTGTGCGACGATGCGCTGAAGGCGCTGAACCAAGCGATCGAACCCGGCGTCGACGAGGGCATTCTCTATTCGCGCATGATGCAGGCCATTCTGGAGGGCGGGGGTGATCCAGCGGCAAGCCGCCCGATCATCGGTTCGGGCGATGGCGCCATGCTGGTGCGTTATTTCACCGGACGCGCCAAGGTCGGCGCACAGGATCAGGTGCAGCTGGAATACGGTGCGGGTTATCGCCACTACCATGTCGCGATCATGCGCACGGTCCTGACCGGCGTTGCCAGCGAACGCCACAAAGCGATGCACGCTGCGGGCGTCGAAGCGCTGGCCGCCTGCCAGGAGGTCGCTCGTCCCGGCGCCACCTATGCCGACATCTACGAGGCTCATGCCCGCGTCGTCGATGCCCACGGCCTGCAGGATTGCCGACTGAACGCCTGCGGTTATTCGCTCAGCGCCAACTTCCCGCCGTCGTGGATGGAAGAACCCATGATCTATCCCGGCAACACCACCGTGATCGAACCGGGTATGGTGATCTTCATGCACATGATCCTGGTCGATGCCGCCAACACGCTGACCATGAGCCTGGGCGAAACCGGCATCATGCATGACGACCATTTCGAAGCGGTCTCTTCCATGCCGCACGATCTGGTGGTGAAGTAGAGAGTGGAAACTGAGGGACCACACAATGCCTGTTCATCCCGCAAGGTTGCCCAGCGAAGACGAGATCACGGCGTTTGAACGCGACGGCGCGGTTGCGCTCAAAGGCGTCTACCAACCCGAATGGATCGACTTGCTGCGCGATGGCGTCGACGAGGCGATGTGCACATCGGACCGATACACCAGGCGCATCCAGGACGAGGGCGAGCCTGATTTCTTTACCGACTACATCGCCTCGGATCGCGTGCCCGCGCTCAAACGTTTTGCTCTGGAAGGCCCGGCCGCAGAGCTTTCGGCGGCGATCATGCGTTCCAGGCGCGCCAACTTCCTGTTCGACGGTATCTTCGTGAAAGAAGCCGGTGTCGCCAAACCCAGCGTCTGGCATCAGGACCAGCCCTATTACTGTGCCGAGGGTCGCCAGGTCGTGGTGATCTGGGCGCCGCTCGATTCCGTCCCCGCCGATACCTGCCTGCAATGCGTCAGGGGTTCGCATACCTGGGGCACGGCGTTCCGGCCGGTCAAGTTTCGCGACGGCGCAAGCTTCGGCCGTGACGAGACGCACGGTTACATGGACCCGCCCGATGTCATGACCGAACATGCCGACAAGCTGATGACATGGGATCTCGAACCCGGCGATGTCATCGCCTTCCACGGCATGACAATCCACGGCGCCCCCGGCAACCTGCAGAAATCAAACCGGCGGCGTGCGACCAACTCCACCTGGGTCGGCGACGACACCGTCTACATCAACCGCCCCGGCGTGATGGAGCCGGATTTCCCCGATTGCGGGCTCAAAGACGGCGACCCGCTGGATTGCACACGGTTCCCCAGGGTTTTCGACGCGAGCTGAGTGGGAATTGTTTGTTTAGCCTCAAGCGCCGGCACTCGCTCCGCTCGTTTGGCTAATGCGCCGTTGGCGCGGGCTCGCGGTCGCTCGCCGTCGGCCCTGGCGGGCCTCCCGCTATATGGGATATCTCGGTGTGGTTCTGCGCTGCCCTCAAATCCGTGTCACCCCGGCCGACCTGCGGGAGAGCCGGGGTCTCGGTCGGCTTGTATCTATCTGTAGTGCCTGATCGAGATCCCGGATCACGGTCGCGCCGCTCCCTTGTCCGGGATGACACCTCAGGAGGTGGTTAGAACGGGAGGCCCCTTGGGGCCGACGGAACGCGACTGCGTTCCCGCCGCCCATGCGGCGTAAGCCAAACGTGCAGAGCACGCGCCCGGCGCCTGAGGCTGAACAAGCAAAATACAAACAAACCCTCTACTCCACACCCCTCGGGTAAACGATCACACTGAGGAACCGCACCGGCAGGTCATGCAGGGTTTCGGGTCCGTGCGGGGCATCGGCGTCGAAGAAGAGCGAATCGCCGGGCTCCATCCGATAGCTGCGGCCGCCGTGGTGGTAATCCATCGCGCCTTCGACGACATAGAGGAACTCTTGGCCGTCATGCTGGAAGAGCGGGAAAACCTCCGATTCGTGGGTCAGCGTGATCATGTAGGGCTCGACCGCGACCTGTTTGTGCACGCTGTGGCCCAGCAGGGCGTATTGATGGCCCGCCCGGGTGCCGCGCCGTTCGATCTTCAGGCCCTCACCCGATTTCACATGACTGGCGTTGCGCTGCTCCTCGAATCGCTGGAATAGCGCGGTAAACGGGACATTGAGACCGCGTGCCAGGTTCTTCAGGCTGGTCAGCGAGGGCGATGTGTGGCCGTTCTCGATCTTCGAAAGCATGCCCGCCGAGAGGCCAGCTTCGGATGCCAGTTCCCCGACCGTCATGGAAAGTTTCTTGCGCTGCATCCGGACCTGGCTGCCGATTGCGGCCTCGAGATCGCGCGCATCGTCATGGATCGCGTGGGGATCCTGATCGAGCGCGCCGTCGCCCCCGGGGGCTGATTTTCGGTCCGTTGCCATCGCTCTAGAGCCCGTCATCGGCGAGGTGACCCGGCGCCAGACGCACAGCCAGGGGGCCAATCGGGTCGTGGCGTAGCATATAGTGTACTGCCATGCCGATTGTGACGCCGCCGAGATCGACCGAAGCGTCGGCCAGACGAAAGGCAATATCGCCGCCGCCATCGGCGGGACGCACGAAGCCATAGGCCCGTTCGGGGCTGTACCAGACGATTTCGCCGTTCATGGCGTCCGGTTTCAGGCCCAAGCCCTGTTCTTGTCAAGCCGGACGGGTGACATGGGCTTGTCTGGCCGGGTCGGGCGACCCATTTGTGAGACCTGCGAAAAAGCTTGCTCTTGTGCGCCTCATGGCTAATATCGCGCCGCCTTGAAGCGTGGCCTTCAAGGTCGAGACGACGGGTGGGCCACTGGCCCACTTTTTTGTTTCTGCGTAGCGGTTTGGGCCACGGATTAAGTGTCTCGCTGAGTTTTGGTTTTTTTGGTTTTGCGTGGAGTCGTCGACCGGCGTCCCGGCGATTGTCAGACGATCGGTCCCGGCTTCACTAACGGGGTTGGTAGGGATGAAGCTGACCGGCGCGGTCGAAGATCTGATCAACCCGACCGTCGAAGCCTTAGGCTTCCGGGTGGTGCGGGTGAAGATGTTCACACGGCACAAGCGGACCCTGCAGGTGATGGCCGAACGTGACGACGGCACCCCGGTCGTGGTCGAAGACTGCACCCGGATCAGCCGGGCGATTTCGGCCCTGATGGATGCCGAGGATCCGATCCCCGGAGCTTATGACCTTGAGGTCAGCTCCACCGGGATCGACCGGCCGCTGGTACGGCCGGAGGATTTTGACCGCTTCGCGGGGTTTGAAGCCTCAGTCGTGGTCGACCCGCCGCAGAACGGGCAACGCAAGTTCCGCGGCAAGAATTTGGGCATGACCGATGGTCATGTTCGTTTGGAACTGGAGGGTGATCGGTTCGCCGATGTGCCCTTCGAGACGATTTCGGAAGCCAAGCTCGTCCTGACTGACGAATTGGTCAAAGCGATGACACCGCCCCGCGATGACGGGCCGGTCAAGGAAGCGGAGTAGGAAGACATGGCAGCCATTGATGCCGTTTCGACGGTCGCATACCAGGAGCTTATCCAGATCGCCGACGCGGTCGCCCGCGAGAAGGGCATCGAGCGCGAGACGGTCGTGGAAGCGATGGAGCAGGCGATTCAGCACGCCGGCAAGCGCAAGTACGGCAACGAGCTCGACATTCGCGCCGAGATCGATCGCACGTCGGGCGCGGTGACGCTTCAGCGTTTCATCGAGGTCGTCGAAGTCGAAGAGCTCGAGACGCCTGGTGTCCAGATCTCGATCGAGAAAGCACGGATTGCCAATCCGGTCGCCCAGATTGGTGACTTCATCGCCGAAGAGCTTCCGCCGGTCGAGTTCGGGCGGATTGCCGCCCAGACCGCCAAACAGGTCATCGTGCAGAAGGTCCGCGAGGCAGAGCGCGAGCGCCAGTTCAACGAATACAAGGATCGCATCGGCGAGATCATCAACGGTCTGGTCAAGCGGCCCGAACACGGCAACTGGGTGATTGACCTGGGCAAGGCCGAGGCCATGCTGCGCCGCGACGAATGCCTGCCGCGCGAGATACTGCGCCGCGGCGACCGGGTGCGCGCCTATATCTATGATGTGCGCCAGGAACCGCGCGGCCCGCAGATTTTCATCAGCCGCACCCATCCCCAGTTCATGGCCCGGCTGTTCTCCCAGGAAGTGCCGGAAATCTATGACAGCATCATCGAGATCAAGGCCGTGGCCCGTGATCCCGGTAGCCGCGCCAAGATCGCCGTGATGTCGAACGACAGCTCGATCGATCCGGTCGGCGCCTGCGTTGGTATGCGCGGCAGCCGCGTCCAGGCCGTGGTGAGCGAGCTGGGTGGTGAGAAGATCGACATCATTCCCTGGTCGCACGACACCGCGACCTTCGTCGTCAACGCCCTGCAGCCTGCCGAAGTGGCCAAGGTCGTGATGGACGAGGAAATTCGTCGCATGGAAGTCGTCGTGCCCGACGATCAGCTTTCGCTGGCGATCGGGCGCCGCGGGCAGAACGTGCGTCTGGCTTCCCAGCTTGTCGGCTGGGATATCGACATCATGACCGAGACCGACGAAAGCGAGCGCCGCCTTGAAGAGATGCGCCTGCGCTCCGAGCATCTTATGGATGCGCTCGACGTCGACGACGTGCTTGCTCGTCTGCTCGTCACCGAAGGGTTCAGCGAAGCCGACGAGGTTGCCTATGTTCCGGTCGAGGAGCTGGCCGGGATTGGCGGGCTCGACGAGGCGATCGCCCAGGAACTCCAGAGCCGTGCGCTGACCTTTGTCGAGGAACGCGACCGCCAGATGGATGCCCGCCGCCAGGAGCTTGGCGTCGACGACGCCCTGGCCGAGATCGAGGGCCTGTCTCCGACCATGCTCGTGCAACTGGGCGAAAAAGACATCAAGACGCTCGACGATCTGGGCGATCTGGCCGGCGACGAGCTGATCGAAGATTACCTGCCCGGCACCTACCTCACACTCGACGAAGCCAACGCCATCATTATGGTGGCCCGTGCCCATTGGTTCGATGACGAGGAACCGGCGGCCCCAGAGGCTGAGGCCGGCGACGCCGAAGGCGGCGAAACAGAAGAAGCAGCGACCGAGGAGACGGCATCCTGAACGTAGCGATGCAAGAAACTGGAGCGGACGCCGCGGAAACGACACGGCGATGCCTGGCGACCGGTGAAACGGCCGATAAGGTCGATCTGGTGCGCTTCGCGCTTGCGCCGGACGGCAGGGTCGTGCCCGATCTGGCCGAACGCCTGCCAGGGCGCGGTGCCTGGGTCAGCCCTGCGCGTGAGGCTCTCGACGACGTCGTTGCCAAGGGCCTGTTTGCCCGTGGTTTCAAGACCCGGGCGCTGGCCGATGCCGATCTGGCCGATACGGTCGAACGACTTCTGGTCGCACGTGTGAGTGACCTGCTGGGCTTTGCCCGGCGCGCTGGCGAGGCCGTCACCGGCTTCGAGAAATGCCGCGCCGCGCTGGGCCATGGCGATGCGCTGTTGCTGCATGCCCGCGATGGTTCTATGGACGGGTTGCGCAAGTTGGCTGGCGCTGAGACCGATATGGCCCTTCGTGTTCTGGACGGTGCCGAACTTGGCGCACCGTTCGGGCGCGATCAGGCTGTTCATGTCGCTCTGACGCGAGGTGGACTGGCGAAGAAGATATTGCGTGAATGTTCCCGGCTGGCCGGATTTCGGACGGCGGGCGATGGTTTGAAGGAAGGACGGTAGTCATGGCCGGTGCCGACGATAGCGACAACAAGCCCAAGACGCTGAGCCTCAACCGTCCCGGGAGGCTTGAGCTCCAGACCACTGTGGACGGCGGCCAGGTTCGCCAGAGCTTCAGCCATGGCCGCTCCAAGCAGGTTGCGGTTGAGGTCAAGAAGCGCCGTGTCATCCGCCCCGGTCGCGCAGAGGCGGAACCCGCACCCGTGGCCGAGCCCGCACCCGTTGCAGAGCCCGTCGCCGTTGCAGAGCCCGTCGCCGTTGCAGAGCCTGCAGCCGAGGCCGAAGCGGTGGCCGAAGCGCCTGCGCCTGCGCCTGCTCGC
>Ga0233427_10004607_pt1 | contig 11432 bp, 11 predicted proteins | sample SI_118_April2016_5_FD_179885 | JGI IMG/M metagenome (GOLD analysis project Ga0233427, IMG submission 179885) | Seawater microbial communities from Saanich Inlet, British Columbia, Canada - SI_118_April2016_100_MG | ecosystem: Environmental > Aquatic > Marine > Inlet | place: Canada: British...
TTGGTTAACGACCATCTATAGATATTGGCTCAAAGAATATACACCTAAGCTAACATCACAGGGGACAACTCTAATTAAAAATTTATGTTACGGGGTTGCTGTGTCAAGCAACATCTGCATGTGATCTATTTTACGCTTAACTTCCCCCATATCACAATCTCCCTTTACTTTCACAGCAAGAAGTTCGTGGGCTATATTAAGACCCGCCATTATAGCGATACGCTCAGAACCAACAACCTTTCCATTCTCCCTGATCTCACACATTTTTTTATCAAGATACGTCACTGCTTGAAGCAACTCTTCACGTTCCGCATCAGGGCAAGTAACTCGAAACTCACGCCCCATAATGGCGACATCTACAGCATTGTTATCAGTCATCACTTATATTATTTATGATTGGAGAATTTGGAAATTGAGCTAGGAGAGCCTCCAAACGACTAGTTGCTCCACTTATTTTTCCTGACAAATTCTTATTTTCACTAGTAGCCTCTGCTAATTGCTCGCGCAGTTTGGTATTCTCCGCATCTAAACGATCAGTTGCTCCATTTATTTCTTCTGATAAATTCTTATTCTCATTAACAGCCGCTTCTAATTGCTCACGCAGCCTGATATTCTCTGCATCTAAACGATTAGTTGCTCCATTTATTTTTTCTGATAATTCCTCATTTTTACTGGTAATTTCTGCCAATTGTTCACTTAGTTGCATATTTTCTGTACGCTGATGGTGGCACAATTGTACAAATTGATTAATCTTTTCTTCTAGTAGTTTAAGCTCTTCTTTCATCAACGCACTATAATTTGATAATCCCTTCCAAGTCAACCGATAACAGAGCACTTCAAATGCTATTTAACAACTACAGCTTTGTGGGCACATAGTTTTCTGCTCTCCTTTCTCATAGAAATAATTTCCTTGATATTATTAATATGTCTATCTACGCCCCCTATGGCCTAACTCTTTAACTAAACAAATAATATGGTCAGAAACATTTAATTTGCCGTCACCTGCAACTTGAAGCATCATTTACTCTATTTCCCTTATTTCTGATATTGTTCGCTGATGCTGAATACTCAAATCATGACTAATTATCAACTGTTCCTGCGCCTAATTGGCCACCTTGCCCCCTACCGGCTAATCTTGACATTGGTTCTATCAGGCATAGTTCTAATGGCGATAACCTATACAGCCATCCCAATATTTATTAAACCAATATTGGATGGCATTTTTGTCAGTAAAGAACATGGCTCCATACAGCTCATTCCATTAATTATCATCGCTTTTTTTATGGCACAAAGTCTATCTAAACATATCTGTAATTATGGAATAAATTGGATAGGAAGCACCTTAACATCTGATCTACAAACAGCAATATTTAACAAACTTCTAATATTACCCTCCCACTACTACGAGAGACAAAAAAATGAAAATTTAGTTTCAAAACTTACTTCTGATGTAATCCAAGTTACTCAAGATGGAGCTAGGTCAGCATTAATCTTTATAAAAAATATACTGACTATTATTGGACTATCAACGTGGCTACTCTATCTAAACCTAGAGTTATCATTATTAGCTTTAATGCTAACTACAATAGCCTTACTAAGCACACAAATAATCTGCGGCCGATCTCATGACACCGATGAAAAGAAATATCAAATAACAGAAGACCTTATTCATGTAATAGAAGAATCAACAGAAAATTACAAGACAGTAGTACTAAATGGGGGTCAGCAGCATGTACTTCAGCGCTTCCAAGACAAAGTCGACCAGATGCGGAAATTTAATATCAAGAATACTAATACTACTATTTTAAAGGAATCGTTAATAAATATAGTTATAGCTATTGCTCTGTCCACTATCTTTTATCTGGCTATTTATCAGACTCTTATTGATAAGATAACTATGGGTAGTTCTTTTTCATTTATTATTTCAGTATTAATTCTATCTTCATCCTTGAAGCAGCTCATCAAAGAAAATAGGCCGATACAGAATTGTGTGGCTGTAGCAAAAAATATTTTCTCAGTTCTAGATCTAAGAACTGAGCCAGACAAGGGAAAAATAATCATAAATCATGCACAAGGTAAATTACGATTTGAACATGTTAGCTATCACAGCGCTCTAAAGGATTTTTCACTCACCATCAGACCGGGAGAAAAAATAGCTTTGGTTAGTTCTTCTGATGAGACTATAAACGCTCTAATTAATTTAATACCACGATTCATACAACCTACCGAAGGTAGAATATTAATCGATAATAACGAAATAACAGCCATTAAATTAGACAGTTTACGTTCTACAATCGGATTTCTATCACAAGATGAAATACCCTTTAATGACTCGATCGCCGCCAACATTGCTTATGGAGAAATGGGCTATTCAACTGAAAGCAAAATTATCTCAGCTGCACATGCTGCCCATGCGATAAAATTTATCAGGAAGATGCCGCAGGGAATGCAAACACTCATAGGCAAAAATGGTATAAAAATTTCCAAAGAACAATGTCAGCATATCGCTATTGCCCGAATACTCCTAAAGAATCCATCCATTCTCATTCTAGATGAAATATCCACAGTACAGGATTCTGATTCGGAGTATCTTATACGATCAGCGCTGGAGCATTTAATGCGAGACCGAACTACCTTAGTTATTGCACGTCGCAAAGAAACCCTAGAAAAGGTTGATCGTATTATTGTAATAGAAAAAAATCGTATTATAGAAACTGGTTGTCACCAGAAATTACTTTCAGAAAAAGGACTTTATACTAAACTTTACCCGCTCTACCATTAACCACGTGTCCTATTTTTTATAGTTATAAAACACGATATTTATTACATGATAAAGTCATACCTAAGAAATAAAAAAAGACTCTTCTAATCAAAAATACTCTGCTACTGCAGCACTTTATTTATCTGTATCAAATCCTCCTCACCCAGCTCGCCTGCCACCGCCTTTAATTTCAATCTTGACATAAGCAAATTATAGTATGCTCGGCTAAGATCCCGCCGAGCAAGAGAATGTAGTCCCTGTGCATTCAATACATTTACCTCAGTCCTTACACCTACTTCCTGCCCGAGTTTAGTTGATTCTAATTGGCTCTGGCTAGATCTCACAGCCTCTATCTGCGCCTTAACCAGGGCTCTGCCATTAGTAAAATTAAGAAATTCCTGGCTAACATTAAGCTCAGCATCACGATATGTATTTTTTAAATCATGACGTACTTTTTCCTCCGTGGCCATCGCTTCACGCACTCTTGACTGAACTGCAAACCCACTAAATAATGGAATATTTAGCTGAAGTCCAATTTGCTTTGTTGTTAGATCTATTCCTCTCCCGGTAAAAGTCCCACCCACACCTTTCTGATTACTGTAGAGAGCAACAAGATCGAGGGTTGGATAGTGCCCCGCCCTAGCTCTCTTCACTTCATGCTTCGCCATTTCAAGTACTAATTGCTGGACTCTGATCGTAAGGCTATTGTGTTGGGTTACTGCGAGCCAATCATTCATACTGGCATACTTTAAAACCAATAAATTGGTGTCATGGTTTTCATGTAAACGAGAAATGACGCCGGGGTATCGTCCAGTAATTTTCTGTAATTTACGTTTATTAATTTCCAACACATTCTTAGCAACAATTAATTTTGAAACTGACAAATCAAAGCGAGCCTGAGCTTCTTTGGTGTCAACCATAGTAGAGTTCCCAGCCTCAAAATTGGCTTTAGCCTGTTTAAGCTGTCGCTCAATAGCTCTCTTCTGATCTTCCTCCACCCTCACGTCAAATTGGGCAATTAATACATCAAAGTATGCCTGTGCTACACGCAAAATAAGATCCTGGGAAGCTATAATAAATTGAGAATCTGCCTGCATAACCTGAATTTTAGATTGCTCATAGGCTATGAAATTTTGCATACGGAAAAGTGGCTGGACAGCCTGAATAGTCACTCCACCTCTAGTAATCGCTACTTCTGGCCTTCCATCTGGATTTATCAACTGCCTTTGTCTTACACCTGAAAGTGTCAGATTAGGAAGCAGCCCTGCTCTACCCTGAGGTATCTTTTCCTGAGCTGCCTTATGCTCGGCACGGGCAGCAGCATACTTCGCATCCTGGTCCAATGCCTCCCGGTAAATATCAACTAGGTCAGCAGCATTTAACGGAGCATGCGGCAGGATCAGACAAGAAATAAATAATACATAGAAATTTCGCGAAATACTCACCTTAATTCTTAATTAATTACTACTATTTAAAAATGAAGTTCTAGCTAGATTACAGTTATCTGAAGAACTGGCAATGTTAAAAGAATAATTTATGAAATAGCAGATTAGAAAACAAATTGTTTTATCTTCTGCGCATTCCTCAATGCATGAATGCAAGTCTCGAAGAGGCCTACTCTATTATAGGTACCCTTCTTTACACATGTGATAAGTGTGGCTTTCATGGCTGGCGCTTCACCCTCTACTACGAATAAACGCCCACCAACCACAAGGCTTTTTTGGAAGTCTTCAGGCAATACTGGCGTGGAGCCAGTCAGCACAATAACATCATATGGTCCGTGCTCAGGCCAACCATGAGAAGCATCACCCACTTCCAGGGTGACATTGGTTATCCCATGAGCCTGAAGATTCTGTTCTGCAATTACTTTTAACTCCGGCAAAACTTCAACGCTGTAAACATGGCCACCTTTTTTAGCTAACAGTGAAGTTAGATAACCGCTACCACTACCTATTTCTAGTATTCTATCAGCCTTTGTGACCTGTAATTCTTGTAAGATACGGGCCTCCATTTTGGGGGCAAGCATCACCTCACCATACCCCAGTGGGATTTCCATATCTACAAATGCTAAATCACGATAAGAGGCAGGGACAAATTCCTCTCGCCGCAGCTCAAAAAGTAACTTGATAACTTCCGGGTCGAGTACATCCCATGTACGAATTTGTTGTTCGACCATATTAAAACGGGTTTGCTCTAAATTCATATTTATCCCTAAATAAATTCTTATCTCATACTTGCAATTATTTCATATTTCCTTTAGTTTCGCAGCATAAGCTGGGGGTCCACTTCTAGAAATATGGAAGATCGGTGAGAAAGTCCCTTAATACCTGACACGGGTAATGCCGCCGTAGGGAAGCTGGTGCCACCGCCCATGCTCCTTAAGGCACTTCACAAGGAGTATTATATGAGTTCCGTAATTTCAGACCCCACAAAATTTTCAAATCAAACTGCTCAAGTAGATGATGCAGCAATAAAGCCTTTACCTAACTCCAAAAAAATATATGTCCAAGGTTCTCGGCCTGATATCCAAGTACCAATGCGAGAAATCAGTCAGTCTGATACACCCTCTAAATCAGGCATAGAAAAAAACCCAAGTATATATGTTTACGACACTTCCGGTCCTTATACTGACCCTGAAAAGAAAATTGATATTCGCTCTGGCCTGCCTATGGTACGCGAAAAATGGATAGACGAGCGTGACGACACTGAGATTCTTTCTAAACCAGCTTCTGCTTATGCCAGAGAACGTCATGCCGACCCAAAACTTAAGGAAATGCGTTTTGATCTAAAATGTCGCCCTCGTTGCGGAAAGAGCGGAGCAAATGTGACACAAATGCACTATGCCCGCCTTGGCGTTATTACACCTGAAATGGAATATATAGCAATACGCGAGAATCAACGTTGTGAAGAATTAATTTCACAGAACCAAGATATACTTACTCGTCAGCACCCAGGAAATAATTTTGGAATGCCATCACCCAAATTTATTACACCAGAATTTGTACGGGATGAAGTAGCATGTGGTCGCGCAATCATTCCTGCCAATATTAACCACCCAGAATCTGAACCGATGATTATAGGGCGCAATTTTCTTGTAAAAATTAACGCTAACATTGGCAACTCAACACTTGGATCTAGTATCCAGGAAGAAATAGAGAAAATGACATGGGCCATTCGTTGGGGAGGAGACACAGTAATGGACCTCTCCACGGGGAAAAATATCCATGAAACACGCGAATGGATAATTCGTAATAGTCCTGTTCCAATTGGTACTGTTCCAATTTATCAGGCACTAGAAAAAGTAAATGGGAAAGCTGAAGATTTAACCTGGGAGATATTCCGTGACACTTTAATTGAACAAGCCGAGCAGGGAGTTGACTACTTCACTATCCATGCAGGCGTGAGATTAGCCTACGTGCCCATGACCGCTAATCGCATGACTGGCATTGTCTCAAGGGGAGGCTCAATCATGGCCAAATGGTGTCTTTCACATCATAAAGAGAGCTTTCTTTATACACAGTTCGAGGAAATCTGTGAAATTATGAAAGCTTATGATGTAAGTTTTTCTTTAGGAGATGGTCTACGTCCAGGCTCGATCTATGATGCTAATGACGAGGCTCAATTTGCAGAGCTTAAGACCCTCGGCGAGTTGACTAAGATCGCTTGGAAACATGATGTACAGGTAATGATAGAAGGCCCAGGACACGTTCCAATGCACCTCATTAAAGAGAACATGGATCTACAGTTGGAGCATTGCGATGAAGCACCGTTTTATACTCTAGGTCCACTCACCACAGATATAGCTCCCGGCTACGACCATATTACTTCTGCTATTGGCGCAGCTAATATTGGTTGGTACGGTACGGCAATGCTATGTTATGTCACACCAAAAGAACACCTCGGCCTCCCTGAGAAGAAAGATGTGAAAGATGGAATTATTACCTACAAAATTGCCGCACATGCCGCTGATTTAGCAAAAGGCCACCCAGGATCACAAATCCGTGATAATGCATTATCTAAAGCTCGGTTTGAGTTTCGTTGGGATGATCAGTTTAATCTCAGTCTTGATCCTGATACGGCAAGGCAGTTTCATGATGCGACCCTTCCACAGGAGGGGGCGAAGCTTGCCCATTTCTGCTCAATGTGTGGACCACATTTTTGTTCAATGAAAATTACCCAAGATGTCCGAGACTATGCAGATAGTATTGGTATAGATGAGGACAAGGCATTAGAAAAAGGTATGAAAGAAAAGTCTATTGAATTTATGAATAAGGGAGCTGAGGTATATAGCAAGAAATAATATTCCTATAGCTATTCTGGCTTCTAAAATTAGTGTAGATTGTTATATCTACCCATAAAAATGAGGACAGTGGAATTGACATAACATCTCTAGCCCGACTGCGCCTTAATTTTCTTGAAAAAAATTATTCCCATTTTAGTTCATTTATGTTTATCCACAGCAAAATTTTTTTCTTAAGATAATCACATGGACCTGACCCTACTGATTAAGGCACTGATCCTCGGTATCGTTGAGGGGCTAACTGAGTTCCTTCCAATTTCCTCTACTGGACACCTTATCCTGGTTGGTGATTTACTTAATTTTAACGATGAAAAGGGTATGGTTTTTTCAATAGTGATTCAACTAGGTGCTATATTAGCTGTCTGCTGGGAATACCGCATCAAAATTAATACTGTATTAGCTGGTATTGGCTCCAATGGAGATTCCAACTATTTTATTTTGAATCTATTTATTGCCTTCTTACCGGCTGCAATTTTGGGCCTATTGTTCATAAGCACCATTAAGCAGTATCTATTCCACCCAATACCAGTTGCAATTGCTTTGATTGTCGGAGGAGTGATAATTTTATGGGCTGAACAAAGAAAACATATTGCAAATGTAGCCCAAATAGAAGATATGAATTGGAAACACGCTCTAAAAGTGGGATTAATACAATGCCTTGCATTAATCCCGGGAACCTCCCGCTCTGGGGCCACTATAATTGGTGGGTTACTCTTTGGCTTGTCCCGTAAAGCAGCAACAGAATTTTCTTTCTTCCTAGCAATTCCTATTATGTTCGCTGCTACGTTCTATGATGTTTTTAAACATCGTGAATTTCTACATTTCGATGATATCGGTATGTTTAGTATTGGATTTATTGCTTCATTTATTAGCGCACTTCTAGCAGTACGTGGATTGTTACGCTTTATTAGCAATCATGATTTCACGGTTTTTGCTTGGTATCGTATTATGTTTGGCATAATTATTTTAATTACAGCATATTCTGGACTGATAGAATGGTCCGCGAATTAACCACTATAATACCTTCCGTCTCTTAGAAATTCTAACTTTGCACCCAGGGCAACCCTGCCGCCTTCCATCCCCCTTGGACACCACGATGACCATTTGAGTCTTTATCTCCTTCAAACCCCTCAAGAACATTAAAGCAATTTAAATAGCCTGATTCCATGGCAGCTATGGCAGCTTGATTCGAACGAACACCACTTCGACATATAAACATCACCGGTGATTCCTTGAGTACCTTAAGCGAAAGATGCTTAAGGAAATCAGGGTTGGTCTGCATACTCGGAAAAACCAGCCATTCTATTTCAACTGCACCTGGAATTCTCCCTACCCAAGACCATTCTGCTTTTGTCCGCACGTCTACTAATCTCGCGCCAGAATTTTCCTGCAAGAATGTAAGCGCTTCCTTAGGAAGAAACGCTCCTTCATATGGCAAATCCATTTCTTTGGCTCGCAGTTTAGCTCTGTTTAGAATTTCTATAGTTGATCCCATATATATTCCAATAATTTAAGGATTAAAAAATGTAATACTATTCCATATTTATTACAATATATATTAAGAATACTGATAGAAATATTATTCTGCAATAGCTAAGGATACCTTATACGATATCTCACCATTTTATTCTAAACTATGGGAATAACACCTTGCACCATGCTATTTAACTTGTTTCAAACGATAATCTTGCTCGTGCTGATATAATCTATATTTGGCATCTTGCTCATTTCTTATGCTATGTTAAGTTGTAACATCTAGTTTGGAGATAAAAATGGCAGCAGCTGACGTTTTAAAAATGATAAAAGACAACGAAATAAAATTTGTTGACTTACGATTTACTGACACTCGGGGCAAAGAGCATCATGTAACTATTCCAGCACATGCTTTCGGTATCGATAAATTTGAGGACGGCCACTCGTTTGATGGCTCATCAATTGCTGGATGGAAAGGTATCCAGTCTTCCGATATGCTGTTAGTACCTGACCATGAAACAGCTAACCTTGACCCGTTCATGGACGAACCTACTCTACTGCTTACCTGTGATGTAGTGGAGCCCTCAAATGGTCAAGGTTATAGCCGTGACCCACGGTCTCTAGCACGTCGAGGCGAGGCTTACCTCAAGTCTACTGGCATTGCTGATATTGCCTATTTTGGTCCAGAGCCTGAATTCTTTGTCTTTGATTCTGTGTCCTGGAATACAGATCTGTCAGGTTGCTCAGTACAGATTGAGTCTGGTGAAGCAGCCTGGAGCTCCAAGGAAAAATATGAGAATGGCAATATTGGTCACCGCCCTATGGTTAAAAATGGATACTTTCCAGTCCCCCCAGTTGACTCTTTGCAAGATATCCGCTCAGCGATGTGTCTTGTACTAGAAGAAATGGGGGTGGAAGTAGAAGTTCACCACCATGAAGTTGCTACTGCAGGCCAATGTGAAATAGGCACAAAATTTAGTAGCTTAGTAAAGCGTTCTGACTGGACCCAGGTACTTAAATATGTTGTCCATAACGTTGCTCATTCCTATGGAAAAACAGCAACTTTTATGCCAAAGCCTATTGTAGGTGATAACGGTTCGGGTATGCATGTACATCAGTCGCTGTGGAAAAATGATAAAAATTTATTTGCTGGAAACAGTTATGCCGGCTTGTCTGAGAAGGCGTTATTTTATATTGGCGGCATAATTAAACACGCAAAAGCTCTAAACGCTATTACTAATCCCAGCATAAATTCCTATCGAAGATTGATCCCTGGTTTTGAAGCTCCCAGTAATCTTGCCTATTCAGTAAGCAACCGATCTGCTGCAGTACGTATACCCCATACTAATGATTCAAAGGCACGTCGTATCGAAGCGCGCTTTCCCGATCCTACTGCCAATCCTTATCTTGCTTTCACTGCTTTAATGATGGCTGGATTAGATGGTATACAGAATAAAATCCATCCGGGTGATCCTATGGACAAGAATCTCTATGACCTACCGCCTGAAGAAGCAGCCAAAGTTCCAAATTCCTGTATTTCTCTGGAAGAGGCTCTTGATAACCTCGACAATGATCGTGATTTTCTTATCCGTGGAGATGTGTTTTCCAATGACATGCTAAACGCTTATATCGATTTAAAGATGGAAGAAGTCATGCGCTCCCGTATGGCAACTCATCCAATTGAATTTGATATGTACTACAGCTTATAATCTATTCTGATGCTAACAAATATATAAGCGTATAGAGCGCCACTCCAGAATGTGGTCGCTAAATCTACATACTATACCGAGAACGTACAAACAATCCCGCTGTAACTCTGTGCTTAATAAACTCCAAAAAGGAAAATAATTAATGAGTATTTTTACCATTTCATTAACTACTGTTTTTTTATTAACCATTGTTGGTTGTAATAACGAGGCTGCTGATAGCAAAGAGCAGATGAGAGGAGTGGTTCCCTTAGGTAGTGAGATAACGCTTGAAGGAGAACTACCATCATTATTAACAGAGGGGCTATCGCCGGAAGAAAAAACCAAACTCACCGAAGAAATATTACCAATGGCCTCTCCAGACGACCCAACGCCAGAAGAGAAATTTGAAAAATTGAGAGAAAAAGCTAAAAATGGAAATGCAGCGGCACAAACTACTCTAGGTATAATGTATTTTACAGGCCAAGCTATATCTAAAGATACATCGGGCAAAATATTAAGCACCGATCCTGCTAAAGCTGCAGCTTGGTTCCATAGAGCGGCTCTCCAGGGAAATGCTGATGCTCAATATAATTTAGGTCTGATGTATCTTATGGGGCAAGGCGGCTTAACTAAAGACTCTGTTAAGGCAGTTGAATTTTTTCTAGAAGCAGCTCTCCAAGGAAATGCTGATGCTCAAAATAACCTTGGCGCTATGTATCATATGGGTGAAGGTGTAGAACAAGATAATTCCGAAGCTAAAAAATGGTACGCAAAATCAGCAGCTCAGGGACATGTTGATGCACAGACTAATCTAGAAGCAGTGGAATAACTGCCAATTTTGTAAAAAATTTTTTTGAAACGTTGTTTTCAATTCTCAAAAAATATTGCAACTTTTCATGAATATTAGTAGTCTTACCTATTAAAGATCTAGTGTAACTAAGAAAACAAGGAGAACATATGCAACCCGAATTACAATATCCGAACCAGGCACAATCAGGAAAACTTTCTATTGTCCGCAATAAAGTTCTTCGTAATACCTTCTGGATGCTTGGACTGACCATGATTCCAACGATAATTGGTGCGATGATTGGAATGAGCACGAATTTCTCTTTCATGGCTCAGTCTCCAGTTATGGGTATGGTAGTGATGTTGGCAGTGATGTTCGGGTTCATATTTGCAATAAAAGCCACCCGAAACAGTATATGGGGAA
>Ga0233427_10004610_pt1 | contig 11430 bp, 11 predicted proteins | sample SI_118_April2016_5_FD_179885 | JGI IMG/M metagenome (GOLD analysis project Ga0233427, IMG submission 179885) | Seawater microbial communities from Saanich Inlet, British Columbia, Canada - SI_118_April2016_100_MG | ecosystem: Environmental > Aquatic > Marine > Inlet | place: Canada: British...
GATGTAAAATCTGAGGCAACCATGACTGTATCTGCGAATGCTGGGGATGGAGTTCTTGAAGCATTAGATAAATTAGCACCTAAATTATCTGAGATATAAGATGACTTTTCAATCCATAATTGATGAGATTAGAAACAATCTCAACAAAGTTTTATTTGAAATGTCTATTTCTGGTGTTGACTTTTCAGTAGAGCCTGCAAAACCTGGATTCGGAGATGTTAGCTCAAATATTTCATTTCTACTTGCAAAACAACTCAAAAAAAGTCCTCAAGACATTGCACAGATGCTCTCTGAAAATTATCAGAAGTCCCAACACACATTGGTCTCAAAATCTGAGGCGCATCCATCAGGATATCTTAACTTTTTTGCAAATTGGGAGAAACTTAGCCAGTTAATTTTATCTGAATCTAATTTAGACACATTTGGTTTTGTCGAATTAGGAAAAAAATCCTCTATTGTTGTAGAACATACTAGCGTAAATCCAAACAAAGCATTACACATTGGCCATATCCGTAATATCATAATTGGTGATACAATTTCTAGAATTTTAAGAAAAGCCGATTACAAAGTTAATGTTCTAAATTATGTTGATGATTCAGGTCTTCAAGTAGCTGATATTTTAGTTGGTTTTACACATTTTGGTTTTAGCCAAGAACCTCCTGATGGAAAAAAGTTTGATCATTATTGCGGTGATGATGTTTATGTTAAAACCACTCAAAAATATGAGGAGGACCCTACCCTGGAAGAAATTCGTAAGAACGTCCTCAAAGAACTCGAAGATGGGACTTCTGAGACTGCAAAATTTGCAGATACTATTACTAGAAAAGTCCTTGCAAACCAATTAGAAACTTGTTGGAATCTCTCTGTAACTTACGACTGTCTAAACTTTGAATCCCAAATAATTCGTTCTGGACTGTGGAATACAATTTTTGAGAAACTCAAAGAGATGAACCTGATTGAATTTGAAAATGATGGAAAAAATGCCGGTTGTTGGGTAATTCGTGGAGATGGCAAAGAAGAAGATAAGGTAATTGTTAGAAGTAATGGAACTGCCACATACATTGCAAAAGATATTCCATACGCTGCATGGAAACTAGGCTTGCTTGAAGATCCATTTTATTATGAAAAATATCCTCAGAATCAACCTGATGATCATAGTTTATGGCAAACTACTCTGAATTCTGATAATACTTCTAAACAAGACTTTACAGGACAAAAAGTAATCACTGTAATTGATTCCCGACAAGCAAGACTGCAAAAAATAATTACTCAACTAATGGGAAAATTCAAATCAATTTCTGATACATATGTTCATCTTGGATATGAATCAGTCACATTAAGTTCTGATACTGCAAAAACCTTGGGTTTGGAAACTGATGGTAAACAAGCTCAAATGTCTGGTAGAAAAGGTCTCTATGTTAGTGCTGATTCTGTTTATGATTTACTAAAAGAAAAAACCATCCAAGAAACAACAAAGAGACATCCTGAAATGGACTCATCTGAAATTCAAAATATTGCACATAATGTTTCAGTTGGAACCTTACGTTATGAAATGATTAAACAAGATTTAGACAAGATAATTACTTTTGATTTAACAAAATCTCTAAGTTTAGAGGGAGACACCTCTCCCTACATTCAATACACTCATGCAAGAGCATCCAGAATTTTAGAAAAGTCTGGACAAGTACCCTCTATCGATGTTGATTTTTCACTACTTTCTGAAAAAACTGAATTAGAGTTGGTAAAGGTAATTGGATTATTTGGAATTAGTGTTCGAGATGCTGCAAAAAACCTATCTCCAAAAGTTGTTGCTCGGTATTGCTATGATTTAGCAGTGGCCTTTAATTCCTTTTATGAGCATAACAAAGTACTTGGAATTGATGATGAAAAATTAGAAAAGTCTAGACTGTGTTTAGTTAATTCATTTAAAATGACTCTTGAAAAATCTCTTGATTTGTTGGGGATTGTAGCACCTGATAAAATGTGATGTCTGACCATCATCAAAATCTATAACTATCACCAATGACTTTTTTCTCACCTGTTTTTGTGGATGTTTTCCATATCGGATCCGATCATATACAAAAAATTCCTGAGTCTTTATGTTGCCAACTACCTCTTGTTAATTATGGCTTTAGTAGAAATTCCAAGATATTTTGAGAATAACATTGAATGTCATGAAAAGATTCTAAATTCTATACAAACCATCTTAAAGAAATTAGGTTTAACCCCCAATGAATTAAAAGTATATCTTTATCTTGATAAAAACGGATCAAAAAAGGCATCAGAAATTTCCCAAAACCAAAAAATTCCTAGAACTCAAATTTATCACATATTAGATCAATTGCAGGAAAAAGGAGTAGTATCTACAATTTTTGATAAACCCACAAAATTTGAAGGTATTGGATTTGAAAAAGCAGTTGATATTTTAATTAATAATGAACTAAAAAGAATTGAAACTATTCAATTAATGAAAAATGAATTAAACCGATTTTAGATAAAAGGATTCAATTAGAATTATCTTTTCATACCTATTTGTATCCATTTTTAATTCAAAATTTGTAATTTGATATTTAAAACAATGTCACTAGCAACCGAAGTTGCTAGTGGAAGAATTCACGACTAGAGGCCGAAGCCACTAACTCGAAAATCACTTCTTGGCGTGCAAACCAATTACTGTCAATTGAAAATTAATCTGCTAATAACCCTTCTTTTTAGGCGTACCGGGTATACCTAAATTACTTTTTAGAGTTATGATCGTTTTGATTATAGCGGTTTCCTTTGTTTCTGCTAACTTTAAGTGAGGATTAATTCCCGAATTTGGTCATGGGTCAGCTAAATATTGCTGTAATTATAAAATTAGAGCCTGATTTTTCAGAAGGAAATGTCAGCTATAATCCAGACGGTACTCTAAATCGGGCTGAGACAAAAAACACTTTGGGTCCTCACAGTGCAATAGCTGCACATGCTGCATTTTTTGGTAGAGTGATGTATGATGCCAAAGTTTCAATTGGAACCATGGGCCCCCCAATAGCGGATCTTGCACTTCAGCAAGCTCAACAAATTTCTGATGCAGAAGAACTTCATTTGTACAGTGATAGACTATTTGCAGGAGCTGATACTCTGGGAACTGCAGAGGTGTTACGAGTTGGAATTGGAAAGATGCAAGAAAAAATGGATATTGTATTTTCTGGACATAGAGCATCTGATGGTGAAACTGGACAGACAGGAGCTCAAACTGCATGGAAATTAGGATTTACATTTCTTGGTAATGTGATTAGTTACAGTGTCGATTTGGAAACTAGACTGGTTCGCGCAAAACGTTTGATTAGTTTACAAGGTTTTCCTAATGTGATTGAAGAAATTGAAGCCCCGTTACCTGTATTCATTTCAATTGATCCTACTTACAAATCAAGTTACAACACTGTTTCACAACGATTGGCATTTCAAAAATACCAAAAAGAAGCTACACAACGTGCAGATAATTACAAAGATTATTTTAAAATGTTTAATGCAAAAGAGATGGGTGTTGATGAGACCCTTGTTGGTCTTCCAGGTTCTCCGACTATTGTGTATAAAGTTGAACGTGTTCCAAAGTCAACTGCTACAAGAAGTGCTGAAGTAGTTGATGGTTCTGATCCTGAACAAATTCGTAAAGTTGTTACAAAAATGAAAGAAGCATTAGCAGCTATGGTGATAAAATAATGACAGAAAAATATCGTCACCTATATGTTGTAATTGAGCATGATGAAGGAGAATTTCTTCCAGTCAGTCTTGAAATGGTTGGTGAGGCAAGACGATTAATTGATGATTTTAACTCAAAGTATTCCTCCAATGAAAAAGTCGTTGCTGTAATTTTAGGCCACAATATTCAGGATCTTTCAAAGCAATTAATTGAGTATGGGGCAGATGCGGTAATCTATGCTGATAACCCTGAACTCAAAGACGTACGAAATACCATTTACACTAAAGTAATTGGCCAGATTGCCCAAGATACAAAATCTCTGGGGGAAATCGAGCCTGAATATGCAAGTGAGATAAAAAGACCCCGATATCTGTTCTTTGCAGCAGATAGTATTGGACGACACCTCTCTTCAACCACTCTTGTAGAATTAGAATCCGGATTAGCATCAGACATCAACAAACTTGTAATTGAAGACATTGAGATGTCCCATCAACAAAAAACCGGTGGGACAAAAGAGACCTATGCAAAAACATTGGAGATGTATCGACCTGATTTCTCAGGATTTTTGTGGACTACAATTCTATGTCTTGATAATCGAAATCCTGCTTTTCAAAGAGACTATCATCCCCAATCTTGTAGTATAATTCCTGGAGTTTTTGAGCCATTAAAATTAGATTCTTCCCGAGAAGGAAAAATTATTGAATTTACTCCAACTATTGATGCACAAGATCTTAAAGTCAGGATATTAAATCGTGCAATAATAAAAAGCGAAGTTGATTTTGAGACTCCCAGAACTATTGTAAGTTTTGGACGAGGAATAAAAGATGATCCAGAAGCAAATATCAAACTAGTAGAAAACTTGGCAAAAGAATTGAATGCAGAAATTGGTGTTACTTTACCAATGTCAAAAAAACCATATCAGATTAGTCAGGCATTGGATTCTAAATACATGATTCCAGATAGAGTAATAGGAACTAGTGGACACAAAACTAGTGCCATGTTGTATATTGCTGCAGGAGTTGGTGGTGCAATGCAACATGTTATGGGAATGAAAGATTCTGGATTTGTTGTAGGAATTAACCCTGATGAAGAAGCACCCATAAAAAACGAATGTGATATTTTTATCAAAGGACGGATGGAGGATGTGATTCCATTATTAATTGAAGAAATTAAAAAACAGATACAGATTGTTGAGGTCCAGTAGATTTTGGAAAAATACGATGTAGCAATAATTGGTGGAGGTTCTGCAGGCCTTGCTGCACTAAAACAACTGTCTCATCTTGGGAAACAGGCAATCCTTCTAGAAGCAGGCTCAAAAATAGGCTCAAAGAATCTATCTGGAGGTATTCTTTATTCAAAAAAACCCAAAAATGGGCATGTAACTAATGTTGAGCAATTATACGAAAATTTCCTTGACGATGCTCCAATTGAGAGAAAAATTACAAAATACATCTTACATTCAACGTCCCAAGACAAGGTCTACTCTATGGATCTTACTGCTGCCCACGATTATCAGGCAAATTTTGGATGCTCAGTTTTATTAAGTAAACTCAATTCTTGGTTTGCAAAACAAGCAGAAGAATCTGCCACAAAACTGGGTGGCGGTATAATTCCTGGTGTCCATGTAAAATCAATTACATGGAATGAGCAAAATGGCACATCTATTATTCAAACTGATGAACTAGATGAGTTTGAAGTTAAGGCAATAATTGCAGCTGATGGAGTAAATTCTGAAGTTGCAGAGATGGTAGGTGCTAGAAAAAAATTCACACCAGACCAACTATACCAAGGAGTCAAAGTCATAGTAAAATTACCTGAAGATATTATCAACAAAAGATTTGGAGTATCATCTGATGAAGGTGCAGCACATCTTTTTGCAGGAGATGTAACTCTAAATCATATTGGTGGGGGATTTCTTTACACAAATAATGATACCCTATCGGTAGGTGCTGTTTACCATTTTGATTCACAACTAACAAACCCAACAACACCATATGATCTGATTGATGCTTTGCTGAAAAATCCCATGGTCAGTGAATTCATCAAAGACAAGATTCCAATTAAACCAGAAATTGACAAAAAACTTCCACAAGAAGAACAACTTAGAATTCGTTTTGCAGTTGCAAAATTAATTAAAAATTGGTACGAGATCAGAGAGGCGTCTTTATCCTCATCTGGACGAGATAATTTGATTAATTCAGGCAAATACAAAACCGTGGAAGATATTGAAAAAAGAGTAACTACTATTGAAGGCCAAATGAAAGACAAATTTGGTCTTGCTTTTGGAGATGACTATCTTGAGGGTGAATATGGTGCAAAATTAGTTCCTGACGGAAAGAGATGCAGAATGAAAAAACCATTCTTTAAGAATATTTTATTTATTGGAGATGCAGCTGGAAGGGGTGTTTTTGTGGGTCCACGAATTGAGGGGCTTAATGTTGGAATTGATGATGGGGTAAGGGCAGCCAATGCAGTGGCGCATGCACTTGATAAAAATGACTTTTCTGAGAATAGTATGGGCGGTCATTATTACAAATCAGGAGAGGAGAGTCCATTTACTACAGATATGGAAAAAATTGACAAGGATTACCTGAAGATTTTCTTAGATGCTACAAAAGATATCCCAAAAGATATTATCGGTTCTCGCTATGGCCCCATTCTAAAGATGATGTCTAGTGGAACAATGCGAGGTATTGCAGTAAAATTTGCAAATATTTTGGGATATGATAAACTACTACCCATGATTGAATCCGAAGACACCTATGTCAAAGTACCAATTCAGTTAGCAGAAAGATTGGGGGAAACAGTTTCATCTTCTTATTCTCCTAGCATACCATCAATTGCAGATAGAATTGCAAATCTGAATTATAATGATGATAGTTTAGCACACATCAAGGTCATAAATCCTACCAGCGAATATATGAAAAAAATGGTAACTCTGTGTCCTGCAAAATGTTACACTGAAGAAGGGGGCAAAGTCATCATTCAACATGAGGGATGTGTAGATTGTGGAACATGTTCACAAGAAACAGAGTGGAGACATCCTCGTGGAGAAAAAGGAATTCATTACAAATACGGATAAAATATTTAGACTGAAACTTTGATACTTTTTAGATCATCATAAGATTCTCTCATTTTGATATAAAATTCACTTGCTGATGGAGGCAATATTGAAAATGCAATGTAAAAGTCCTCGGCTTCTCTGACATATCTCTGTATTTTTTCTTGTCCTGAAATCTGAGATACAAATCTCATGTTGTTTAATCTATCCGATAATTTGATTATCTTTACATCGTATGCTGATTTTGTTAATTCTGTACAATAATCAAAGAATCTGGCCGTTTGCTTTTCTTCATTACTTGTACCAAAGTAATTTCCTAATGGTTTTGTTTTCAAAGTTGTAGCTATTTTGTAAACATAATCTCCAAATCTGTGTTTAAAATATGCATCAAATCCATACGCTTGTGAAGCATTCAAATCCAAAATTCTATCATCATCTTCTAATACATCATGTAAAATGGATGAAACTATTTGTAGTGTAGTAAGCAGTTTGTAATTTTTTTGATAATGCTGTATTACATCAATAGTTACAGGCCAAACATGTGTTTCTAAAAATGATGATTTCCCATCTTCTCTTTTCAAGTTTGAATGAACTTCTTCTGCTAGTTCTATTGCTCCCTCTACAAAACTGTCTACTCTAATTTTAGCTTCATTCTCAATCACAGTCAAAAGATCTTCTTTTGTTGCAGAATGAATATTCATAGTAACTATATCATAACATCATTGAAAAACATGATCTTACGAACTTTGACATGTATGAATACTGGATTACCAAAAACATACCAGAACAAAATTTACTTAATTTAAATACTAATTCGATATTTCATACCTTATGCCTATAGCAGAAAATTTCCCTGAAGGACTAAAACCAATTGGAAAAATTAATCATTCTGATGGAGATCACTTCCACTGGATTTGGGGACCAGGAAAGGCAGATGGTGAAGCATCTACAGATGAAAATGTAAAAAAAGCATATGAGGCACGTGGAGAAGCACAAATACCTCTAGGTGTTAGTGGAACCGCAGTTGCAGTCGACTGGGATTCTTGTGTCGCAGATGGTGCATGTATTGAGGCATGCCCAGTTCAGGTATTTCAGTGGTATAGAACTGAAAAAGACATTCCAGCTGAGAAATGTAATGGTGAAACTTTTGAAGGAACAGGAAGTAATGTCAAAGATGAACGTAAGGACTATACCGATAAGGCAGATCCAATTTTAGAACATGATTGTATTTGGTGTATGGCATGTGTTTCAGTTTGTCCTCCACAGGCAATCAAAGTAGATCAGGCAAACGTTGATGTCCATGCAGAAGCATCTTTGGACTAGATATAAAAAATTAAAACAAATTCTTGACTTAATATCTTAATCCTATATGAATATCTTCAAAAAGTATTTAGATGTAATAATGACGTTATAGAATATGGAGAAATTTGAAAAATTATTGAACATGTTGATGGATTTTAATTCCGATATACGATTTGCAGCAGTTTGTGATAAAGATGGAGAAATTTTATGGAATAGCATGCGTACTAAAATAAAACCACTGGTTCCTATGGCTGATACAAAAAAGACCATCCAAAGAGCATTAGGTGCTTGGGATGAACGAGCAAAAATTACCAAATTAGTGGGCAGAGGAATGTATACCATTGCCGCTTATGAGAAAATAAAACGAATTACCATTCCTCTAAATGACCATCATATTTTGTTTATCAGTGTAGATAATACACCATTGAAATCCTCAAATAAAAAGAGCTACGGACATTTAGTAGAAATGGGAAAAATAATGTCTATTGTAGATTTTGTAAATTCTACAAACTAAGCAAAATTTCTAGTCTTGTAGAATTTATTTCTCTTAACGTAATCTAATTCCAAACTCTCTTTGGGGAATACAAAAATTCCAACATGTGGTCCAAAAACCTTAATTCAATCTAGAGGAACTAAACGTCCCGAGATTTAATCTCTTTTTTATTTTTGTGACTCTTTTTAATTAATACATTTGATTGTTTAATGAACTGATTTTATCCGTACATTGATTTTTCTGTTGTTTCACCTGACCTATTCTGTGATGAAAAACTACTGAAATTTGAACGCAATATTTTCTGAACATGTCCTGAAACCCTTGCAACATTGTCCCATGTATTATGAAATGAAATTCTATCTAGATTTTGCTCATCCACATGTGAAAAAATTGCCAATCCTGCAATATTTTCCTTATCTTTTATCCATTGGTGTCCAACATTACATATCGTACAAATTTCACTGATCTCCATTATTGCTTTTGAAAATGATTGATTTTTCATTGTCAATAATTTTGCATCTTCTGGAGGAAATCTCATATTTACATTAATGTGAATTCTATCTTCCCTGTTGGCATTTTTACTGATAATTACATTTGCTCCTACTCGATATTGCCATTCGATTGCTTGACTCTTCTCTTTAATTTTTTCTGTTTGATCTTCATAATTGATCTTAGTTATTTTGATGAATTCTTCAACTGAATCTCTCATCTGTTCAGAAGTTTTAGTCATAAATTGGATAATTTCTTGTTCAATATATGCATGCTATTTGTTTGAAAAAAAGAATTAATGGCTGTGTCCACAACCGCAAGAATCATGACCTTCATGTCCTGCTGATTCTTGCCCTGCACATTTTGAGCATTTATCTGAATCTGTTGGTGAGAAAAATCCTATCCCACAAGATACGCATTTTTGATTTGCCATGATGTATGTGAAAAATTGCTATATTTATTGAATACGCATTTCTTAAAAATTTTATATTTTTATTGTGATGGTTTGGCGTTTCCAGCCTCACTTGATTCGTCATTCTTTTTGAACACTCTGTACTCTCCGATAATTGAGTCACATTTTTCGCAAGTGTATTGTCCTCTTTCCACTAGTACTAGGTTGTCTGCAACTTGCTCGTTAGTGTTTTCCTCTAGGTGAATTTTTGGTGGATTATTAAATTCTGTTTCACATACATTGCAATAATGTTTTGACATTTTCTCAACTTCAAGTTTTCCGACTGGCGCCAAAAACAATTTTCCGACCCCCAAGTCTGCTTTTTTTGCTTGCTCTTCTGTTAACTCTGCTAACACATAGCCTCCAGATCCTTGCAATTTGAGTTCAGTCAATCCATCTTGATATTTTTGATGGCATTAAAATACTATTTGCATTTTTAGATTTTTTTTTAAAATTACTCTCTTTTTTCTGATTTAAAAATACGCCATATCTTAGTTATAATTTGAGACTACAAAGAGTGTATAATTTGGATTTTAGATCGATACTGTTTTTGACCACTATCCTTGAATCACCACTTTTCTAATAAAGACCCTATGAGTTGTAAGGAAGGATTCATTCATAATTTTGCATGGTTTGAGATACTATCTAGTAAAAGATGCATTCACTGTGGTCACGAAGAAAATCATTAATCTGTATTTTCACCCAAAATTTGATAATTTTTATTTTATTTGAAAATTATTTTGTGTTGATATCTATCCCACAATGTATGCAAAAATAAGCTCCGTTTGGTGTCCAATAATGCTCACATCTCGAATCTTCCATGTCGTAAATGACATTTTTGGTTCATTATTTCCTTGGATTGCAAACTTTGTACTAAATGCGAAAAAAAGTTAACCATTTTTTGGAAACATGGAATTCTATGATATCGTCCATATAGGGTGCATTTGATTTTTAATGTATAATGAATAAAAGTGATGGTTTAGTTTTATTTGGAATTTGTACGGGTGCTAGTGTAGCTGTAACATTGATGATTCTAGTGGCAAATGGAGTAATATCAAATCCATTCCCATAAATTGTATTTTCTTTGAACCACACGCCTAAATCGATACTTGATTTCTATCTAATGGTGTAATTGTATCAGTAGATTCTTATCTAAAATTTTTAGGAAAAATTCATTGGAAAAAATAAAGAACAATTCTCCTGTATTGTTTTACTACAATCATTCAAAAAAATGGTTAATGAAAATTTCAAAAAAAGAATCATTTCATACACATATTGGTGTAATCAAACATTCTGATGCAATTGGAAAAGAATATGGCTCTAGATTAATTACAAACAAGGACAAGTATGTCTATCTTCTCAAACCTACGATGTTTGATTATGTGATGAAACTTCAACATGGCACTCAGATTGTTTATCCTAAAGATATTGGATACATCATCGCACGAGCCGGAATTGGTGATGGTCAAAAGATTTTAGAGATTGGTACTGGTAGTGGCTCACTTACCTCTTTTGTGGCAAGCGTTGTAAAACCACGTGGTCATGTTTACACTTTTGATGTTGATGAAAATTTTATGAAGATCGCAGAAAAAAATATCAAAAGGGCAGGAGTTTCAAAATATGTTACACAGCATAATTTGGATTTAAAGACTGCAAAAAAAATGCCACTCACAGAGATGGATGTGGCACTAATTGATTTAGGTGATCCTTGGGTTGTAATTCCACAAGTACGACAAATGCTCAAGGGAAGTGGCTCAATTTTTGCAATTTGTCCTACGATGAATCAACTAGAAAAATTAACTATGGCACTAGTTGAAAACGAATTCACAGATATTGAATCCACTGAACACATTATACGTACAATTGAAGCTAGAGACGGAAAGACTAGACACTCTTTTCAAGGAATAGGTCATACCACATACCTTTGTTTTGCAAGAAAGGCATTTTTTGAT
>Ga0233427_10004615_pt1 | contig 11422 bp, 8 predicted proteins | sample SI_118_April2016_5_FD_179885 | JGI IMG/M metagenome (GOLD analysis project Ga0233427, IMG submission 179885) | Seawater microbial communities from Saanich Inlet, British Columbia, Canada - SI_118_April2016_100_MG | ecosystem: Environmental > Aquatic > Marine > Inlet | place: Canada: British...
CTTCGGCGGCGGGTTCGCTCATGGCATCGTCACCGGTCTCAACACCATCAGCCTGCTCGTCCATCTGTGCTTGGACTTTTTCCCTGATTTCGTTCGCTGCCCCGGTGATGGAGCGCACCGCGTTTTGCAGCTGATTGGCCGGTAGTAACACACGGACAACCGGCCTGACGGTGTTGTCCACTTCTTGTTGCGCGAAGGTCAGGCGGAATACGCCGTTGGCGTGAGACACGTTGGAAATAAGATCGGCGAAATATTCTTCGGGTACGTCTTCTGCCACGAATTCCTCCTCTGACGAGCGGCTGCTATAGCCTTCGTCACATTGTCTGAAATGTGCATTGCAAGGTCAATGAAAATGCCTCCTCGCCAGCAGTATATACATACCAACTCGGAAGCTATCGGCGTGTTTCGAACAGCGAAATGCCCAGGATTCCAGGGCTGTCAGGCTTGTCCGGCCACAGGCGCGATGCGATAACCATAGTCCCAACGCCGGAGGACACGATGGCCCTAGATCCCGAAACATTGAACCAATTGATTGAGACCGTTCGGCGATTTGTTGATGAGCGGCTCATTCCGCTGGAACATCAAGTTGCCGAAGATGACAAAGTTCCCGACGATCTTATTGCCGAGATGAAAGACATGGGGTTATTTGGTTTGTCGATCCCCGAAGAATACGGCGGCCTTGGATTGACGATGGAAGAGGAAGCGCTTGTTTGTTTGGAGTTGGGCCGGACGTCACCGGCTTTTCGCTCGGCCTTCGGTACCAACGTCGGGATCGGCTCACAAGGCATCGTGATCGACGGCACGGAAGCTCAGAAGCGCGAGTACCTACCCAAGATCGCGTCCGGTGAATACGTCACCTCCTTCGCCCTGACCGAGCCCGATGCCGGGTCCGACGCCGGGTCCTTGAAAACAACGGCCCACACCGACGGTGGCGATTATCTGTTGAACGGTACCAAGCGTTTCATCACCAATGCGCCGCGGGCCGACATCCTGACGGTGATGGCGCGCACCAATACTGAAATTAAAGGCGCCGGCGGGATTAGCGCGTTTATTGTCAGACGTGATACGCCGGGTCTTTCTTTCGGCAAGCCAGAAAAGAAAATGGGCCAGCAGGGCGCGCATATCTCGGACGTGATTTTTGAGGATTGCCGGGTACCTGCTGAGAATATTATCGGTAGCGTGGAAGGCGTCGGGTTCAAGACCGCCATGAAGACGTTGGACCGGGGGCGGTTGCATTTGGCGGCGGTTTGCGCCGGCTTCGCCGAGCGGATCATTGAGACGACCTTGGCGTATGCCATTGAGCGCAAACAGTTCGGCCAACCGATTGCGGAATTCCAATTGGTCCAGGCGATGCTAGCGGATTCGAAAGTCGAAGCCTATGCGGCACGGTGCATGACCTTGGATGCGGCACGGTGTCGCGACCGTGGTGATGACGTTGTGACCCAGGCCGCATGTTGCAAGATGTTCGCGTCTGAAATGGTCGGCCGGGTTGTTGATCGCGCGGTGCAGGTCCATGGCGGCAACGGCTATATTGCCGACTATGGTATTGAGCGCATGTACCGCGACGCCCGACTATTTCGTATTTACGAAGGGACGACACAAATCCAACAACTGGTGATCGCGCGGAACATGATCCGCGAAATGCGCGATACTATGTAACCGCGGGCGCTCAGGAGAAGATCGAGATGCAAGGCCTGAAGGACAAAGTGGTGATTGTCACCGGCGGTGGCAACGGCATCGGCGCTGCGACATGTCATCGATTTGGCGTTGAAGGGGCAATGGTCGCCGTTTGGGATATCGACGTGGCGGCGGCGGATGCCGTTGCCCAGGAAATCTCCAACGCCGGCGGCACGGCGTCGGCGATTGATTGTGATATTACGAATTATGATACGGTCGAGGCGGCTGTCATGAAGACTGGCCAAGCGCTGGGCCCCATTGATGTGCTGGTCAACAACGCCGGTTGGGATGTCTTTCGGCCGTTCTTGAAGACCGACCCGGAACTTTGGGAGAAAATTATCGCCATTAACTTGCGCGGTGTGCTCAATACCCATCACGCGGTCCTGCCGGGTATGGTTGAACGCGGCCACGGGCGGGTCGTTAACGTAGCCTCCGATGCGGCTAGAGTGGGCTCATCGGGAGAAGCCGTCTACGCGGCGTGCAAGGGGGGCATCGTGGCGTTATCAAAGACCCTTGCCCGCGAGCACGCCCGCCAAGGGATCACCTTCAACGTGGTATGCCCAGGGCCGACGGAAACCGCGCTCTTGGACAGTTTCATGGCCGAAGCGGCGAACCCCGAGAAATTGGCCGACGCCTTCCGCCGCGCCGTCCCCATGGGCCGATTGGGCCAACCGGACGATTTGCCCGGTGCGATTGCTTTTCTGGCCAGCGATGATGCGGCTTACATTACCGGGCAGGTGCTGAGTGTGTCCGGCGGATTGACCATGAATGGATAGACGAACAATGGATTACCAAGACATCATTTACGCCGAGAAAGCCGGCGCCGCGACAATCACCATCAATCGGCCCGACAAGATGAACGCTTTTCGTGGCCAAACTTGCGAAGAGCTAATTCACGCCCTAAACCGAGCCGGTTGGAATGACGACATCGGGGTTATCGTCCTGGCGGGCGCGGGTGATCGCGCATTTTGCACCGGCGGAGATCAATCGGCGCATGAAGGATCCTATGACGGCCGCGGTACGATTGGCTTGCCCGTGGAGGAATTGCAAAGCCTAATCCGCGATGTGCCGAAACCGGTGATCGCCAAGGTTCAAGGCTACGCCATCGGTGGCGGCAATGTATTGGCCGCTATCTGCGATATGACCATTGCGTCGGAAGCCGCCCAGTTCGGTCAGGTCGGGCCAAAAGTTGGCTCCGTCGATCCCGGCTTCGGGACGGCCTATCTGGCTCAAGTGGTGGGCGAAAAGAAGGCCCGTGAAATTTGGTGCCTGTGCCGCCGCTATACGGCCCGCGAAGCCTTGGAGATGGGGCTGATCAACACGGTCGTGCCGGCTGAGGAACTGGACGCCGAGGTCGAGCGTTGGTGCGCTGAGATCATGGAGAAAAGCCCGACCGCTATCTCTATCGCCAAACGTTCATTCAACGCAGCGACGGAACATCACCGCGGCATATCATCCATGGGGATGCAGGCCTTGGCGTTGTACTATGAGACCGAAGAATCCCAAGAAGGCGTCAAAGCTTTCCTGGAGAAGCGCAAACCGGATTTCCGGCAATTTAAGAAATAGGTGGCGGGACGGCCATGAGCACACGACTAACCGAAGACGCGCGCGGGGTTTATGTTATCGCGGCGACGCCCTTTGCCGAAAACGGCGCGGTAGATTTCCCCTCCATTGACCGGCTTGTTGAATTTTATATCGGCGAAGGCGTCCACGGGATGACCGTGCTGGGCATCATGGGCGAGGCGCCGAAGCTGACCGACAGCGAGCAGACAGCCGTTCTCGCGCGTTATCTCAAACGGATCGATGGCCGTGTGCCGGTGATTGTCGGCGTCAGTAACCCAGGCATCGATAATCTCGCCGCGTTGTCGAAAGCATCCATGGATGCGGGCGCGGCGGGTGTCATGGTCGCCGGCATGCCTGGTCTGAAAACCGACGAGCAGGTACTGGGTTACTTCGACAATGTGATGGGCAAGATTGATGCCGATACGCCGGTATGTTTACAGGATTATCCGCCGACGACGACCGTTCATATGTCAGTCGGCAACGTCAATCAGTTGATCACCGATCATCCGCGTATCGTCATGTTTAAGCACGAAGATTGTCCTGGCCACCGGAAACTGACGCGGATACGGCGTGCACCGGAGACCGACGGCGTCCGCCGGGTCAGTATTTTGACCGGCAACGGGGCGCTTTATGTGCCGCAGGAACTGGCACGGGGCGCGGATGGGTTGATGACAGGTTTCGCCTTTCCTGGCATGTTGGTTGATGTCTATGAAAACTACGCCGCGGGTATTGAACAAGCGGGCGAGGATTTGTTCGATTGTTATCTACCGATTGTCCGGCATGAACAGCAGATCGGCATGGGGCTGGCGATCCGCAAGGAAATCCTGCGTCGCCGGAGTGCACTGGTTTGTGCGGCGGCGCGGGCGCCGGGGCCAAGTCTTGACGCCGATGACATGGCGGAATTGGATGGCTTGCTCGGCCGCCTAAAGGACAAACTTCAAGCCACCGGTGCGCCGGTGCCAAACGGGATATAAATTCCATGGCCGAAAAACCGGGCTTGTTCAGGCTAGCTGTTGATATCGGCGGGACGTTTACCGACGTCGTTTTAGAGGGGCCGAACGGATCGGCCACAGCAAAAGTATTGACCACGCCGGCGGCGCCCGAAGAAGGAGTGCTGAACGGTGTCGAGGACGTATTGGCTGAAACCGGTGCCGACGCCGGCGATGTCAGCGTTGTCCTTCACGGCACCACATTGGCGACCAATGCGATCATTGAGCGCAAGGGAGCGAAGGTTGCGTTGATCACGACCGAAGGGTTCCGCGACGTCCTCGAAATCGGCTATGAGACCCGTTTCAATCAGTATGACGTGTTTATCGACAAACCCGAGGCCTTGGTGCCCCGCAAGCGTCGATTGACGGTGCCCGAGCGTGTGGATGTCAGTGGCAAGGTCTTGAAGCCTCTGGATGAAGCGGCGGTTGTGGATTTGTTGCCCGAGCTTGATGAAATGGAAGTCGATAGCGTCACTGTCGGGTTCCTGCACAGTTATGCGAATCCTGACCATGAGCGCCGGGTACGCGATATCTTGAACGAACACCGGCCCGGCCTTTCGGTTTCCCTGTCATCCGAAGTTTGTCCGGAAATCCGTGAATATGAGCGACTGACGACGGCGACGGCCAATGCCTATGTGCGACCGCTGATGGCGCGATATTTGGAAAATCTTGAAAGTCGCCTCAAGGCGTTGGGGGCGGCGTGTCCGATTTTACTGATGACGTCGGGTGGCGGCCTGACTGATCTGAAGACGGCACGGATGTTGCCGATTAGATTGGTCGAGTCGGGGCCTGCCGGAGGGGCGATTTTAGCGACGCGGATCGCCGCTGAGCTCGGCCTGCGAAAGGTGATTTCCTTCGATATGGGCGGGACGACCGCAAAAATTTGCCTGATTGACGATTTTCAGGCGCAAAAGGCCCGCGAGTTTGAAGTCGACCGCCAAGCGCGATTTCGCAAGGGCAGCGGCCTGCCGTTGCGTATTCCGGTGATTGAGATGGTTGAGATCGGCGCCGGCGGTGGGTCCATCGCCCGGGTCGATGCCATGCAAAGAATTACCATCGGACCCGACAGCGCCGGATCGGATCCCGGACCGGCGGCGTATGGGCAGGGCGGGGAGCGCCCGACCATCACCGATGCCGATATTCATCTTGGACGTATTGATCCCCAACGGTTCGCGGCCGGCAAGGTGCCCCTGGCGCCGGACCGAGCGGAAGCGGCGATCAACAACGATGTGGCCGGACCACTTGGGCTGAGCAGTCATATGGCGGCCTTCGGGATTGTGGAGATGGTCGATGAAACCATGGCCAATGCAGCCCGTGTTCATGCGGTCGAACAGGGCCGCGCGGCCAGTGACTACACCGTTATCGCGTTCGGCGGCGCCGCGCCGTTGCATGCCGGGCGCTTCGCCGAAAAGCTCGCGGTCAGCCGGATCATCGTGCCGACGGATGCGGGTGTCGGCTCGGCGGTCGGTTTCTTGCGCGCGCCCGTCGCTTACGAAGTGGTCCGTAGCCGCAATCTGCGTCTCAGGCATTTCGATGCTGAGATGGTCAATGAGATTTTTCGCGATATGCACAGCGAAGCCCTTGAGGTCGTGCGGGCCGGCGCACCGGGTTCAGGGTTGATCGGGTCGCGCCTGGCCTATATGCGCTACTTGGGCCAGGGCCACGAAATCGCGGTCGCCCTGCCGGCCGAGCCCCTTGGCGATGATGCGGGGCAAATTCTTCAAGATGCCTTTGATGCGGCCTACAGCCGGCTCTATGCCCGCACATTGCCCAATGCCGAGGTCGAGGTTTTGACTTGGGGCCTAACCCTGACAACGCCGGATAACGCGCCCGAGCTCCTTGTAGAGACCGCAGAACGCCACGCCTGCGATGCCGTGGGTGTCCGCCAGATTTTTGAGCCCGAAAGCGGCGAGGTCCGTGATATTCCGTTGTTTTGGCGCCCCGATTTGAGCCCCGGCGCGGCTGTGTCCGGGCCGGCGGTGATCGCCGAAGAGGCCACGTCAACTTTCGTGCCCGCAGCCTTTTCCGCCCATATCGCCGACAACGGTTATATCATCATTGACCGCAATGAGGAGGCTTCGCCATGAGAAAAACCGAAGCACTTGATACCATTCATATGCAGATAATGTGGAACCGCTTGATTTCGGTTGTTGAGGAACAAGCCCAAGCGTTATTGCGCACCGCGTTTAGTCCGATCGTCAGGGAATGTGGTGATTTATCCGCCGGCGTCTTCGATATCGGCGGGCGGATGCTGGCTCAGGCGGTGACCGGGACACCGGGCCATGTAAATTCCATGGCCGAAGCGGTAAAGCATTTCATTCATCATTTTCCCATCGACACCATGGTCGAAGGCGACATCTACATCACCAACGACCCCTGGCTGGGGACCGGCCATCTCAACGATTTTGTCCTGACAACGCCGTGTTACAAAGATGGTGAATTGGTGGCCTTGCTGGCGTGTACGGCACATATCACCGATATCGGCGGCATCGGCACCGGGCCGGACGGTACTGATATTCACATGGAAGGCATTTACATCCCCATGTTGAAGCTCGCCGATGCGGGCCGCATGGATCAGACATTGTTGGCCATGATCCGCCAAAACACCCGCCAGCCGGTGGAAACCGAAGGCGACGTTTACTCCCTGGCGGCGTGCAATGATATCGGATGCACGCGCTTGGTTGAGATGATGCGGGAATTTGACCTCGATACCCTGGATACCCTGGCGGATTATATTTGCGCGCAATCCTATGCGGCGGTGATGTCGGAAATCGGTAAGCTGCCGAAGGGCACTTACCGCAACGCAATGACTATTGACGGCTACGATAAACCGCTGGAATTGGTGGTCGCGCTGACCATTGATGACGAGGGCATCTCCGTTGATTACGACGGCACGTCCGCCCAAGTGCGGTTCGGTGTCAACGTGCCGCATGCTTATACCATTGCCTACAGTTGTTTCGGATTGGCGTGTATTGTTTCGCCCGATGTGCCGAATAATGCTGGATCGCTGGCGCCCTATAAGGTGAGAGCGCCCGCAGGCACGATCCTTAATGCGCCTTATCCGGCGGCCGTCTGTTCGCGCCATGTCATTGGCCAAATGTTACCCGATACGGTTTTTGGGTGTCTGGCACAAGCGGTGCCCGAACGCATACCCGCCGAAGGTGCGGGATGTCTTTGGAACTTGACCTTTCGGGGTGACACGGACCGAGGCAGCAACGATGCCAGTATTTTCTGCATCACCGCGGTGACCAACGGCGGGACCGGTGCGCGCCCGACCAAGGATGGTTTGTCGGCGACGGCTTTTCCCTCGGGGGTCCGTGGCACGCCCGTTGAGATTAACGAAACCGTCGCGCCGATTGTCGTTTGGCGTAAGGAATATCGAACCGATTCAGGCGGTGTGGGTGCATACCGCGGTGGGTTGGGTCAAGTGATCGAGGTCGAGACGGCGATTGGCGCCGATCTGGAGTTACTGGCGGCTTTTGACCGGATCAATCACCCACCGCGCGGCCGTGCCTGCGGCGGTGACGGCGAAGCGGGATCCGTCAAATTGGGATCGGGCGCGCCGCTGCGTGGCAAGGGAACTCAAATAGTGCGGGCTGGTGAACGGTTGATTATCCATACACCCGGCGGCGCGGGATATGGGGATGCCGGTGCCCGGGCTCCGGAAGCCATATTGTCCGATATGGAAAACGGTTTGGTCAGTAACACTCGCGCGCGTATTGATTATGGCATCAATTATTAGCGCCCGAATGGATTGCCTTGAATGAAATGACAGGTGTTCGCAGCAATAACTTGAAGATGGGCTCAGCGAACTTAAGCGGTATCGTCCCCGGCGCTCAATTTTTCAATGACGTCCATCACTTGGGCGATTTGATCCGCGAGAACAGCAAGGCCAGCGGCCGTGTCGTCATCCCGATTCTCTTGGATCGCCATTTCGATGGCGGCGGCCGTTTGGTGCACTTGCTCAGCCCCAAGTGACCCCGACACGCCCTTTAGGCTGTGCGCCTGGCGCTCGGCGTCTTCGCGGGTTCCGGCATCGATCATGGCTTGAATATCGCCGACAGCATTGGTGTAGCTATCTTTGAAACTGTTCAACAGGTCGATAAAGATCGGTCTGGGGACCATCAATCGCTCAAGTGTTTTCTCTACATCAAGGACAGGCGCGTCGGACTGCTCGATGGTTTGATCTTCGGATGAAATAGCGGGTTCCTCCATTGGCGAAACAGTATCGGCGCCATTGGTTGCCGACTGCGACGTGTGGGTCAAGGGGATTGTCGCCGCAGTTTCGAAATTTTGTTCCCCCCCCCGATAGGACGTTTGTTTCTGGCTAACTTACTCAAGGAATTGATCATTTCGGCGGACGTGGTCGTATTGATGCGCGCGAAAATCCGCTTGATCGCCTCGAAGGCTCGGTCCAGCCGAGGGTTTTGGGCTCTTGATTGGATCTGAATCTGAATTTGCCGCGCGACCGTATTATTCAGTTTATCCAGGCTTTCACGGATCGCCGTGGCGCGTTCTCTCAAGCCTTCCCGCACGACCGGGTCGACGATAGCCTCCGAGCCAAGTAATCCATTTAATGCACGCCAATGGAAACCAATGAACGTCAATTGATCGGCGTACTTTTCCGGTGTTAAAGAACCCGCTAGGGCATGAATGGATTTTGAAAGTTGATGTTCCGCGCTGGCGATCAGGGCGCCGTGGGCGATCGCCGCTGTATTTCGGGAAATCGCGGATTTAAACTGTTCGGCGCCTTGTTGAAAGGTGATGATGGAAAATAGCGCCGTGCCAGCGGCGAGCAGGACAACGCCGGCGAAGGCCATATACAAGCGTCCGCGAATTGAACTCAGCCAGCGCTTGGTTCCCGACACGCCCATATTATTCCTTCTCGCGCGTAACTTGACCGCCGTCCCTCGGCGCGGAATATCTCATCATCTCAATTCTAATGTAGTGGGAATCAACCACACCAGATTATTCTGCATAAATTGCTGCGATTTCCAGCCCGGGGCTTGCCCGGCGCGATCAGAATATCGATATTGGTGAGCGCTCGCACGCCAACATTTACCCAGAGACCTATGAACCAGACAGCATCCCTATCCGATCCGCTATTGTTTCAGCCACTAAGTATGCGTGGTTTGACAGCGCGCAACAGGATCGTTGCCTCGCCCATGTGCCAATACCACTCGGTCGATGGCGGGCCGACGGATTGGCAAATGGTGCATATTGGTCGGATGGCAGTCGGTGGCGCCGGTATCGTATTCGGCGAGGAAACGGCGGTCGAGGATATCGGCCGGAAAACCTACACCTGCGCCGGTATTTGGGACGATCGTCATATTGCCCAGTACCGCCGGTTGACGGATTTTGTTCGCGAACAAGATGCAATCCCGGCCGTTCAAATCGGCCATTCCGGGCACAAGGCGTCGTGTCATACGGCGGTTCACGATTGGGCGCCGCTGACCGACGACGACGCCACGGGGCTGGCGCCCTGGCAAGGTATGTCGCCAAGCGGCCTCAATCCGGAAAACCGATTTTTTGATCCGAAAGAAATGGATCGTGGCGATATCCGCCGAGTGTTAGACGCCTTCCGCGAGGCGGCAAAGCGCTCCATTGATGCGGGTTATGAGATTTGCGAAGTCCACGGAGCGCACGGCTATCTATTGCATGCATTTCTGTCGCCGGTCTCAAACCGTCGCACGGATGCCTATGGTGGCGATCTTGAGGGACGCATGCGGTTTCCCTTGGAAGTCGCCGAAGTGGTGCGCGAGGCTTGGCCCGCTGATCGTCCTGTGTTCTATCGGATCTCATGTGTTGACGGTCAGGGCGGCGAATGGGGGCTTGAACATTCGATCTCCATGGCCAAGGCGTTAAAGGTCCGCGATATTGACTACGTCGATTGTTCATCAGGCGGCATTGGCGGCCCATCCGATATGCCGTTGGTTCCCCGGGTGCCGGGCTATCAAGTCGGGTTCGCCGAACGCATTCGCCGCGAGGCTGACATCCCCACTATCGCCGTCGGGCTAATCACCGATGCCCATCAGGCCGAGAAAATTTTGCAAAATGGTCAGGCCGATTTGATTGCGCTGGCCCGCGAGCTTTTATGGCATGCCGATTGGCCAGCCCATGCGGCTGAGGAACTGGGAATTGATGATCCGCAAGGCCTGATGCCCCACGAATACGCCTATCGCCTGCGCCAACGCGAGCGCGCCAAGGACATGCTGATCAACCAAGGCGGCGAAGAGACCCGGGCCGCAATGCGGCACCATTTAGGGTCGCGGGCGAATGACGGCTGACGGGACATGGTTCTGCATCTGACAGAGATTGAACGGGCCTGGGCCACCGATGATGCGTCCGCCGGCCGCGCTATGGCCATGCGGATTGTCACCCGCGCAGCGGAATTTCTAGGCGCCGAGAACTTGATCAAAATCACATCGGCGCATATCGATAGTTGCCTCTATCACGGCGACGGCGGTGTTTATTTTGCCGAAAAACTCGTCGAGGGCGGCGCCGGAATAATGGTGCCGGCAACGCTAAATGCCGGTGCGCTGGATCTCGGGAATCCTGGTGTGATCGCCGCCGATGCGCATTACCGCGATATGGCGCGGCGTCAGATGGACGCCTATCTGGTATTGGGATGTCAGCCGACCTGGACCTGCGCGCCTTATCAAGCTGGCCATCGCCCCGCCCTGGGCGCCCAGGTCGCTTGGGGGGAAAGCAATGCCATTGCGTTTGTAAATTCGGTTTTGGGTGCTCGGTCGGAACGCTACGGCGATTTTTTGGACATTTGCTGCGCCGTCACCGGCTGCGCCCCGGATGTCGGGCTACATCGAACCGAAAACCGCCGCGCCCGGCTGGTTCTGGACGTATCGGATTTAAGCCCCGCATTATGCCGCCTGGATGCGTTTTACCCGGTATTGGGCGCGATCCTGGGCCGCGAGGCGGGGGATTTGGTGGGGGTGATTACGGGTCTGCCCTCGGATATCAGCGAAGACCGATTGAAAGCGTTGGCGGCGGCGGCGGCATCGACGGGTGCCGTTGGCTTGTTTCATGTCGCCGGCGTGACGCCGGAAGCGGCAACCGTGTCTGATGCGCTGCAGGGCCATGAGCCCGAGGCGACAATCAACGTCACGGCGGAGATGGTCCGGGCCGCGCGTGACGGGTTGGGCGCCGGTATCGGTGATCAACTGGATTGCATAGCG
>Ga0233427_10004616_pt1 | contig 11421 bp, 12 predicted proteins | sample SI_118_April2016_5_FD_179885 | JGI IMG/M metagenome (GOLD analysis project Ga0233427, IMG submission 179885) | Seawater microbial communities from Saanich Inlet, British Columbia, Canada - SI_118_April2016_100_MG | ecosystem: Environmental > Aquatic > Marine > Inlet | place: Canada: British...
AAGGAATTTTGTTACCAACCACTGCATATCAAAATGAATTTGATTTTTTAAAAGAAGAAACAGATTTGGAAGTAGGAGTGTTAGATACAAAATTTAATGCACTTGGAAATGTAATTTGTGCAAATGATAAGGGAGCCGTTGTATCTCCTTGGTTATCAAAAGAAGAATGTCAAACTGTTTCAGATGTATTAGGAGTTGAAACAGTACAGAAAAAAATTTCTGGATTCAATCAAGTGGGTTCAGTAATGGTTGCAAATAATTCGGGAGCAGCAATTCATCCAGATGCAAATGAAAAAGATATGAAGATATTTTCAGACGTACTAGGCGTAAATATCGAACATAGTTCAATAAATAATGGAGTCCCCTATGTGTCATCGGGGATTTTAGCAAATAATCATTGTATTGTTGTTGGTTCCCTAACTAATGGTCCTGAAATTATGAATTTGACTAGTGCTTTTCTAAATTCAGAATAGATTTTGGATCTTCAGTTAATTTTTCTAATGAAATTGTTCCTTCAGTTCCAGTAATCATATCTTTTAGAACCACATTTCCTTGTTCTAGTTCCTGAGGTCCAACTATAATTGCAAATGTAGAATTATTTGCAATATCCATCTGTTTTTTTAGATTTCGTCCTGCCAAATCAATGTCTGTAGGAATATTGTTTAATCTTAATAGTGATGTAATAGAATGAGCAACCTTTTGCATTTCATCATTAATGTATAATACTGATACTCGTTTTTGTGAAATTTCTGGAACGATTCCTTGTTCTTGCATTGTTAGAATGATTCGTTCCACACCACCTGCAACTCCTGTAGCTCCAATATCTTCTCGTTTGAATGCTTTAGTTAGAGTGTCATATCTACCACCACCTGCAAGTGCACCAAGTGTAGAATTTTTATCAAACACTTCAAAGACAATTCCAGAATAATAATCAAGTCCTCTAACTATTCCAAAATTAATTCTGATATTTGAAACACCTCTATTTTCTAGTGAATCAAATAATTGTTTTAGTTCATCCCATGATTCAAGTTGTGTTGTATCAAAAGAATTCTCTACTTCTTTGATTGTACCTTTGATTTGTGAGAATTCTAAAATCTTTTCTAATTTGCTTTCATCATATCTGTCTTTAAACTCCTCAATAATTTTTTCTTTTGATTTTTTTTGTATCTTATCTACTGCTCGTAAAATATCTGATACTAGTTGTGGTTCTTTAGAATCAAATATTTTGTTAATATATGACTCTACTAAATTTCTATGATTAATGTCAATGATGATATTTTTGAGTAATAATGAATCAAATAATCTAGATGTTATCTCAACAATTTCTGCTTCTGATTCTAATGTGGTCTTTCCATATACTTCAATATCCCATTGATGAAAATATCGATATCTACCTTTTTGTGGTTCATCATATCTGAACACACCGCCAAATGCAGATAATTTGGCTGGAAGTCTCATGGATTTTTGGGATGCTGCATATCTTGTCAATCCCATTGTAAAATCAAATCGTAATGCTACTTCTCTATCTCCCTTGTCTTTGAAATAGTAAATTTCATCTCTAATTGCCGGTCCTGACTTTGTTTCAAGTGTAGATAATAATTCGATTGGAGATGTGTCCATAAATGAAAATCCATAAAGATTTGATAATTGTTTGAAATGATATCTGATATGCTCAATGTTTGCATTTTCTGAGGATTCAAAGTCTTTCATTCCACGTGGAAGTTCCATTATAATTTGATGAAATGATTGTGATTTAGAGATTTCTCTTAGATGATGATTTGAGATCAAGATGGTTGTATAATTAACAGATGATTTAGAACACGAAATTTATAGAATAAGTAATTGAAAATATTGTTTGTCGGATAAAGTTCTGCCTGATGAGAATTCAGATTACAGTATGCCTGGAAGAAGTGATGAGAGTAATTTTACATATTTGGATAATCCTACACCAAAACCAAAAAGCAGGGCATTGCTAATTGCAGTAATTTCTTTTACTATTGTATCTGCAGGATTTTTCTCTTTTTATTTTATGAATCAAAATGAAATTGATTCACAAATAATGGATAACACTTCTTTGATGACAGCTGAGGAGAAGATGGTAAAACAGTATGGTATTGGAGAATTTGGTAGTTCTCATGCACATGCTGCACTGACAGTTTTTGTAAAGGGAGATCAGTTAAACTTTGGATTACCACAGTTTCAGCTTCAAAGCAAATACGTTCACTTTGAGGACCACAACTCATACTTGATTCACAGACATGCAACTAATGTTCCATTAGTGATGCTCTTTGCATCATTTGGACTAAAAGTGACTTCAGAATGCATGGAATTAAACAATGAATCAGGTGGGATAAACTATGAGAAATATTGTACAGATTCAGAGAATTCTATGAGTTTCTTTGTTAATGGGAACCAAGTTTCAAACATTACAGAATATGAAGTAAAGCACAATGATAGAATTCTAATATCATTTGGGGATTCTGAGTCAATTGAAAAGGAGTTAGAGTATTTGAATTCACTACAAATTCACGACATTCCAAAAAAGAGCAAACTGACTCCAAGTAAAGACATCTCTGTCTAATACTAAATTAATGAAATAATAGATCAAATTACCAATCAAGAAAACATAATCGTAGAACTATGCAGAACTAGGCAATTTTTTAAAGAGGTTTTTCTAGAAATCACATGCCAATGGAGAAGACCATTCTTGCTAAGGACCTAGAGATTTGTAGAATTCTAAATGGAATGTGGCAGGTTGCAGGGGGTCATGGTCAAATTGATTCTGAATCAGCAGTCTCAGACATGGAAAAATATCACGAATCAGGGTTTACGACATGGGATTTGGCAGATATTTACGGTCCTGCAGAGTCACTGATTGGGGAGTTTAGAAGGAAGATAGGTAAGAAAGAGAAATTTCAGGCATTAACCAAATTTGTTCCAAATCCAGGACCAATGAGTAACAGTATCGTCACTCATTACATCGAACAGTCATTAAAAAAAATGGATACAGACTGTATTGATTTACTCCAGTTTCATTGGTGGGACTATAACGATACAAGTTATCTTGATGTATTACATCACTTGTCAAAATTACAAAATGAGGGAAAAATAAAACATCTGGGGCTGACAAACTTTGATACAAAGCGAGTCAAAATCATGATAGAAAATGACTTTCACATAGTATCAAATCAAGTTCAATATTCCATTTTAGATAACAGAGCAGAAAAATTAATGGTGTCATTTTTTGAAAAACATAACATAAAAATTCTATCGTATGGAACACTTCTTGGGGGATTTTTCTCAGAAAAATATCTTGATGCTGATGAACCACACAGAGGAGATTTGACTACAGCTAGTCTACAAAAATACAAGAATATGATCGATGCATGGGGCGGATGGCAATTGTTTCAAGAATTGTTGCGTGTACTAAATGATATAGCAAAAAAACATTATTGTTCCATTGCAAATGTAGCAACAAAATTTGTCTTAGACAAACCCCAAGTTGCAGGAGTAATCATTGGAGCAAGATTAGGAATTGTTAATCACAGAGAAGATAATATCAAAACTTTTGATATAAAATTAGATCAAAAAGATATTTCATTAATTGAAACAATCACTAAAAAATCAAATGATTTATTTGAAATTATCGGAGATTGTGGGGATGAATACAGATAATATATTATTAAAAATTAAATCACACATAAATTCAACTAGTATTTTGTAGATTTAATGGACTTTATGCTAGAAGAAGAACTATTAGATTTGATGACTTTTTGTCTACAAAATCCAGATGCAGTACAAGTACCTGAAAAACATAAAAGAATCACAGAGATTGGCAAGGAATTGTATGATGATGGAGGAGTTGATGCTTTGGAGAATTTTTCATTTGTATTAAAAAATAGAATCACAGAAGAAATAGGAAAAGACCCATCATCATTACGTTCACTTTGGAATGGCATGACAGATGAATGGGAATATTGAATCATATTCTACCTGAAAACTATTCATAATTACAAATCAATGTAATCTAGGCACAAATAACCATCCATTACCAATAGTTACCAATCATTACCAATGATATATATACTGGTTACAAAATGTGACGATATGAGCACACAAACTCAAACAAAGAATACACAAACAAACAATGTTTATTCAATGTACAAGCAAAATGTTCAAAAATATTTTGAAAATATCTCAAAAATCACCCCACAATATTTTCAATCTATTACACAATTGCAAGAAGAAGGTATGAAAAACTGTGAGAAAACAATCAATGCTGCAGTATCAGTACAACAAGAATTTGCAAAAAAAGCAGGCATCACAACTGAAGTTCCAGATGCTGCAAGAACTGCAATCATCGATACAAACAAGCAAATTGTTCAAGCAAGTACATTAAACAATCAATTGGTACAAACCTCAATTGATACAACTGTACAAAATATCAGAACCTTTAGCGATAACATAAACTCATTTGCTGAATTGAATAAAAATATTATCCAATCTTGGATAAACCCATTCATGCTAAAAAACTAGTATGATTGATTTTTCTTTTTTTAATTTTTAATAAATTCAGTTTCATATACGAATTATCTTAAAACAGAACACTTTTGAAATATCATTTTAAATATTTTTTGTGTTTGAAAAAGATAAACGAATAGAAGAATTGAGAATGAAAACAGGTAGGAGTAAACGTTGCCTTGATTGTAAAAAACATAGATGTATAATTGCATCTTGTCAATGTGACTGTCATAGGGATTTTTCAGGTTTACAAAAACCCAAGGTTTTCAGACAAAATACATCAAAAAATGAATATTAAATCAGAATTAACTTTTATTGATATCAGTTCCACAATGAACACAAAAATAAGATCCGTTTGAAGTCCAATAGTGTTCACAATCAGAATTAGTCATAATTGATATTAGGATTTTTGATTCATCATCTCAATAGATCATAATTTTGTACTAAATACGAAAAAAAAATTAGTTTGCAGGAACTGCAATACCCTTGTCTATCATCTTAAGTGCGGTATCAGATTTGAGACACATTGGAACACCATTAGATGCTTTCATAACAAGACTAAATCCTTCACGACATTCAACTTCTGTAGCATCAATGCCTGCAGTAATTTGAGTACGTGGAGAAATCCATGCCAATTGCATATCTTTTGCTTTTTCAATGAATTCTTCCCTAAGTTGTTGTTTTTCTTCGTCTGTCATTTCAGATGATTTTTCACGCAATTCTGCCTTGAAAGCCTTCATCTCAGCTAATCTATCATGAATTGAAATTTTACGCTCATCAGTCATTTCAGATTTCATAGATTTCATGTGTTTTTTGAATTTCATTTTAAGTTCAGATTTTTCTTCATTAGTAAAATCACCATGTTTTTCTTTGAATTTCATTTTAATTTCATCATGTCTCTCATCAGAAATATCATGTTTACTCATAATCATTGTTTTTAGACGTTCAGATTTATCAGAAAATTTCATTTTTTCATGTTTCTTATCCATCATCGAACATTGCATGTCTGATTCTCCATCCATCATTGGGCAATTCATGATTCCGTCTTCACCTTTATGACATTCACAGGACATTTTATCATGCATCTTATTGGCTGCATTATCATGATGTTTCATCTTGTATGCATCTTGTTCTTCAGGAGTCATTGCACACCATGAAATTATTCTATCTAATTTTTCTAAATCAGTAATTTCTGTAGAGAGTTCAGATTCAGATAAAGAACATAATTTCTCATAATCTAAAGAATGATGTTTGTCTTCCATCATTTTTTTCATATGTTCTTTATGCTCTTCTCTATTATCTTCAATGAAAGCAATTCTTTCATCTTCATCAGCCACACAGTATTGATTCATTTTCTCTGCATGATCTTCTGCTTTGTTATGTTCAGTTAAAAATAATCTCTTGTCTTCATCAGACATTTCACAATATTTGTCCATATGTTCTCTCATGTTTTTGTCATGATCCATTTTGAACTCAGAAGTATGTTTTTTGATATTATCTATAATTTCATCTTTATAATTTTCTAAGAGATCTTCGATTGCATCTTGTTCATCTTCAGACATTTCACAATAGTTTATCAGTCTATCAGAAAATTGTGCTAATCTAGGAAAATCTGAAAACAGTTTACGTTTATCCTCATCAGTTGCAGCACAGAATCTATCTAAAAGATCATCAAGATCATAATCATCATGATTTCTTACTTCTGGAATATGCTCTTTGATATAAGCCTCAATTGCATCTTCTCGCGCATCTTCAGTTTCAAGTGAACAGAAATTTACTAATTTATCTTCAAATTCTTTAAATTTAGGATGTTCTGTAAATAATGCATCTTTTTCATCCTCAGTCATTTCACAAAATGATTCTAATCTATCATCAAGATCTATGTATTTTCCATCTCTGTCATCATCATGTTCGTCTTTAGCCACATCATCAGCATTGATTTCAATTTCTTCAGAATCAGATATGCCAACTTCATCAGATTGTGCAAATACTGAATTACCAGAAGTAACACCAGTAAACATAATCAGTGAAAAAACAATACTTAGAAGTTGTTTACTTTTCATTGATTGAGTTTAGAAATGAGGAATATAAAGAATAGTAATGAATTTCATGGTAATGGTTAAATCAAATAATTAATTTTAGACATGAAATAAATTTTATTCTTAAATTATAAAGTATGAATGAATTAGTAGTAATTTCTTTTATAAAATAATCAATAACTAATTTATGACAATACGTAATGAAGGATTTTTAGAAAAATTAGTACGATGGATACTATTAATTGAATTAAGAGTAGAATAGATCCACTTTTTATGTGATAATGACATATAGTAAGTTAGAAAGCTGACACAATTTCCTATTGTCAAAATACATGGCGATTGTTTACCGGTCTGAGCATACAGCAGGGCTGTGTAAAGATTGTTCCGCATTAGTCAGCTTTCAAAATATTCTAGAAATTTAAAAATAGAAATAATTCAACAAGAGTTATGAATATCAAAATAGGATGTACTGGATGGAGTTATCAAGGATGGGCAGGTACGTTTTATCCAAAAAATCTAAAGAGTTCAGATTGGCTAAAATATTATTCACAGATTTTTGATATTACTGAAATCAATTCTACATTCTATAAAATTCCAAGTCAAGAGATGACAAGGAAATGGAATAAAGACACTCCAAGGCATTTTAGATTTACAGCAAAATTTCCATCAATAATTACGCATGAAAAGAGACTAGAAAATGTAAATGCTAAGATTTTTTCATTTTTATCATCACTTTCTCCAATTTATGATAAAGTAACAGCTCTTGTATTACAACTACCACCATCATTATCATTTCAAGAAGCCAAACCTAGATTAGAAAAATTATTTGATATATTACCTGATGATTTTTTGTATCCAATTGAGGGAAGACATGAATCATGGTTTTCAGAAGAGGCAATAAAATTTCTTGAGGAAAGAAAAGTATGTCTTGTATGGAATGATGTCGAAGGAATAGATAATCCGATGCCAATTACCACAAATTATCTCTACATCAGATTAATTGGAGATAGATCAATTCCTGATTCAGAGTTTGGAAAGGTTATAAAAAATAAAAACGAATTGATTACAAGTTGGGTAAAAAAACTTAAAGCGATTCAGAATATCCCACAAGCATTTCTAATGGCAAATAATCATTATGAAGGATTTGGACCAGCTACTGCAAATTCTTTAAGGATGCAATTAGGAATGCGAGATCTAATTTGGGATGAAAAAAAACAAAAAACACTAGGAAGTTTTTAGAATTAAGGAGGAATATTTGTTGCAAGTCCAATTGCTTCACTAAAATAATATCCAGCTAAAATTGTTGCAGCAGTGTAAACAAGAGATCCCATAAATGTGTAAAATACAAATTTTGGAAGTTTCATTTTTAACAGTCCAGCTGGAATTGAAATCATCTCTCTCATTACTGGAAGTAGCCTACCAAAGAATACCGCCTTATCACCATGTTTTTCAAACCAAGTTTCAACTCGTTGTAATTTTTTATCAGTTATTTTAAAATATTTTAAATACCGAAGTAAAACTATTCGTCCAAGTTTTAATGCAATTAAATAAATTAATGATGAACCAATAGTGGCACCAGTTGCACCAAGGATAATCATTGGAATCAATCCAACTAAGGTGATTCCTTGTTGTGATGCTATAAAACCCGCAGTTGGAAATACTGCCAAAGTTGGAATTGGTGGAACTATAGTTTCTATAAAGGCTGCAAGAAACATCCCCTCATAGAGATGCATACCTAAAAAATCTGCAATCCAAACTATAAGAGAATCAAATACTTCCATTTGTTTCTGGCAACTAAATTCCTCCTAAATTACTTTGTGTGTAGGCACAAACATAGATGAAAAATATTAAAAAAATCAAACACTATTGTCCTCTTTCATAGAATTCTACAGAATTATCAAATTGTCTGTTATAATCAACTTCAATCCAAAATTTCTCCTCATCAATTTCTTTACCTTCTGAAATCCACACATTTAGAATTTTTTGCATAAACATTTGTGTAGTGTCGTCAATTTGAGGCCTAATTCCGGTTTCTCTTTCTATTCGATCTCTTTCTTCTTTGAATTTTTTTAGTATTCCTTTGAGATTTTTTCCATTTATCTGTGCAGCTTTGTTTCTTTTTGCAGATGTCAAATCATTTTTCAGATTAGAAAGAAAACCCATAATATTACTAAGAGTACTTTTTTAAAAAAGATTTCAAAAATCAAATGATCTATTTTAAATAATTTAATGAGATGAAAAATTATGCCAAGAGTTACACATTTTGATATTCCAGCAGATGATCCAGAAAGAGCACAAAAATTCTACAAAGAGGTATTTAATTGGAAATTTAAAAAATGGGATGGGCCAATGGATTATTGGATGACAACTACTGGTTCAAAAGAACCAGGAATTAATGGAGGATTATCAAAAAGAATACCAGGACAAATGGGAATTGTAAATACCATAGATGTTTCATCTATTGATAAATTTTCAAAAAAGATCATAGAAAAAGGTGGACAGTTAATTGTTCCTAAAATGCCAATACCAAAAATAGGATGGTTTGCTCAATGTATGGATACTGAACTTAACGTGTTTGGAATTATAGAAAAAGATGTAAAAGCAAAATAAATAATCTAAATAAAAAATAGTACTTTCATATACTTTGAAATTTCACAAAATTTGTGAATAGTCAATTAGATGATGTTAATGAATTATTGAAACTAAAACAAGGTGATCTTGTAAGATTAGCACATATCAAAAAAACACTAGAGTCGAGAAATGTGCTGTATATATCAGATTCAAAATATCTTCGAGAATTAACCAAAGCATATTTGGAAGATCATACAGGGGAACGATTTGCAAAATACAACTCTTATGATTACCCAGAATATTCTAATAGATTAAAAGAAACATCAAATTTTGAGCCTAAAGTAGAACCTGAAAACAAAAAAGAATCAAAATATTCATATGAAAAAATAAAAAATGAGGAATCAAAAGTTGTAGAACCAAAAATTAAAGAGTCAAAGAAAAATTCCTTTTGTGGTAATTGTGGTAATGAAATTAATGATGAAAACTTTTGTCCTAAATGTGGATCTTCATTACATTCAGATGAATCACCATCAAAGATGTTAAAAGAAAAAAATGTAAAAAACAATTTTAAAAAGGAAAAAAAATCAAACAAAAAATTAACAGTAATTATTATTTTATCTATTATTATTATTGTGTCTGCAGTAGCAATAGAAAGTCAAATGTCAGGCGATATCAAAATTAGTGATATAGTAAATACCATACCTACAAGCAATACAAATGATATTTTAGATTCAAAATGTGGTGCAGGAACAGTATTTGATGATGCAAGTAACTCATGTGTTTTAGAAGGAAATGTAGTTGTTGGAGAAGCTAATTCAAAATGTGGTGCAGGAACAGTATTTGATGATGCAAGTAACTCATGTGTTTTAGAATGATTGTGTAATTCCATATTTATGAAATCATCTAGATTAATAATTAGAAAGAATTCAAAATAAGTAGTTGAGTTACAAATTTTTAGATCATGCTACAGATGCAATAATTGAAGTTACTGGAAAAGACCTCAAAGAAGCATTTTCAGTTACAGCTGATGCAGTAATCAACTTAACATTAGATCAAGATAAAGTAGAAGAAAAAGACCAGAAAAGGTTTTCAGCACAAGGAAAAGATGTAAGTTATCTTCTTTTTAGTTGGCTTGAGGAAATTCCGTTTGTTCTTATCACTGAAGGATTTGCAATAAGACGAATAGAATTTGAAATTATTGAAAAAGAGGGATATAGAATCAATGCAATAGCATATGGAGAACCATTAGATTTCCACAAACATAATTTTAAAGTGGAAATCAAAGCTCCTACATTCTATGACATGGAAATTAGACAAAATAATGGCGTGTATATGAGATTTTTGCTAGATTTGTAGATGTTGTGAAATTTTCTTTGCTAAAAACAAGAAGAAATTATACGTATTTTTTAAAAACGAATTGTGTAACCAAACACTATGAAGATAAAATTAGCAGGATTTACAGTATTTTCATTAGTTATTCTAATGATTGTTCCAGTTTATGCAGATATCAACAATGCTGATCTTAATAAAGAGACATTCACAGTTGATGATAAATTTACAATTTCTGGAACCATTAGTGATGTAGATAGATTGATGTTAGTTGCATCAATGAAAGGACCCAATGGTGAAAAGCTAGTCAAAAATGTAATATCAAACCATGATGGTACATTTTCATTTATTCCTGTAGATGCAGGACTTATTTTCAAATCTCAAGGAGAATATACAATTACAGTATTTACAGAAAATCAAAATATTGTAAATGGAACAGTGATTAAATTAGTTTATGAAAAAGGTGTTGCAAGTGTATTACCAGATTATATTTTAGAATTAACAAAAATAGGTAATCAAAATATAGATGAAACTAAAGAATTATCTTTTACTGCAAGTATTACTGATTCGACAATTCCACAATTAGAATTCAGTCTTGCTAATCAACCAACTGGTGCTACAATTAACAAAGATACAGGCATATTCACATGGACTCCAACTGAATCACAATCAGGCGGACATATCTTTGACATAGTTGTAAAATCAGGAGTGCTTGAAGACAGAGAAACAATCACAGTTACAGTAAATGACAAACCAGTATCTACACCAGAACCTGTAGTAAAAGAACCAGAACCTGTAGTAAAAGAACCAGAACCTGTAGTAAAAGAACCAGATACAACAGAAGAATTAGGATTAGCATCATTTGTTGATGAGATAAAAGATCCGCAAAGTTATGTTGACAGATATGAAAACGAGGCAAGCTACAAGAAATGGTTTGATGATAATTATTCAGAGTATTCTT
>Ga0233427_10004618_pt1 | contig 11420 bp, 9 predicted proteins | sample SI_118_April2016_5_FD_179885 | JGI IMG/M metagenome (GOLD analysis project Ga0233427, IMG submission 179885) | Seawater microbial communities from Saanich Inlet, British Columbia, Canada - SI_118_April2016_100_MG | ecosystem: Environmental > Aquatic > Marine > Inlet | place: Canada: British...
ATGAAAAATATAATTTTGTTGATTAAAAAAAATAGTGATATTAGTAATACAATTAAAATTAATTCTAAAGAAAAAAAAGAGGACTTATTATGGGATACAATAAATATTAAACAAAATTTTATGCGCATTCCCATTTCAATAAAAATATCAAGAGTAAAATACCAAAAATTAAAAAATATTTTAGATAAAATTGTCAGTTCAATTTTTAGATTATGGTTTAATTTTGAAAATAAGGATAAAAAAACAATCTTAATTTTAGAAATGTACCCCCCAGTTTATAAGGATCTTTTTGAAAATCTAAATTTTAAAAATACCAATTTAATAATAATTAATCAAAGAAGGCCAGTTACTTATGATTTAAAATCAATTAAAGTATTAAAAAAATCAAATTGTAAATTAATTTCTAAAAAAGATTTATTTGAGAAAAAAGATTTATTAGAAATTAAAAAAATGAAACAAGAATTTTCTCAAAAATTATTTAATTTTTGGGATAACGATAATTTAAATAAAATATTTACAATTGGTGATTTTATATTTTGGCCAATCATAAAAAATGATTTAAAAGAAGTTTTTACTAGAAGAATAGACGAATATGTAGAATCCGTATTTTTTGCAAAAAAAGTATTCTCAAAAATTAATATCACTTCTATTTTATCATTATATGATATTGGTGAAACTGAAAAAGTATTTTTAGAATCTAAAAATGAAAATATTAAATCATTGTTGTTAGAACATGGTTTTAGTTTATTTTTTAATGATAGTAAAACATATGCATCTTTAAGATCATATGATAATTTTAAAGATAGTATAGTAGTTTGGAGCAATCAACAAAAGCAATTTTTAATTTCAAATTTCAAGATTAATCCTAATAAAATTTTTGATATAGGTAGTCCCAGACATGATCCATTAACAAAAATAAAAACAAAAAAAAGTAATAAACAAAATCTTCAAGTTCTAATTGCTCCAACTCCAATTGTATCATTACAAGGATTGGATACATCAGATCTTCATGAAAAATTTGAAGAAGTAATAATAAAATTATGTAAAATTTTAGAAAATTTTGATAATGTAGAAATAAGTTTTAAAATACATCCTAGTCAACAAGGTCATAATAATGAAATTAAACAAATTATTCAAAAATATTCAAAAAAAATTCCTATTTATTTACTAAATCCAATTTCAGAATTAATTCAAGAAAGTGATTTAATTATTACCATTACTCCTGAAGGATGGTCACCTTCAACAATAATTTTAGAAAGTATGATTTTAAAAAAACCAGTCATGAATATAGTATTAGATGAAAAAATGTATGAATTTGAATATATTAAAAAAAATGCAGTTATTGCAATTCCACATACAGCAGATTTACAAAATGAAATTAAAGAGATTTTATTTAATCAAGAATTAAGAAAAAATCTAGTAGAAAATTCTAAAATGTTTGTAAAAGATTTTCTTAAAAATCCAGGTTCAGCATCTAAGGAATTAGCAGATGTCATTGGGAAATATTAATAAATAATTTGGATAATTAATGAATTAATATAACAATAAAATAATTGAAAAAATATGAATTTAGACAATTTTCAAAAGTTAGCAATTAAATCAAATAATGTTGGAAATGAAATGTACCAACTTATGGAAGAACTATTTCCAATTTGTAGAAGTATAACAGGAAATGGAGTTAGAACAACATTAGAAATTTTGAAAAAAGAAATTTCACTGGAAATTCATGAAATAGTCACTGGAACAAAAGTTTTTGATTGGACAATACCCAAAGAATGGAACATAGATGATGCATACATCATAGATCCAAATGGGGAAAAAATTATAGATTTTAAAAAATCAAATTTACATGTAGTAAATTATAGCATACCAATAAATCAGAAAATATCATTATCTAAATTAAAAAAACACATACATACAATTCCTCAAAAACCAGATTGGATCCCATACGTTACTTCCTATTATTCAGAAAATTGGGGTTTTTGTATGACTCATAATGAATTTTTGAATCTTAAAGAAGGTGAATACCATGTAGTAATTAAGTCAAAATTAGAGCCAGGTAGTCTAACATATGGAGAATTTTTAATCCCAGGTAAAAGTACAGATGAAATTCTTCTTACATGTTATGTTTGTCATCCATCAATGTGTAATGATAATCTCTCAGGTATTGTTTTATTAACTATGATTGCAAAATATATAAAAAATTTTGAAAATAATTATTCAATCAGATTTTTATTTATTCCTGAAACAATTGGTTCAATAGCGTGGTTAAAGAATAATGAACATAATTTATCAAGAATTAAACATGGACTTGTTGCAACATGTATTGGAGATAAAGGAAATTTTACATATAAAAAATCAAGAAAAGGGAATACAGAATTAGATATTACAGTGGAAAAAATTTTAAAGAAATCTAAAAAGGATTATAGAATTATGGATTTCTTTCCATATGGAAGTGATGAGAGACAGTTTTGTTCTCCAGGATTTAATCTTCCAATAGGCTCATTATTACGTTCAGTTTATGGAAGTAAGGATTTTTCTGAATATCACACATCTGCAGATAACTTAAATTTTATGGATAAAAATAATTTATTAGAATCATTTTTAATGTATATATCAATAATTTTAGAATTAGAAATAAACTTTCATAATAATCAACAAGAGAGAAATCAACAAGAGAGAAATCAACAAGAGAGAAATCAACAAGAGAGAAATCAACAAGAGAGAAATCAAAAATATCTTAATCTTAATCCAAAATGTGAACCACAGTTAGGTAAGCGTGGAATATATCATCAATTAGGTGGTCAGGCAGATAGATTAGACTATAGAGATATAGAACTAGCAATTTTTTGGATTCTAAATTTATCTGATGGGGAAAATTCATTAAATGAAATTTCAAAAAAATCAGGTATTCATATTGAAAAAATAAAAACAGGAGTAGAGATGTTAATTACTACAAAACTTATTAAAAAAAATGAAAGTTACTGTGATTGATAATGATTTGTCCACTGTGTAATTCAACAAATATTCAAGAAATAAGTATGAATTCATGTAAAGTCAATGAATGTATAAAATGTAATTTACAATTCATCAATAAAGAAAAACAGGAAAAAAATGAAAGTTACTTAACAAAATATCAAGAAAGTAGAAAAGAGGATTCCAAATTAGGTAAATTAAGAGAAATACAATATTCATTAGATGTAGAATATTTTAAAAAACTTGATGTAAAAGGAAATGTATTAGATGTAGGATGTTCAACAGGCATATTTTTAAATAAATTAAGTAAAATTACAAATCTTAATCTTCATGGCATAGATACAGATTATAATGCAATCGAAGTGGCAAAAAATAAATCTAATTCAAAAATTAACTTTACTAATACAAACTTAATGGATTATGAAACAAATTTAAAATTTGATTGTATAATATTTAGAGGAACATTTCAATTTTTAGGAGGAGAACTAAAAGAAACATTAAAAAAAATTGCAAAAATAAGTTCAAAAAATATGAAAATTATTATCTATAGTTTACCTAATTCTGATTCAGTTTTATATCATTTATTGAAAGATGATTGGCATTTATTTGACAAATTTTATCATAGTTTAATTTTTAATAAAAATTCCATTATGGAAATATGTAAAATATATAATTATAAAATTCAAGAATACTCATATCCATATTTAGAAACTCCATATGCAGATCATTTAGAAGATAATAAAAAGTTGATACAATTAATTAAAGGTAAAAAAGTAAGGAGTTTTCCATTTTGGGGAAATATTATGCAAGTAGTTTTAGAAAAATAATGAATAAATGTACTTGTAATAGATAAGCAAGGTTTTTTAGAATAACAAATTGTCTGCATATATTGTTTGAAAAAAAGATAGTATTGATTACGGGAGGAACTGGTTCATTAGGTCAGGCATTAACTGCTAGATTACTTACTTTGAATGTTGATACAATCCGAATCTACAGTAGAAATGAAAATAAACAAATTGAAATGGAAACTAAGTTCAGTGATAGCAGAATCAGATTTTTTTTAGGAGATATTAGAGATTTAGATCGTTTAACTAGAGCGATGGATGGTGTGGATTTTGTTTTTCATGCAGCTGCATTAAAACATGTGCCTAAAATAGAATACAATCCTTTTGAAGCAATTAAAACAAATGTAATTGGCTCACAAAATGTTATTGATGCATGTATTGCTTCAAATGTTAAAAAAGCTATTTGTGTAGGAACTGATAAAGCCGTTTCTCCTTTAAACACATATGGTGCTACAAAATTATTAATGGAAAAACTTTTTGTTACTGCAAACCATTATCTTGATCCTAAAAAACATGATACTAAATTTATTTCTGTTAGATATGGAAATGTTTTAGGAAGTAGTGGTTCAGTTATTCCAAAATTCATTGAACAAATATCTAAAAAAAATAAATTATCTATAACTGATAGCAATATGACCAGATTTAGTATAACTATGAATGAAGCATTAGATTTTATTTTAAAAGCAACTGAACTTGGAAAAGGATCTGAGATTTTTATACCAAAAATTCGTTCATACTCTATTGTTGATGTTAAAGATGCGATTGTTAACATTTTAGATGATACTGGATATGATGAGATTGGTATTAGACCAGGTGAAAAACTTCATGAAGTTTTAATTAATGCAGATGAAATGAGATACACTTGGGAAATACAAAATATGTATATGATTTTAAATCCTCTGTTCGATTCATTCCATAGTCAAAATATTTTAGAATTATACCCTGATGCAGAAAAAATGACTACTTATAAAATATATTCTTCAGAAGTTGTTGAAAGAATCCCAATTCCAGAACTTGAACAGATAATTAAAAATTCTAAACTTGTATAATTTAAAATTAAATAATTTTTTTAAAAATTTTTTATTAATATTTTTAAACAGATAATTTTTCAATATTCCTAATTATTGAAATCATTTCTTTAAATTCCTCTGTAGTCATTGAAGAAGATGCATCAGGACCTTTAGAATTTTTATTTTTTACATGTTTTTCTATAAATATATTTTTTGTTCCTTTTTGTTTATGTAATAATGTAAAAATTAATGGTGCAGTAGAACCCAAAGTATGATCTGAAAATCCATCATATGTTATTGCATCTTTCCAGTTTATTTCAGTGATTTTTGTTGGATATTTAGAAATACAATAACAAAATTGTTCTTTATTTTTTATAATTTTTTGTTTTATAAATTTTTTATTGCCACCCATACCCATACTAATTATTGTATGTTTTTTAGTAGTTCCAATTTTTTCTATCGTTTCAATTGAATAAGGATCTTTTAACGTACATGTTCTTGAGGCAATTTTATAGCGTTTTACTTTAATAGATTCTAAAAAGTCGACTGCTTCTGGATAAAAAACACTGGCAAAAAATTCAATTTCAACAGAATCACAATATGTTTTTAAAATTTTTATTTTTTTAAAACTAAGTTCAGATTTTACTATATTTCTCCATTCTGGATGATCTTTTTCATATAGATCTTCAGCTCTCCAAATTTGAAATTTTACTGCATTAGCACCTGCATTCTTACAATTTAAAATCAATTTCCTTGCTTTTGAAATACTGCCTTCCCAATTAGATGCAATTTCTGCTACTATGAATGCCTTCATCAATATTATGATAAATTTAGAGTATTATTAATCTAATATTTTTGATATTATCATTATTTAGTTTTTTTAAAATTATTTTTTTTAATATATTGATTTTGGAGATAACCATGAATAATAGAATCCACATATTTACCTTTAATCATGGTATGTTGTTTGAGTTTTCCTTCAAATTGAAAACCTGATTTTTTTAAAATTTGTAAATGTTTAGAACGAATACTATATGTTTCTGTAAATAACCGATTAAATTTTAATTCTAAAAATGCTAATCGTGTTATAATATTTAAAAAAGAAAAAAAATCTTTTACATATATTTTTGAATCTAAATAACGACGATCATTTACAAGAAATGATAATTCAGATCTTTTTGAATCCCAATCTATGTTAGTTAGTCCACCATATCCAATACATTTTCCATTTAACGTATAACTAAATAATATTGAGTCAGGATATTTTTTCTTAAAATTTTTTTTAATAATTGATTTGTAATATTGTATCTGCTCTTTTTTCGAAATTTTTTCCTTTTGTCGTAAAATATCTCTTTGGTTATTTCTCCATTTTCTTATAGATTCTATATCTTTTTCCCTAATTCCTATTAGAGCATAATTCTCAAATTCATATTTTTTATTTTTTAGGCACAAATACTTTTTTTCTATTTCTAAATTCATTTGAATACTTTATTTTTTTTTATGATTTATTACTACCTATTAGTTAATTTTTTACTTTTAAATTTTTCTAATATTAATTATTTTGATAAGTAGATTAAACTACATTTTGATTAAAGTTTTTAATGCTTTAAATTACTTTTTTCTTAATTTTATGAAAATTTATTTATATTTTTTATAATAAATTCTACATCATTTATTTTTAAATTTGGATGATTTGGGATAGATACAATTTCATTTTCAATATTTTCTGTAACCAGCAGTTTATTTTTTTGTTTATATAACGATAATTTATGTATTGGTCTATAATGAATTCCTGTTTCTATTCCTACATTTTTCATTTCTTTCATGAATTTATTCCTATTTTTCACTCTTATCCAGTAAAAATGATATGATGATCCATTTTCAATTGGCATTTTATTATTGAGATTAATTTCTTTATGATATATTTTAGAAATTTTTTCTCTAGTCTTATTCATTTTATCTAATTTCTTTAACTGAATTAATCCTATTGCTGCTGAAAATTCATTCATATAATAATTCCAACCTATTTCCTTAACATCGTATTTTACACCTTTTCTATTTGTAATGCCACACCATCTTTTAGATTCTAAAATTTTTTTAAATTTTTTAGAATTTTTATGGTTTAAAGAAATTAATCCACCTGTTGGCATTGCAAGATTTTTTACTGGATGAAAACTAAAACATGAAAATTCATTAATTGAACCAATTTTTTTACCTTCATATGATGCACCACATGCATGTGCTGCATCATCAATTAAAATTAAATTATTATCTTTAGAAATTTTTTTTAATTTTTTTAAATTAGCTGGAATTCCAGCAAAATGTACAGGTAAAACAACTTTTGTTTTTTTTGAAATTTTTTTTAAAACTTTTTCAGGATCTATACATAATGTTTTTGGATCAATATCTACAAAAATAGGTTTTCCTCCATTATACACTATGGAATGAGCTGTACTGACAAATGATAATGATGGTAAAATAACTTCTTTTCCTTCAATATCTAATAAAGATAATGCCAAATGTAATGCAGCAGTTCCACTATTTACAGCAACACAGGATTTAGAACCAATATAATTTTGAAATTTATCTTCAAATGTTTTTACATTTCCTATTCCAGAACCTGATGCCCAAAAACCACTTTTTAATATCTGAACAATTTTTTTAGATTCTTCTTTTCCAATTATAGGCTCAAATAATTTAATTTTTCCCATCATACTCTCAATTTTTTTAATTCATGTGTAGTCCATAAATGTTTAAACCTTTTTACCTCAAGTTTTATTTTAAAAATTAACTAACTATGATTGGATGTATTATTCAAGCTAGAATGGGTTCATCGAGATTACCTGGAAAAGTGATGAAAAAAATTGGTGATAGATTTTTACTCGATTATGTTATAGACCAATTAAAATCATCTAAAAAAATTGAAAAAATTATAGTAGCTACAACCACTTTACACATAGATAATTTAATTTGTGAACATCTATCATCTAAAAATATTACTTTTTTTAGAGGATCATCCAATGATGTATTAGATAGATATTTTCAATGTGCAAAAAATTTCTCAATGGATACAATTGTAAGAATTACCGCAGATAATCCTTTGATTGATCCGAATATTGTTGATTTACTAATTGACAAATATAATAACACAAAATCTGATTATGGGACAAATTGTTTACCTAGAACATTTCCATATGGTACAGAAGTTGAAATTTTCTCTTTTAAAAAACTTCACGAAGTATGGAAAAATGCAAAAAAACCTTCAGAGCGAGAACATGTTACTCCTTATTTTTATAATCATCCTGATCTTTTTAAAATTATTAATTTAGAATACTCAAAAAATATTTCAAATCTGAGGTGGACAATTGATCGAGAAATGGATTTAAAATTATTTCAATCTATTGTTTCAAAAATTAATCATAGGCCTATTTTGTTAAATGATATTCTTATGTTATATTCTAAAGAACCTAAATTATTTGAATTAAACAAACCACTTATTCAAAATGAAGGTTATGTTAAATCATTGAAAGATGATGAAAAAAATTTAAAAAAATAATACTTAGGAATATTTTTTATAAATTCTTTTTTAATTATTTTTACTCATCATATTCTGAATTACTTTTTTAGTTATTTGTGATAACGAATTAATTGTAATTTCTGCCTCATATTCTTTATTTTTTTTAACGTGTTTGTATCTTCCATTTAATATTCTGATTGTTTTGAATCCTAATTTTTTTATACATACAAAATCTTTGTTTGGATTATCTCCAATGTAGACTAACTCCTGTGGTTGGATATTTTCTTTTTTACAAATATGTAAAAAACAGTATGGGGATGGTTTAGAATGTTTAATTCCATAATTTGATGTTATTATATATGATTTTATTTTTTTAGATACTTTTAATGCATTAATCTTATTTTTTTGTACTAATTTATTACCATCAGTAATAATATAGATTGATTCTTTTCCAAATTTTTTAAAAATATGATTCACTTGAGGATAAAGTTGAATTTTCGGATTATGAGATCTATAAATGGATAAGCATTTTTTTACTTCATTTTTACTGTATATGTTAAATTTTATTAATGCTTTATCAAGTATTTTATTTCTGTCTTTTAATAATTCTTGATAAAAGAAATTCTTGGAATCTTTTTTTGGTATTAAATATTTTCTGTATAAATAATCTGAAACTGATTTTAATCCACTCTTTACAAAAGTTATTTCTTCATAAAGTGTATCATCTAAATCAAAAGCAAGTATCAAAACAATATTAGATTTTCTGGATATCGTATTTGTTTCTTCTGACTTTTTGAACGAATAAATGGATAATCGATTAATTTTTCTCCACTAGATTCAAGCAAAAACCAATAAAATGTGTCTAACCCTACTTCTAAACTCAATGATGATGCTCCACCAAATCTACAGTTGCATTCTAATATGTTAAAATTATTTTGTGAATCTACTATAACTTGCATTACAATATGACCATATAGATTTAATTTTTTAACTATATTTGAACACATTTTTTCTAATTTCTTATTTTCTAAACTTTTTGTAATTTGTGATTCACCATTAGTAATCATTTCTCTAGTTCTAATTACACAACCTTTAGTTTTTTTAGATTTGTCAATATACAAATCAATACTCAATTCTGTACCATCTACAAATGGTTGAAATATTGGATTTTTTAATTTTTTAGAGAACTCTATAGCTTCTTTTTTTCTTAATTTTATTCCATTTGATTGAATTCCAAAACTAGAAAATCTTTCTTTTACAACATAGAAAGTTTGATCAATTTCATCAATTTTAGATAATGTTTTAATACCTGGAAAATTTAAATTTTTTAATTTATTATAAAATTTTAATTTATCTAAACATATTGTTAAATTATTTAAATTTGAAACCATTACATGAATATTTTTTTTTAATAATTCATTTTTGTATTTTGCATAAAATAATAATTCTCCATCACTAGATGGAATAATACATTTAACATTATTTTTAACACAGTATAAAATTATTTCATTTATTGAAAGTTTATTGTAATGAGGGATTTTCCAAAATTTATCTACAAAATACTTTCCAATGGATTTATCGTTAATATCTGCACCAAAAATTTTTCCTGTATTTCCTAATTTTTTATTTGCTATCCTGATTAATTTAATCATTGATATTTTTTTTGATACACTCGTAATCAAAATATTGAAATTAACACTTTTCTCTTTTTTATACTCTTTTTTACTCTCAAATTCAATAATTTTTGGAATATTTTGCTCCAATTGTTTAGTTGGTTTCCAGTTCGTTTGCTGTTCAAATTTTGTCATATCTGCTTGTGATGCTTCATATGGTGATTTAGAATTAACAAAATTTGTTTTCATTTTTGGAAAATATTTTTTCAAAATTTGAAGTACTTCTTCAATACTTCTGGACTTATCATTTCCTAGATTTACTACTCCTTTTATTCTTGATTGTGATAATTTGATTAAACCTTCAGCTACATCTTCTGCATATATGTAATCAAAATAATTTTCTTTATTATAAATTGAAATTTCTTCATTTTTTAATAAACTTTTAATCCAACGTGAAATAACATCCTTAGAATTTTTACCATAAACCCTAAAAATTCTTACAGATATGGAGTCAAATCCTGTTTTATTAAAACTTTCAAGAAACCTAATTTCAATTTCATGAAATAATTTTGCTGCACCACATGTATTACGTGGATAAATTGAATCTATTTCTTTAAGTCTTGTTATTTTTTTTGTTTTTTGTGAGGAAATGTATAGTTGTGGATCATATATTAAATAACTAGATGCAAAAATAACTTTTTTGAGTGACTTACAATTTTTTAAATTTGTCATTAAGTGATGACTAAGTTTAACATTATGTTCATAATTTTCATTCCAAAATTCAAAACTTTCTTCTGATCTTTCAAATGTTGCTGCTAAATGGAAAAAAAAATCAGGATTAAATCCTTCTAATTCTTCTTTTGTTATGTAATTAAGATCACCTTGTCTGTATACGATATTTTTAGAAAAACTCTTTGGTCGTGGCTTCAGATCTCCAACAAAAATTATGGCCCCCATTTTATTCAATTTTTTAACTAGTTCTGTACCAATTACGCCTGAACCCCCACTAACAAAAACTCTTTTGTTTTTCAATTTAACGTAATCATAAATCTTCATGTATTAAAGAATTCTCAAATTTCCCTTTGTTTAGTTGATATATTTTGAATATCTAATTTTTTGCCATAATCTTCAATTACATCATCTTCATCTATAATGGTTGTAGCTACAACAAGTTTTTCTAATAATTTACTAGGTTGGAGTTGTTTTAATACATAATAGAGAGTAGGATTTTTTTATCAAGTTTTAACATTACTTTATCTGGTAATCTAGTAGAATCCATACGAGCTTGAATTATACATCCAATCATATCAAACTAAATTTAAATTAATTAACATAATCTGTGACACGTTTTTCTTCATCACTAAAAATTACTCCAATTGTTCTTAAAAGAATTATATTGTTTTTGGTACAATATTCTACTAATTTATTTACATAAGAGACAAAATTTGTTGAAGGTTCA
>Ga0233427_10004626_pt1 | contig 11402 bp, 8 predicted proteins | sample SI_118_April2016_5_FD_179885 | JGI IMG/M metagenome (GOLD analysis project Ga0233427, IMG submission 179885) | Seawater microbial communities from Saanich Inlet, British Columbia, Canada - SI_118_April2016_100_MG | ecosystem: Environmental > Aquatic > Marine > Inlet | place: Canada: British...
CCAAAGTGATTTCCATTGAGATTTATGACCGGGTTGAAGTGCTTGAATATACCCAGGCGCATATCCTTTCTGCCGGATTGCTCCTGTTTTCTTTTCTGGTTCTGGTGATGGTTTATTCCATCAACCGCCGACTACCGGTACAGGTGACATGAAAAATTTATTGGAAGCAAACTTTAAAATGGACTATCCGGGATTTAACCTGGATGTAGAACTGACCCTCCCGGCCAAGGGCGTTACGGTGGTGTTTGGTCCTTCTGGCTCCGGTAAAACCACTTTGTTGCGTTGCTTGTCGGGACTGGAAAGGGCTCCGTCAGGAACCCTGAAACTGGCGGGTCAGGTTTGGCAGGACGACGGAATATTCATTCCTATCCATCAAAGAAAAGTGGGGCTGGTGTTTCAGGAGTCGAGGCTATTCCCGCATTTGAGTATTCAGCAAAACCTGCTCTACGGTTATCAACGTACCCAGTCTGTTGAGCGTAATTTGCACTTGGATGAGGTGGTAGAAGTGCTGGGGTTGGCGGCGTTGTTAAAACGCACTCCTGATAAATTGTCGGGGGGAGAAAAGCAAAGGGTGGCGATTGGTCGGGCTCTGCTCACCAGCCCGAAACTATTGCTCATGGATGAACCTTTGGCCTCGCTGGATATGCAACGAAAAGCCGAGATCATTCCTTTCATCAAAAGAATAGAAGACGAGTTCAAGACGCCTATCATCTATGTCACGCATTCGGTGGATGAGGTACTGCAACTTGTAGACACTATGGTGATTTTGCAAGCGGGGAAAGTGGCAAACTTCGGGCCGGTACAGGAAGTGTTCTCGGATGTCCGGCTCAGGCAAGTGTTGGGAGAAGAACAGTTGGGAGCGGTACTCGAAACATCGGTTGCGGGACATGATGAAGAGTTCGAACTCACCCGATTGGATTTCATGGGGCAGACCCTGAATGTTCCCAAACAAAATATTCCTGTGGGACAAAACCTCAGGGTTCACATCCATTCCAAGGATGTGAGCCTTTCGACCGCTCCTCCCGCAGGAGTTACCAGTGTGCTGAATATTTTGCAGGCGAAGGTTGCAAAAATTGGAACCCTCGGGGGATATTCCGTAGATATTGAACTGGATGCCGGTCAGCCGATTCTGGCAACGATCACAAGAAAGTCTCTCGCCAACTTAAACCTCAAACCGGGTCAACCGGTTTATGCCCACATCAAAGCCATCAAAATGATCCACTAGGCGTGGTGCCGACTGGCAATAGCCTGTCAAGCTAGCAAATGGCTATCTCGGCTCAAAAAGTAATTGCTATATTCCCACCCACGGGAGTGGGCTAGGCGTGAGGCCAGTATGCAATAGCTTTCTCTGGCTAGCAATCGTGTTGGCGGCTTAATAAGCTATTGCTATTTGCCTCCCTCGCTAGAGGGTGGCGAACAAAAAGTTAGCTCGGCTTAACGAGCCATTGCTATCTGCCTCCCCTGCCAAGGGGCTACGAAGTGGGTGGCAGGCACAAAAAACTGGTAAGGAGTGCTTGATATATTTTGAATCGAGCACATATTTACTAGTGAGAGCTTTGCGATTGTTTATTAGAGCTTGGCCTCTGAATCTGAGGTTCCCCATGAAAAAAGAAGGCAAAACAAGAGACCAAAAAAAAGCAGGCCTTGGAATTGGTAGGAGAGAATTTCTGAAAAAAGCCGCGCTAGGGGCCTCAGCCGTGGGGATCGCGAGCATTACGGCTCCTGGAAAAATCGTGGCGGCAGTATCAGAGAATGCCGAAAATAACGGTGGGAAACAGCGCAGAAATTTGGCAATGCTCATTGACCTTAGAAAATGTGTTGGATGCAGTTCCTGCGCGACCGCTTGCAAGTCTGAAAATGGTGTTCCACTGGGTGTTTTCAGGTCCTGGGTAAAAATAGTCGAAAAGGGAACTTATCCGAATGTTTCTTCTCATTTCCTGCCGCGTTTATGTCAGCACTGCGAGGATGCGCCTTGCTTGCGCAACTGCCCCACCAACGCGACATACAAAAATGACGATGGGCTTATTTTGATCAACGAGGATCGATGCATGACCTGTGGCATGTGTGTTTCTTCTTGCCCCTATCGGGCGCGGTTCATTAACCCGGAAACCGAAGTTGCTGATAAGTGTACCTTTTGTGCGCATAAGGTTATGCGAGGTGAGTTGCCGGCTTGTGTGGACGCGTGCCCTTATGGAGCCAGAATTTTTGGCGATCTCAACGATTCGAATAGCGAGATTAGAAAAATAATGGATACGGAACCGGTGCAGGTTTTGAGTCCGGAAAGAGGAACAAAACCTAAAGTCTTCTACATTGCCCTTAATCGAAGTACCGCAGAAACAATGGGTGGCAAGTATGAGGAACTAGGGTAGCTTATTCTTTTCCAAAAGGAGGCAAGAGATGGTTGACACCGTTGCGGACTTTGGAAATGGACCCACATGGACTTGGCTCGTTGCTGCTTATTTCTATTTCACGGGATTGAGCGCGGGATCGTTTGTCCTGTCTACCCTTGCCTATGTTTTTGGAATGGAGAAATTCAAAGAAATTGGAAAAGTGAGTCTCGCGCTGGCTTTTACGCTTCTGGTGCTTGCGCCGCTGTTTTTAATAGCCGAGCTTGAACAGCCACTCCGGTTTTGGTACCTGCTGTTCGCATTTAACCCGACATCTGCCATGAGTTGGGGAACGCTTTTGCTCATTGTGTATCCGCTAAACTGCCTGATTTACGGGTATTTTATGTGGACGGCGGATCTCAAATTGACCAAGGTGTTTGGGGCCATTGGTATTCCTCTGGCAATTTCGGTGCATGGCTATACCGGTTTCATCCTCGGATTGGTTGAGGCCCGCGCCCTGTGGCATACCGCGCTGATGCCGACCTTGTTTCTGGTTTCTGCCATCGTGTCCGGCATCGCTTTACTGATTTTCGTGCTTGCCACAATGAACCTGTTTTTGCCGGAGGGAAAGCGTTATGCAGAGCGGCTCATTTTTGACATGGGTAAGATGCTGGTTTGGTTGATTGTTTTGGACCTGTTCCTCATCTTCACCGATCTTCTGACAATGGCAGTGGGTTCTGAGACGGTTTATGCTCATTTTGTATTGCTCACACAGGGAAGCTTCAGTCTGGTTTTCCTGGGTGTGGAACTTGGGTTAGGTGCATTGGTTCCGCTGATACTTTTAATGACCCGGAAAACGGTTGCCAGTTACACACTTGCGTCTGTACTGGTGATGATAGGAATTTATGCCATGCGGTATGTTGTCGTTGTGGGTGGTCTTGCGTTACCGCTTGCTTGAGATACATTTTCTCCAAAGGGAGGAATAATCATGGATACCGATACCCGTAGGAGCTTTTTGAGAAAGGCGTGTGGAATCGTTGTGGGTGGAGCAATCGTCTTTGCTGGCCCTTCGTATCTCGTTGCAAGAGAATTAGTGCTACGCAACATCTTCATGGACGAGAAGCAAGCCACTCGTGCTTTAAAGAAGTCTCCATTTATTGAGGTGGAGACTGCACTTAGGGCAAAAGAGGACAAAACGGAAGCCAATGTTTTGGGCAGACCTCCGGCAATCAACATCGCCGCATTGTCCAACGGAAGAGAAAGTTTTGTTCCCTGCGCCTGCTGGCAATGTGTCTCCCGGTGCGGCGCGATTGCCGTGATCGATAACCGGACGGGTAAGGTAAAAAGAATGGAAGGAAATATCAACCTGCCACGAAGCAATGGCAGGCTCTGTGTTAAAGGAAGAGCCGGTCATCAGCATCTGGAAGACCCGGACCGCCTGCTCCATCCCATGAAACGTAAAGAGGGTAGTAAACGTGGCGATGACCAATGGGAACGCATCAGTTGGGAGGAAGCTCTTGACTTGATTGTGCGCGGGGGTGAGATAGATGGTCGAAAGGTGAAAGGCCTCAAGACGCTTCGCGACGAAGGCCATCCCGAAGAGTTTATGTTCCATTACGGTCGTATGAAGGGATCAACAAGTAAGCTGATCAAATCGTATTTCCTGGCCGCCTACGGCACAAAAACCATTGGCAACCACACATCGATTTGTGAAGGCGGCAAGTGGACCGCCCAAGAGTTGACGTGGGGGAAACACTATGACGTCAATGATGTCTTGAACACAAACTGCATCTTGATCTTTGGTTCCAATCCCATTGAAGCGCATACGTCTCATATTCCATTTTCCCAAAGGATTATGGAGATGGTCAAAAATAAACATGTGCCGATGTATACCTTTGATGTGCGATTAAATAAGACGGGTGCCAAGTCCACTCAATGGGTTCCTATCAAACCGGGGACGGATCTTGCAGTCGTGCTGGCGATGACACATGTCGTCATTGCCGAAAAACTCTACGACCAGGCATTTTACGAGAAGTGGACGAATACAACGATTGCCGACATTGAAGCGCATGTTAAGGACTACACCCCCGAGTGGGCAGAAGCAATCAGTGGCGTACCAGCGAAAACCATCAAACGGATTGCCATTGAGTATGCGAAAGCAAAACCCGGTACGATTATCTCCTATCGCGGAGCGGTGGCGCATTACAACGGCGTTATGACCGAGCGCGCCATCTTCATGCTTGAAGCATTGTGCGGTTACATCAATGCCAAGGGCGGACGGTTGATGGCGGTCAACGGCAAATGGAAATCCTCTTTCAAAAAACCGAAAGGACACTCCAAAAAGCTTAAAATTTTAGATGGCGAAGGATATGCCCTGCCGACTCATCATGCCAGCCACCAGGTTCTGCGCATGATCAAAGAAGGAGCGCATGGGCGTCCTCACATCTATATGACGTACTGCTACAACGCAACGTATGCAAACGGCGATTGCAGGGAAAATATTGAAATCCTCAAAGACGAAACGCTGATTCCCTTTAGCATTGCCGTTGATGTCGGGTATGGCGAAGGAACCAAATATGCGGATCTGGTATTGCCGGATGCCTATTATCTTGAACGCTGGGCATGGGAAGACATGGTTTCGCAAAATCAAATTCCGGAATACTACATTCGTCAGCCGGCACTTCCGAGTCTGCCCGGTGAAGTACGGGATTTTCAAGATGTGGTCTGCGAACTCGCCAGGCAAATAGGCATGGGTGACCCGGCACAAGGCGGCGATGGGTCTTTTATGATCCAAAGCGCGGAAGAATTTGTTAAAGATGCGTGTGAACACACGCCGGGTGTGAAGGAAGCTGGCGGATTCGATTACATGAAACAATATGGTGCATGGTATGACCGCACACAACAGCCTTTATATGAACAGCATGCTAAAGTTCTTACGCCGGAAAAACTGGAGGGCGCAATTGTTGATGAAAAAACAGGCGTCATTTGGAAAGGGAAACCGGGACAAGACTACACAACCACCAAAAAAGCGTATAAAAAATATGTCGGGCAGATGATTGGCAATATCCCATACAAAGGCTTTCCGCCCGACAAAATAAACAAGAGCGGCTACTTGGAGATCCACTCCCAGTTCCTCGTAGATAAAGGATTTCCCGGACTGCCAACGTGGATGCCGATTCCAGAACATGAAAACCTTAAACCCGATGAGTTGATCCTGACGACCTACAAGGTGGCAATGCAAAGCCACTCCCGCACCCAAAGCAATGCGTTCTTGAGCGAGATTTATCATCGAAATCCGGCACTGATCAATCCTGTCACCGCTGGGAAGCTGGGGCTGAGCGATAAAGAGACTGTCGAAGTCACCTCGGAAATTGGATCTATTGTGACGACACTGGATGTCCGGGAAAGTGTTGTCCCCGGCGTTATTGCCATTTCCCATCACTGCGGACATTGGGCGCACGGTCGCTTCGCGACAGCGGGTAAGGAGAAAAGTCCCTTTGGACGCGATGGCTACCCCGACCTGAAGCGGATTTGGTGGAAGGACAACGGGGTTCACCCGAATTGGATCATCCCCAATAAAGGTGACCCGATTGCCGGGCAACAGCGTTTTATGGATACCGTGGTTACTGTGGTGAAAAAGACCTGATAAAGCCACTGCCAATCGGCCCCACGCCTAGTGGTTCAAATCCCTGACGGCACGAACGCCGCCGTGTTTGCAGTTCGAAAGGTTGCGCGAGAAAGCCCGGCCGGTTACGAAATACGCAACGCGGGTGCAACAATCTGTCAGGTCGGTCTCCTCGTATTCCGCTGACCAGTACCAATAGGCCGCGCCATCAGCGAATTGTTCCGACAGGGCCAGGGGCTGGTCCGGGTCGTGGTCAAATGCCATATTGTTTTCTTTTGTGTTGTCATAAATCATTCCGTATTCAAACACCATGGGCAATCGCCAGTCGGTATGTCCGCCGGTCTTAAGATTTTCGACATAGTCTGTGGCCTGATACCAGTTCAAACATTTTCCGAGATCGGCATAACTGTCTTTTTGGGTCCACATCAGATGGGTCTTGGTTTCGGTCAGTGTTCCATCACCATTATCAACCAGATGAACCCGGGACTCTGGCGGTGGGGGAGGTACCCAGGGCGGTGCCTCATAAGGCGCTCGTTCGGCCCAGGCAACTGCCGAGTGCAGGATGAAAAAGCTGACCAGAAAAATTATTTTAATGTTCATCAGTTTCCTCATTTTTGTTTGAAATATCTTGGTGAGGGCAGTGAGCAATGACTCATTAAGCCGAGAACAAGGTTGTTAACAGTCAAGAGTTATGGCCTATCGCCATCGGCGGCTACGCCGATTCCCTGAGAGTTTTTAACGGCTTGTTGCGGATCACATCCAGACTACTTAAAACTCCGGTGCTCACTGTGATCAAAACTGCGAAACAAAACGCCCAGGCAACGGTTATGGGTTGGACGTGCCAGTCGGATTTGATCATGGTTTTCATCACCGCCCAGGAAAGCCCTTGCGCCAGCCCAATGCCCACCAGTGCGGCGATGACTCCTAATGTAGCATATTCGATTGCCAGTATAGCGGTGACTGCTTTGCGTCGGGCTCCCAGTATTTTAAGTATCGCCGATTCCCGCAAGCGTCTGAACTTGGTGGAAGCAATGGAACCGGAGAGGATGAACAGTCCGGCCGCGATGGCGAATCCGGACATAAAATCGACAAGGGTGGTCAGTTTGGCTACGGTGGATTCAATGGTGTTGACAATATCGCGTGTGCTCAAGGCGGTGATGTTAGGCAGGGCCTCGACAATGGCGTGTTGCAGTTGCAACTCTTTGGCATCGGGGACATGGACCGTGGCGACATAGGTAAGCGGTGCGCCTTGCAAGGCTCCCGGCGAATAGATCATGTAGAAATTTGTGCGCATGTTGCGCCAGTTTACCTTGCGGATGCTGGTCACGGTGGCGGGTACAAGAATGCCCTGAATGTCGATTATGAGTTCTGATCCGATTTTGGCGTGCAATCTTTTTGCCGCGTCTTGTTCCAGGGAGACTTCGGCGTTATGGGTCTCAGTCCACCACTTTCCTTCGATGACTTCATTATCTTTTGGCGGTGGGCCAGCCATATAGGTCAATATGAACTCGCGGTTCATGAACCATTCTTCCCGCCGTTTGTCCTTGTAGGTCCAGTTTGCTATCAAGTTGCCATCAATACTATGCAGGCGCGAACGTACCAAAGGCGTGAGGGTCCGCTCCGCTTCCGGTGCGACCTGATCAAGAACCTGAGTGAAAGTTTGTCGTTGGTCGTGCTGGATATCAATGAAGAAATAATTCGGCGGACTCATCTCGGTGTTCTTGTCCAGCATGGCCAGCATATCCATTTGCACCAGGCGCACGGTAAGGATCAGCATGATGCCCATACCGAGACAGGTGATGATGGAGGTGGCCTGGTTATTTGGCCGCATGAGGTTGGACATGCCATAACGGCGGACCATGGAACCGGAAGGCGGCAATGCTCTCAAAAGTTTTAACAAAAGCCAGGATGCCAGCGCGAATACTCCGGCAGAGATCGCCAGTGCGGCAAGAAAAGTCATGCCGCGTTTTATGGATCCTGCCTGCCAGCAAATCATCGTTGCTAAACCCAGTCCAAGCACTATGCCGGAAACCCAGCGTTCCCATCGGGGTTCTTCTTCCTCAAAATTTCTGCGGAACAGGCGGAGGGGCCGGGTCCTCACTGCCCGGATCAAAGGCCACAGGCAAAATAAAAGAGTGGTCGCGCAACCGAGAACAAGCGATTGTAAAGCGGGTATCCAATAGAAGACCGGCTCCAGTTTTAAGTTGATCAATCCTTCCATTTTGGAGGGCAGCAGGAATGTGAGAGCGAACCCGAGGCTCACGCCTAAAAGACTGCCTGCCAGACCCATCAGCATGGATTGGAGAAGGTACACTTTGAACAAGGTTCGGGACGAAGCGCCCAGACAACTCAAGATCGCCAGTGTGTCGAGTTTCTGTGCCATGAAGGTGCGAACGATCATGGCGACACCGATTCCTCCCATGAGAAGAGCTATGACTCCCAGCGCACCGAGGTACTGGCCCATCCGCTCGATGGAACTGGATAAAGAGGATTGCATGTCCTTGTAGGTGCGGATGGAAATCGACTTATCCTTCAAGCCCCGTTCCAGAAGTGCCACGGCCTTTTCCAATGCAAAGTCGGCAGGCAGTTGTACAAGGGTTCGATGTTTAACCCGGCTTCCGGGCTGGACTAATCCGGATTTGTCCAAAGATGCGCGGGAAATAAACACGCGTGGGCCAATGCTGAATGCTCTCGAAATGCGATCCGGTTCTGAGAGCACCACTGCGGTGATGCGCACTTCAACTTTTCCCAGAGAAAATTTGTCTCCCGGCTTCAAACCGGTTTTCAACAGGAAAGAAGGTTCGACCACGGCACCGTCTTGTGACAATAACTCTGCCAACGGTTTTTCCGGTTTGTTTTTGAATTCTCCATAGAAAGGGTATTGCGGGCCGGTGAGTGGAACGGCTTTGAGTTCGGTAATCAGGGAGGCAGATTTCTCTTGTTGGTTCTTGAATTGCGCCATGCCATGCAGTTCTTTGATAAAGAGGAACTCGGATTCTGGAGGTAAAATCTTTTCCTGATAGTCGAGATCTTCCGGTGTTTGTTCCCAGCTTCCTTTGATGGCGAGGTCGGCGGATAGAAGTCCTTTCGCCTGGTCTTGTATGGTTTCGCCGACCAGGTTGGAAAAACTTTTCACCGTCATCACCGCGCCGACCCCTATAGCGATACAAAGAATAAAAAACAGCATCCGCCTCCACGCACCCCGCGATTCACAGAGGACCAATGTAAAAAGTTGCCGAAGATTTAATTGCGAAGGTTTCATTATGGATTCGGTTTGTCCGAGATGATCTGCCCATCCGCAAGGGTCAGGATGCGTTCAGAGCGTTCGGCGACATGCAGTTCGTGTGTCACCAGGATGATGGTGGCCTGTTTTACTCTATGCAGTTCGAGCATGAGCTCGATAACGCGGTCGCTGTTTTTAGAGTCGAGGTTACCTGTGGGTTCATCGGCGAGAATGATATCCGGCTCGTTGATAAAGGCTCGGGCTAAAGACAGGCGTTGCTGTTCCCCACCAGAGAGTTGGGCAGGGTAATGATGCAGGCGATCACTGAGGCCGACGGTGCCCAGCAGGTCGCTGGCTTTTTTTGTCGCGCCGGGAGTGTTGTTCAGTTCCGCCGCGAGCACAACGTTTTCCAATGCTGTCAAAGTAGGGATGAGATGAAAATTCTGGAAGATGAACCCGAACCTTTCTCCGCGCAGGAGAGCGAGTTCATCCTCATCAAGTTTCGTGATATCCTGCCCATCGATCACAATTTGCCCGCTTGTCGGGGTGTCCAGTCCTGCGATCAGACTGAGCAGGGTGGTTTTCCCGCTTCCCGACTCGCCGGTGATAGCGATCAACTGGCCAGTGGGAATCGTGAGGTCGATGGATTTCAGAATTTCAACTGCATGCCCGCCGCCACGCAGGGTTTTTACTAGTTTGTTTATTTCAATCATGATCCCCTTAAGCCGAGATAAATTCTTTGTTCGCCAAATAAAGCGACGGCACACTGGCCCCACGCCTAGTGGTATTGTAGTATAAAAAGATGCTAGTGATTTTGCTAAACTTTAATCAAAAATTCCGGCTGGTTATTATGTTGGGGGCACTTGTTTTGTTGTTCCCGGCATCTGTTTTATCGAAGGAGAAACCTGTGATTTTAGCGTTGGGAGATAGTTTGACAGCAGGATTTGGCGTGAAAGAGGAAGAAAGCTATCCTGCCAGATTGCAATTGAAGGTGGCTTCTGCCGGGTTTCCTCATAAGGTGATCAACGCCGGGGTGAGTGGCGACACAACAGCGGGTGGGGTGCGGCGCATCCGCTGGTTGATGAAACACGAGCCGGAAATCGTCATCCTGGCGCTTGGGGCCAACGATGGTTTGCGCGGATTTTCCATCGCTGAAATACGCCGAAACCTGGAACTCATGATCGGCGTTTGCCGCAAACATGATGCCCGGATTTTACTTGCCGGAATGAAGGCTCTGCCTAATTACGGTGAAGATTATATGCGGGAATTTGAAAGCGTTTTTTCCGAGCTTGCCGAGAAGCATAAGTTGGATTTTCTGCCCTTTTTGCTGGAGGGAGTTGCAGGGGAGCGCGAACACACCCAGCCCGATGGACTGCATCCTGTCGCCTCTGGTTATGGCATTGTCACTGATCTGGTCTGGCAACGCCTGCAACCGATGTTAACAAAATGAAGTTGTTAGCTTTTTATTTCCTCAAGCCATTGCATGAGGTGGTCGTAACAGGTTCCCGATTGCAAAACCTTCAAGGCTGAATCAAATCCTTCCTGCGGGGTGGCGAATAATCCTGCAAGGTGGGTCAGAGTTCCGGCCTGGCTGGCGATTTGCAGGCTTGCTGGTCCCTGGCCTGTTTTCAAGGCTTCTTCCCCCATCTTTGTTAGAGTCGCAAGAGTGGACTCGATCGGTTTCAACTCTTCTTGAGCGTCGGCGATGCGTTGTGCGGTTTCTTCGTTGTAGAGGGTTTTCAAGGACAGGGATTTCTGCTCCGCTTCCCCGGTCTTATCCTGAACAAACACTTTTGCTTCTTTATGCACGCCGAACAATGTGGTGCCTTCCATACCGTTGCCGATGAGTACTTTGTCGAATTGACTGAGCTTGCCGATTTCGGTGAGCGCGACTTCGTAGCCTCGGTGAAAATAGGTGGTAGCCAGAATATTTTTTCTGGCTTTGAGGGGCAGAAGAATTTTTTCCAAAGTGGACAGCATGGTGCGTTTGACGATTTCAGTACGCAAAGACCGCAATGCTTCCAGCTGCGGCAGGCTGTCCTGGGTGCTGACATAACCAAATTTATATTTTTCCAGCAGGGCCATACGTTGTTCGCCTCTGCCATCTACAACGCGATACTGATTCAGTAAAATCTCTTCGAAGGTGATGCCGAATTTCGGCGGTAACGGCAGGGCCGAGTGACCGTATGTTGGCAGGCCCAACTCGGCTATTACCGGGATAGCATAA
>Ga0233427_10004629_pt1 | contig 11387 bp, 11 predicted proteins | sample SI_118_April2016_5_FD_179885 | JGI IMG/M metagenome (GOLD analysis project Ga0233427, IMG submission 179885) | Seawater microbial communities from Saanich Inlet, British Columbia, Canada - SI_118_April2016_100_MG | ecosystem: Environmental > Aquatic > Marine > Inlet | place: Canada: British...
GAATCCTCCCGGCATGAATCGTTTGCCCTTGTCCTGCATCTTGCGGATCAGGTCTTCCAGGTCAGGTGGCTGACCGCCGCCACCGCCACCGCCGCCGCCGCCAGACGGTCTACGACCGCCCCAGGGGCCGCCATCACCACCGGGACCTTGCCATCCACCGCCGCCTTGATTGTTCCAGGGCATGTGTTGTGCCTCGTTCGAGCCTCACCGAATGTCGCATCCGACATCATTGAGGGTTAAGTGTGGGTTGCCGCCTTGAGATCAAGGCTTATATGACAGTGCATCCACACCCGCAACGCGCCCGTTTCGGCGATGCTGCGCGGGACCATCACAATGACGACAGACGGGGAGTGCCCAATGGCCCGGGTCACCGAAGACGAAGTTCGCGCAGCTTTAACCTCCGTCCTGGAGCCCCAAAGCGGAAAATCGATCATCGCGCTGGACATGGTCGAGGGCCTGGTCGTCAAGGATGGCAATGTCGGATTCGCTCTCGAAGTGCCCGCTGAACGCGGTGCGGCGCTCGAACCGGTGCGACAAGCCGCCGAAGAAACGGTGAAGGCTCTCGCGGGCGTGCTCTCGGTCACGGCGGTGATGACGGCACACAAACCGGCCGGTTCCGGCGCCCCTGCGGCAAAGCCCGCTGCAGCAGCAGCTCCGAAGGAAAAGGCCGGGACCGACGACATCCCCGGGATTGGCTCGATTGTGGCGGTCGCCAGCGGCAAGGGCGGGGTCGGCAAATCGACCACTTCGGTCAACATCGCTCTGGCCCTTGCGGGCCTCGGCAAACGGGTCGCACTGCTTGATGCCGACATCTATGGCCCCTCGGCACCGCGCCTTCTGGGCCTCAGCGGCAAACCGGAAACCGACGGCAAGAAGCTCTGGCCAAAGGAAGCTTTTGGTATCAAGGCCATGTCGATCGGCCTCCTGATAGAAGAGGACCAGCCCATGGTCTGGCGTGGCCCGATGGTCCAGAGCGCACTGGAACAGATGCTTCGCCAGGTCGAATGGGGCGAGATCGATGTCATGATCATCGACATGCCTCCCGGCACCGGCGATGCCCAGCTGACACTGACCCAGCGTGCGCCCCTGGCCGGCGCCGTGATTGTGTCGACGCCCCAGGATCTATCCCTGATCGACGCCCGCAAGGGTCTCAACATGTTCCGCAAGGTCGATGTCCCGATCCTGGGAATCATCGAGAACATGAGCTATTTCATCTGCCCCCATTGCAACGAACGCACGGATGTCTTCTCCCATGGCGGCGCCCGTGATGAGGCAACCAAGCTCGACGTACCGTTCCTGGGCGAAATTCCACTTGATATCCGGATTCGCGAAACTTCGGACGGCGGACACCCGATCGTCGTGGCCGAACCCGAAAGTTCGTTTGCCCAATCCTATCGCGAAATCGCACAGGCCATCCTCGACAGCGTCGCCGACAACCAGCGCCAGGCGCCCAAGATCGTTATTCAGTAACTGGTGGACATGACCCGCTCTAGGGGGTCAGGGAATGTTCCACATCGTCTCGGTTGCCGGTATCGATGCGAAAGAACCCCGTGGCGCAATCCGTGCGGCCAAAGATGGTGAATGCGTTGGGTTCATGGATACAGAATCGCTCATTGCCGCTCCATTCTGTCTGTTCATCAGCGGTTTCGGCATAGACGAATACTTCACTGCGGTTCCGCATGCTGCCCTCGAAAATCGTCGTGCACTGGAAGGGAGAAACCTCCCACCAGCCCTCCGATGTCCAGCTTGCGCCGTCCCAATAAGCGTAGGCGGCATAGATCGGCTGCTTGTATTCGCTGCAAAGCCTGAAATCAGCGGCGACCGGGCGTGGCGAAACCGAAACGATCATCGTCGTGAGCAGCAACAACAAAGCTGTGAAGATCGCGCGCATGCCGCCTCCTCTCTGAAAGCTTCCCCCACTACACGGCCATAGTGGCCCCAAGCCTACGGTTCGGGCAACGCGCATAGTCATCTCACCCCACCGTCACGACGAAGATACAGCCTGTTCGAGGGCCTCGCGTGTCACGCCCTGGAGCATCGCAGCCTCGATAAACCCTTCCCAGGCGGCTGCCGCCAGGGGAATTCCGTGGGCCATGCGGTCTTCACGCGCGATCCGTTCGGGGTCACCCGCAAGCAGGATCGCGTCATGGCCTTCGGCGGTCAGGCTGGAACGGACCCAGTCGTAGAGCGCCTCGATCTCACTCTCCATGGCGGCGAAACCACCCAGAGCATCGGGATCGATGACAAACGACAACATGCCGTTGATCGTGGTGTCGCCGTCCTGGCGTTCGGGCGTGCCGACGCCGTTTCCGGTGAGCACCCCCGCCAGCAGGTCACACAACACGGCCAGACCGCTCCCTTTGTGTTCCCCCATGGCAATCAGCGCGCCGCCATCCTCGTTGTCGACCATCGCGCCGGGATCACGGGTCATCGCGCCGTCGCGGTCCATCATCACGCCCTCTGGCAAGACTTCACCCTTGTCAAAGGCAACGCCGACCTTGCCAAAGGCAACCCGGCTGGTCGCGAAATCGAGAACAAAGGCCGGATGGTTTGCCGTTGCCGGCATGCCCGCACAGATCGGATTGGTGCCCAGTCTGATCTTGCGCCCGCCCCAGGGCGCGACCAGCGGCCGGTGACCCCAGACATTGACGAAATGGACCGAAACCATGCCACTTTCCAGGCAGAGTTCGGCCCAGCGGCCAATGCGGCCGAGATGATGGCTGTTGGCCAGCGCGACCAGTGCCACCCCGTTCTTGCGTGCATTGGCGATACCGTGCTGCATCGCGAACGCGCCCGTGACGGCGCCGAATCCCCGGCCGCCATCGATCCGGACCACCGCTCCGCTCTCATCGAACACCCTGGGTGTGGCATGGGCATCAAGGCCGCCCTGGGCCTGGCAATCGAGATAATACTTCACCATCTGGATGCCGTGGCTGTCATGGCCCGAAAGGTTCGCATCGACCAGCATGTCGGCAATCGCCAGCGCGGTATCATCGGGTGTGCCGGCCGCACGAAACGCCACGGCGATCGCGCGCGCCAGGCCGTCATGGCCGAACAGCAGGGTATCGCTCATCCCGCCAGTGCCGCCTGCAGTTCATCCCAGATGCGTTTGCTCAGGGCGCTCGTTTCCTGCGTCACCGTCTCGCCCGCAAGCAGACGGCGCACCACCGCCATTTGACCCGCCGTCAATTCGGCGCCACCGACCCGGTTGTCGATAAAGGCGTCATAGGCCAGCGGCACCCAGGCCTTGACCGTCTCGAGCATCGCCTCGGCGAACACCCTGATCTCGTATTGCGCATGGGGGTCGGCCCGTAGCGAAAGGAAGTGAAAGAGATTGTGCAGATCCGTCTTCCAGTACCACTGGGTGTAGATGTTGAGCGGCAGGTTCATGCGTGCGAGTTCACGCGCCAGACCGTCGCGACCGGGATCGCCGTCTTCGCCCTCGTTCAGCATCGTCTCGTAGTGGTTGTAGGCGGTATCGGCGTCACGTTTGAGTGTCTCGAGCACCCATGCCGCCTCCTCGCCTTCGAGAACATCACCCCTGCCCTGGCGGTTGCTGACCGACTGGGCGGCAAGCTGGGCCGGCTCGGGAATGTAGAACTCCCGATCCAGGATGGAATAACGCGCCGAATACTCGTTCACGTTGGCCGTGCGGTGACGAACCCACTGGCGCGCGACAAAAACGGGCAGCTTCACGTGGTACTTGATCTCGCACATCTCGAACGGCGTCGTGTGGCGATGGCGCATCAGATAATTGATCAGCCCGGCATCGTTCTGCACCGATTTGGTGCCGCGGCCATAGGAAACCCGTGCCGATTGCACGATTGCGGCGTCATCGCCCATGTAATCGATTACCCGGACAAAGCCGTGATCAAGCACCTCGATCGGCTCGTAGAGCATGGCCTCAAGGGCGGGCGCGACGGCCCGGCGTGTGGTGTTTTCGCTCTCGCGCTGCGCCGCGATTTCCGCAGCTTGTTCTTCTGTGATCGGCATATTTGTGCGGCTTTCCCCAGGGTCGGATCGCACCATAGAACAATTCCCGGGTTGATTGAATCGCTTCACGACACCAACAGATCAGGATGTTCTCCAATCCTGTGAATCCTCTGTAGCCAGCTATGATCAGGAGCCCAAGCAACGTTGGCATTACAGGGCAAATACCCTATATGTTTTGTGTTCGGTTTTCCGGACTATGGCGATAAACGCCGTTCGAAATAAGTGTTGCGGACGCGGGGGCAGTACCCGCCGCCTCCACCATCTATGGGGGCGAACCAGGTTCGACGCGCATGGTAAAGGCTCGGTTTTTGCTCGGTATGATTCCGCCGTTATCGGGTCAATGACAAACGCCAACGATAACGAGGCGTTCGCTGTTGCTGCATAAGCAATAAGCGCGGTTCGGAGGGCACCGGGCAACAGAAGCCCTCCACTTAATCTGGCTTGAGGAGCCGCGGGCACTTTATGACCGATTTTCTGAATTACGATTTTATGGTCGACGATGCCCTGCGCAGCGTGATGGTCAGCGCCTTGCGTCTCGTCGAACACCAAGGTCTGCCCGGCGATCACCATTTCTACATCACCTTCCGTACCGACCACCCAAAGGCCGGGGTCGGCGGCGACCTGAGGGCCAAGTATCCCGAGGAAATCACGGTCGTGATGCAACACCAGTTCTGGGACCTCGTGGTCGACGACAAGGGATTTCAGATCGGTCTGTCGTTCAACCAGATGCCCCAGCTTCTTTATGTGCCTTATGCTGCGGTCACTTCGTTCGTCGACCCCAGCGTGAAGTTCGGCCTGCAGTTCCGCCCGCAGCCGGGCATGGAAGACAACGACGACGTGCCAGAGGCGAAGGAAACGACAGCGCTCGCGCCTGCGCCCGAGGCGGAGCCGCCCAGCGCCGATTCAGACAACATCGTTGCCCTCGATACCTTCCGCAAGAAATAGGGAACGGGCAGCGTTAGCCCGACGGGTTGTCGATGCGTTGACCCCGCTGGGTCCGGTGCGCGCGCAGGCCATGTTCGGCGGCCACGGCATTTTCCTCGAAGACCTGATGCTGGGCCTGACGCTGGATGACCAGCTCTGGCTCAAGGCCGATGACCTCAACCGCAGCCTCTATTGCGACGCTGGTTCACATTGCTTCGTTTACAGACGCATGGGCAAACCCGTCGAACTTGGATTCTGGTGCGTCCTCCCCGAGATCTGGGCCGATCCCCATGACCTGATCGCCTGGGCCGAAAGCGCGTTTGCCGCAGCCAAGCGGACAAAAGCCGGCAAACGCTGAATTCAACCGCTTTCCATGATCGCCAGCGTGGCCAGATAGCCGGCTGTCGGACGCCATGATGCAAGCCTCCATGACCTGTGATCCGGCAGTTCCGCCATAGCGTATTGACCGTCCGGGTCGGCGGTCAATTGGGTAAACGGCAGCGCCTTGATGCCGCCAGCGCTCTTGGCAACGGCTTCCTTGCGCGTCCACAGGCGAACAAACGCCTGACGCCTCTCCGATGGGTCCAGAGCGGCCCAGGCCATGCGTTCGGCTCGAGAGAAAAACCCCGCAACCATCACGTCGGCTTCCCGGGGCATCTCATCGCGCTCCACATCAATACCAATGCAAAGCCCTGCTGCGCCGTCCTGCGCCACAGCAACCACGGCAAGGTCACCGCTGTTACTCAGACTGAAGGCACGTTCATGGCATCCCGAAAGGCAGGGTTTTCCGTTCCTGTCCCGGTCGATCACCAGGGCCCCAGGCGCTCAATCGACGGCTTCACCCAGGATCCAGCGCAACGCCGAGCGGCCCGCCAGAAACCGGTGGCGATGGAGATTCAGACGAAAGCGGCGCGCTTTCTCCGCTTCGGTCAAATTCGCCCAGTCAACCGTCTCCACGGAGAGGTCGACCGTGTGAACATCGACGCCGGGCAGTATATCGCGGTCGACCGTCATCGTGCGATCACAGCGCCATCAGCCGCTGCATGTGACCGCAGAACAGATCGCCCATGCGGCTGATCGTCTCGGCCCGATAGTTGGGCTGCGTATAAAAGAACTTCATCCTGAACGCGTCATCCATCAGGTAGGCATAGATGTGGAGGTGATAGTCGGCCAGGTTTTCGGCTGCCACGGTGTCGGGGACATCGGTCAGCGAGGCATCGGGTACCTGAAACAGCACACCGTCGTAATTGTGTTCCCAGACATCGCCGATGTACTGGAACAGCGTCTTGACCTCGTCGTACTGCGCCAGTTCGGTCACGTCGGGATCGTCCGCATAATAGCGCAGCGCACTGTGTCCCAACCCGTTGTCGGGAAAGGCGCGGAGTTGGCTGCCGACCGTTTCGAGGGCCAAAGCAAGTGCGCCACCCTCGACTGGTTCGCCGTCGGGCAGCCGGAATGTGACCGGGGTGTGGGTGATGAACCAGCCCACCGTGCGCGAAACATCGGCATCGCGGATTGCTGTTTCGCGACCGTGCGCAACCTTGTGAAAAATCAGGTTTCTCTGGCCGCTCAGATCCCGCGCGGTCAGCAGCAGCGCGGTAAAGATGCTGTCGAGCAGGCGGTTCTGAAACCCGCCCTGCAGCCGTTCGCGCGCGCGCCTCACCGTTTCGGCATCCAGCACATCAAATCCATGGGGCACGATGTCGCTTTGCAGGGCTCCACCGCGCGGATCATCCTCGGGAAACCCCGAGACATCACGCCCTGCTTCCAGCCAGGTGTCCCATTGATCCTGTGCCGCTCCGGTACGGGCGTAGTCGATCACCTTGTCGACCCACTGGCGGTAGGTGGTCGTGCGCGCAGGCAGCGCAATCGCTTCGCCCCTGCCAAGCTGCTCGTAGCCACGACGCAGGTCTTCCAGAACGACCTGCAGGGACATGGCATCAGTCACCAGTTCGTGCATGACCAGAAAGAAATGATCGTCATCGGATGCCTGGCCACGAAAGAGGCCAACAGCCATGACCGGGCCGGTTTCGATATCGAGCGTATCGTGCAGCCGCTCGATCCCGGACTTGATGAAGTCGAGCTGTGCCTGTGCCTCGCCCTGGGGCATGGAAATCTCGTGGACGGGAATGGCGTAAACGCCTTCGTCCTCGACAAACCGTTGTTGCCAGGCGCCGTCCCCGTCCTGCCCGAAACGCAGGCGCAAGGCGCCATGGTGATCCACCAGATGGCGCAGGACAGTCTTCAGCCTGGGCACGTCCATCGCCTCACCCAGCCGCGCCATGAAAACGACATTGAACTTGTGCGGATTGGGTTTGGCCCAGGTGAAGTAGTAACGCTGCATCGGGCTCAGCGGCATTGCGCCGCTTTCCCGCTCCTCAACCTCGATACGGGAAGGTTCCTGCGCGCGCATGGCCAGCGCTGCCACGGTCGAAGCATCTTCCAGGTCCTGGGGTGCCAGTTCCAGGCCCGCCTCCTTGGCCTGCGCTGCAACCCGGAAAGCCTGGATCGAATCCCCGCCGATCTCGAAGAAATCATCCGCCGTTCCGATCCGGTCGAGGCCCAGCACGTCCTGCCAGATCACCACCAGTGTTTCTTCGGTCTGCGTGGCCGGTGCGACGTATTCGGTATCGGCGCGAAAATCGTCGGGCACCTTCAGGGACCGGCGGTCCAGCTTGCCGTTGGGCAGCAGTGGCAACGCGTCGTGCGCGATAAAAAGAGACGGCACCATGTAATCAGCCACCCGGGCGGCCACGAAAGCGCGCAATTCGTGTGTGCTCACATCTCCACCCGGCACGTAAAACGCGGCCAGCTGTTTGCCCACACCGGTCTCGGCGGCAGCCACGGCGCAGTTGCGAACATCAGGATGCTCCCGCAGCACGGTTTCAATCTCACCGGGTTCAATGCGCATGCCACGGATCTTGATCTGGAAATCCTTGCGTCCGACGTAATCCAGCCCCCCGTCATCGCGTTGGCGCACCATGTCGCCGGTGCGGAACAGACGCTGGTGTTCGCTGTCTTCTTTCGCCTCGGGATCGACGAACGGATTCTCCAGGAACTTCTCGGCCGTCATTTCGGGAAGGTTTCGGTAACCCCGCGCCAGACCAGGACCGGAAACGAAAAGCTCACCCTCAGCCCCCTGCGCCACAGGCTCCATGGCGTCATTCAGGACATGAAGGCGCATGGCGCCAATCGGCCCACCAATCGGGACCTTGGTGCCTTCAAGGTCGCGATCTCTCACACGGCAGAACGTCGCATCGGCGGCCGTTTCGGAAGCTCCGTAGAGATTGAGCACAGTCATGCCGTCATTCAGAGCGCGTGCCTGACGGGCGAGATCGCTCGAAAGCGGCTCGCCGCTGAAGGTCAGGAACCGCAGGCTTTCGAGGCCGGAGCCAAGGCGTGTCGCCTCCTCAATCAGGGCCGTGGCCAGTGCAGGCACGACAATCAAACGCGTCACACCGTGATCGCCGACCAGGCGAAGCAAGGCTCCGGGGTCTCTGGCCGTCGTGTCGTTGGCCACCACCGTGGCCACGCCCTGCAACAGGCCGCCCAGCATTTCCCAGATCGAATCGACAAAGTTGAGGGACGTCTTGGCACAACAGACATCGTCATCGGTGAAGGGAAAGTCGTCCCACATCCACCGGAAGCGGCTCAGCATGCAGGCATGGCTGCATTCGACACCCTTGGGCCGGCCGGTCGAGCCGGAGGTGTAGACCGTGAAGGCAAGGTCATCGGATCGATTGATGTTTTCAGGCCGCCTGTCATCCAGCCCGGAATCGTCCTGCCGTTCGGTCGTGATCACACGGTGCTCGCCGCCCTCCAGAAAACCATGCACCGCAAGGTGGCGCTCCTGGGCCAGCACGATCGGCGCGGCGGAATCCTCCAGCATGTAGACCAGGCGATCCACGGGATAATGCGGATCCAGCGGCACCCAGCGGCACCCAGCCCGCGCCGGCCTTCAGGATCGCCAACACACTGGCAATCGTGTCGGGCCCGCGCTCCGCGCAGAGCCCGATCAGGGTATCGGGCGGCAAATCCCCACTGTGGTCATCACGGTATTGGGGCCGGATCAGGTTCGCGAGCCGGTTGGCCCGTAGCTCCAGTTCGCGATAGGTGACCTGTTGCACACCCGAATGGATTGCGACCGCATCAGGTGTGCGGTCCGCCTGCTCCTCAAAAAGGATATGTAAGAGATCAGTCTCGGGCATTGACGAGCCTCCGGCTCAGGTTACCGCACCAGGCCCTGGCGAGATGTTTCATGCGATGGATCGCGATGCTGCTCAGCGTCAGGGTCACGAGCGCCATGATCAGGGGCGCGACATAGCTGATCCCGCTCAGGACTCCGCTGACAATCGAGGCAAAACCCCAGGCAAATGCCGTCACCGAGATGGTAATGCCCAGAATCCAGCCCTGGCGCTCGGGCGTGACGGAATCGGAAAACATCGTGATGATGGCGCCATAAGCGACCGAAACGGTCGTGGCGATCGGAATCGCAATCGCCCATTGCAACCAGACCTCATGGGACCAGATCGACACCGCCAAAAGAACGCTGGTCAGCCACAGGCCCGCAGCAGCGATGGAGCGCACGGGAAACTTTCGCGAAAGCAGAGGAAGCACCGCGCCATAGGCGATACAGAATCCAACCCCCAGAACAGCCATGAACATGGCAATCTGGCTGCCATCGAAATCAAAGCGGTTGATCAGCAGGCTTGGCACGAAAAGAAAGAAAGCGCCCCAGGCGATCTGCATCAGCGTGAAGACGATGACGAGACCACGCACGTATTTGTCGGCGAACGCAGCCTTGAAGCCCTTCAGGCCCATCAGCAGATCGATCTCGCGCAGGGAGAAGCGCGACGCCCGCTCGCTTCTGGGTTCCGTTGCAAGCAGCAGGAACAGACTGAACAGCGCCAGAAGCGCCACGGCATAAAGTGGCGTGGCGCTATCGAACCAGGCCACAAGAGCACCGTTAGCTAGGACACCGCCCAGAACAGGCCCCAGGATGAAGCCGACCGAAGACGCAAAGAGACACAGGCTCAGCACCATGGCTTTGGTATCGGGCGTGGAGCGATCCACCGCCGCGGCCTGTGCGACAGCCTGGCTACCCGCGGTCGCCCCACCAATGATGCGCCCCAGGATCAGCAGGAACACAAGGTTGGCCGCCATCGAAAAGCCGATCATCAGGAAACTGAGGATGATGCCGACAATCGAGAGCACCAGGACTGGACGGCGGCCGGCCCGATCGGAAATCTCGCCCAGCACCGGGGCCATGTAGAGCATGACGAGTTCATAGACGCCGATGGCCACGCCATAGACGATGTAGCGGGCATGGGCGGAATAGGACGCCATCATCGTGGGCTGATCATCGATCAGCACCGGCGCAAGGACCGGAACGATGATGCTGTACCCGATGGTATCGATCAAAATCACCAGAAGAAGAGGTGACAACCTGAAGACTTCACGCGTCATGCTGCTGCGCGTCCCTCTAATCCTGAACAACCCCTCTGATACTTTGCCATGACCTCCAGACGCATTCCAACAACCCTGTATCCGCTCTCCACCCCCCTTGGCTTCTCCTGTCACGACGGGCGCCGCGCCCTGCACGCTGCAGCGATGATCTCTTGCAAAATTCGGGAATCCGGAAATCATCAAACGTCATGCATTGCCGGGGTCCGGTCCATCGCTGTGGCAAAACGAACGTCGACAGGGAAACATTGAACAAACCGACACGAACCAAAGCCACAAGGCTCACGGCTGAATTGCAAAACGCCTTCGCAGAACGTGTGCTCGCAGCGCTTCTGCCTATGGGCCCCGTGGAATCACGAATCATTTTCGGACGCCATGGCATCTATCTCGATGATGTCATGTTCGCCTGGACGCTGACCGATGGCGTCCTGTGGCTGAAAGCCGACGACCTCAACCGTGAGCTCTATCTTGATGGAGGCGCCAGGGCGTTCACCTACAAACGCCAGGGCAAAGCCATCGCCATGTCGTATCACTCCGTCCCGGACGTCATCTGGACCGACCGCGCCGAACTGATCTCCTGGGCCGAAAGCGCCTTCGCCGCCGCAAAACGCAACAAACAGAAGCAACGCTGACAGGTTGCGCCCTGATCGGGCACCGCCCTAACCTCTGGCCCTGCCCGGGAGATCAGCGATGGCAACGATCAGCATCAGCGACCATGCACGCGAGGTGATGAACAAGGCACCGGTCTGGGACATGACCCTGCCGTGGGAGCCCGAAGCGATCGACGAGGCCACCCTGCCGCGCTTCCATGCCGCCGGGGTCGATCTAATCTCGCTGACGGTCAGCATGCCGACGCTGGATGACACCATGCGCCACATCGCACGGGTCCTTGCCCATATCCGTGCCCATGCCGACACGATGGCGCTGATCCGGGGAGTCGATGACGTCACGCGGGCCAGAGAGGAGGGAAAACTCGCACTCACCTTCAACCTGCAGGAAACCAACCC
>Ga0233427_10004630_pt1 | contig 11385 bp, 14 predicted proteins | sample SI_118_April2016_5_FD_179885 | JGI IMG/M metagenome (GOLD analysis project Ga0233427, IMG submission 179885) | Seawater microbial communities from Saanich Inlet, British Columbia, Canada - SI_118_April2016_100_MG | ecosystem: Environmental > Aquatic > Marine > Inlet | place: Canada: British...
AATGTTGGGGAGTTGCAGTTTTTCTAAATTGAGGATTAAATTTGGTCAATAAGGGTTTTCCAAAATTTGGAATGTCACAAGCTGGTGCATTTGTTGCTGCTCTAAAAAATTATAATTTACCAGATTTTATTTTAGTGTTAATTGCTAAAGAATGTAAATCAGAACTTTTGGAAAGAGGAAGAATTGATGATAGATTACAAAGTATGAATGATGATGCTTTAAAATTATTACACAAAGTTTTCGTTGGATGTGAAGAAGATTCTGCAGGAAAATATGCACAATACAGATTTTTTGCATATGTTTCAAGCATGTATCATAAATGTGAAGTAATAGTTAACGACACAATTCCTGGAGAAAAAGGCAAAAATCACAAAGTCCTAGTTGCAGTAAAAAATAATGGAATGTACATTGCAGTAGCTACAAACAAAGCAACTGGAAATCCTGTAAACAAAAAAGATACTACTAAATTTTATGAAATTGTAGATGATATCAAAAAAGGAGATCATGGAACAATGTTAACTGATGGAATTTACGGTTCTTCAGTAGGTTTTAGAGGTGATGCACTAGTAGAACTTGAAAACTTGAGTAAATCAAGAGATAGTGATCCTGAAAATATGTTAACTTTCAAAACAGCTAATTTTGAAAATAATATTTATTCAGTTACAAAATGTTAAGATTGTAAATTAAATTGTGTAGTATCCATTGTTAAAAACATAGGTTTGTCATCAGTTTTTTGAAAATCTTCACCATACTGCTCAAATTCTAATTGTTCAAAGAGGTGTTTTGTCCACATATCATGAACATCTATAAGGAATTTTTTGTGTCCTGATATTCTCAATAGCTCATGTAGTAACACATGAGAAACAGAAGTACAATTTTTTTCTGCTAGAAATAATGAATCGTTTTTTTCTTTCATAGGTTGCCAAAATACCAATCCAAAATTTTCAGCCTGATACCCATCACAAGTACAGTCAGTCCATAATGGTCTAAAGTGTGTCAAGTAAAAGTGATAGATTTCTTTTCCTCTTTGTTGATGATCACGTAAAAGTACGGGAGTATCAAGTTTCTGAAGAATACTTCGAGGTTTTATTATCATTTCATCGCATTGAATGTCATAATCTTTACCAAATTTTTCTTTAATCCAAATTTTAAAAAACTGACTCATTTTTTTTACATATTCAAACTCAAATTGCCGTTTTTCACGGTCAGCTTCTTTGACTAAAAAAATGAAATGTAAAAGCATGATAAGAAAAAAGAATGATTATGTTTGACCTTCAATACCCATTAAGGTAAGAGTTGAACGAATCTTTTCAATTTTTCTGATTTTCCAAGTAATTGTTTCTCTTAGTTTTTCAACAGTATCAGATTCGATCTTGGCCAAAATATCATATGCGCCAAAAGTTCCATGAACTTCCTTTACACCTTCTAAGCCCTTTAGTTGCTGAATAATAGCTTCTTCAGAACCTAGTTCACAGTTTATTAAAACATAAGCTGTTGCCATGAAGATAATTGTAAAAATAGACTATATCAATAAACCGATTAGTTTCAGTTTTGAGAGAGCTTCAAAATCGAATCCCAAATTGATTTAGGCACAGGCATTACAGATAATCGTGAAATTCTAATTAATTCCCAATCTTGAAATTTTTTATTTTTTTTCAGTTCATCAAGTGTAACAGGACGTTTTAATGATTTTTTATATTTTACATCTACAACAATGAATCGTTCTTTGTCTTCTTTTGGATTTGGGTATGGTTTTGAAGTTATTTGCATAATTCCCACAGCTTGTCTTTCAACACCAGTATGATAAAACAAAACAAGATCACCTGATTTCATTTCTCTCATGTGTTTTAATGCGAGATTATTATGAACACCATCCCAGATTGTGGTTTTTTCTTTTTTTAGTTGTTCAAAATTATATCCTCTTGGTCCACTAGGTTCTTGTTTTGCCAACCAATAGTTTACCATTTTAGTTTCAGTATTTTTTTCAGTTGTTTAATCGTTTTGGGATGGTTAATGTTCCCCGGTTCTGACTCGCACAAATTCATGGGAACATAGCCATATGCCTCCTCGCGTTCTGAAACCGGGGTTGCCCGTATAATGTAGCACACCTGGGTGAATTGGAAATCACTGGTATCATCACGATCGCATCATCCCAATCCGTCTGTGTGCCTGCTCTCGGGCGTTTAATGGTAGATCTTATCCTACTAAAAACCATTGAAGGAATTATCTATTCATTAAAAAAAGTTTTAAAACTAAAATAAAATCAATTGCCAAAAGGGACTTTTTATGGAAATCAAAAATGCATCATTATTTCTTGTGGGGATTATTTTACTAGTTTTAGGAACACTCATCATAATCTTTGATTATCCTCAAATAGAATATTTTGAAAGTATTGATTTTAAATTATATAATTCACTTTTAGTTGAAGACAAAGAAATTCATCAAAGATTACTAATTGAATTCACTATAGGAATAATCATTTTAGGAATAGGAGTATTATTGATTGGAAGTTCTTTTCTAAAGCGATTTGAGAATGGTTTCAGATAGAGATATTTCAAAACCAACTACAGGCACACGTATTTTATAATTTTCAATAATTTTTGAATTTATTTCTCCAATAATACCAACGGATTTTTTATTTACAATGATACTTGCACACCGTCCTTCTTCAAAGGAGGGATGAGAGGTAGTTTTGGTATCAATTTGAATTCCAAAACCAGTCTTTAATGCTGATTGTAAAATTGATTTTATTTCTGTAAAATTTGCATCCTTGTGTGCACTAATACTTGAAAGATTAGTTTTTTCAGAAATTGGATTATCCAAAGTAAATACTGTACCTGTTTCAAACATTTTTTGCGGATATGATTCATGAATATTTCTAGAAAGATTTTCTATTAATCCAGGAAGAACCGTATCACGTAAAATTGTGTGTTCTTGACTTTTTGAATCAAGTACAGAAATAATTTTTGTTGTGTCCCGATTAGTCATATCATATAGAACACGTTTACTAGTTAAACTTGAATTCAAAGATTCCAAATATCCTAGTCCAACCATTGTCTGACTGAGTAGTTTTATTTGAGATGAAACAGAATTAATTTGGCCAAGGGTTTGAGGTGGGGCCATTGTTGGTGTAAGGTTTTGAATACCATATCCCAATGCAGTTTCTTCTACTAAATCCATTGGTCCAAAGATATCAAATCTATATGCAGGAATGCTACAAACAATATCTTTCCCCTTGATTGTTGCATCTAACCTAGATTTTTTTAAGGATGAAATAATTTTTGATGTATTAATATTCAAACCAAGAATTTGATTGATTAGTGTTGGATTAATTTTAATTTTCTTTTGTTCAAATTTTGGAGAAGAATTTTTTGCACCAGATATCTGAACTGTTTCTAAAGTGAATCCTGCTTTTTGTAAAATGGTTGCAACAACTGAAAGCATATCTTCAGAATCTTCTTTATTAATTCCAGTTACCTCAACGAAGAGATTTTTTGTTTTAGTTGTAACGGTAGTAATGGCGGCATTAATTATTGGCGGAAAAGAAACGGTCTGCTGATTTGCATCTAAAATTAAGGGTACTTTGGTTGAATTTCCAAGTATTTTTCCATAATCTTTTCCTACATCAGTTGTTTCAAGGATTTCAGAAATTGAAAGATCTTTCTCAGATGATAATGGAGTGAATTTATGATTTCTATCAGTAGTAGTGTAAACTAGAGGAAATGAAATTTTATCTAAATCATGAATACCAATAGAGGATTTTTTTCTTTTTCGTCCAATTCCAAAATGAAGATCCTCTTGCATGGTCATAAATTGTTTAATTGTTTTATCGTCAATTTTTCCATTTTTAGCAACAACTCCAGTAACAAAAGGACGAATTTTTGAGACTTCAGGCTTTACAGAAATCTTGTATTTGTTTGATTTTTTGACATTTAGTTTAATTGCGCCAGTTTTGATTCCCAATAATCCTTGTAATCCAAGTGCAATTCCAAAATCAGTTGAATAATCAGGCCTGTTTGGGCTGTATTCAATTCTAACTAGATCTTTATTTTCAGATTCAATATCTAATCCAAGAAAAGGTAAAGAATCAGAAATTTGCTTTTTGGTTACTTTACCAATTAATTTTTGAAGACGTGAATAAGATAATTCGATTACTGGCATTTTGTAGCACTCCTTAACCAATTTAGATTATTATTATAAAATTCTCGAACATCATCAAGACCATACTTTAGCATTGCAATTCTTTCAATTCCACCACCCCATGCTAAAACAGGTTTAGTAATTCCTAGAGGTTTTGTTACTTCAGGTCTGAAAATTCCCATTCCAAATAATTCAATCCATTTTCCTAACCTTTCATTATACACCATTGTTTGAAGAGAAGGTTCAGTGTATGGGAAAAATGTTGGCCAAAATTTTATTTTTGTAATTCCAATTCGTTTGTAAAATTCTCGTTGTATTCCCATTAAATTTCTCAGATTAGCATCTTTTCCAACAACAACACCTTCAATTTGATTAAATTCTACAAGGTGCTTGTAACTAACTTTTTCATTTCTAAATACTCGTCCTAATGAAAAAATTCTAGCTTCATCAGGTTTGTTTTCAGCTAAATGTTTGATTGTAACACATGTGGTATGAGTTCTTAATGCCATTTTTCTTGCTTCGTTGATATCCCATTGATATCGCCAATTCTTTTTGTGAGATTCAGAAACTTTTCTAATTTGTTCAGGGGTTGCAATTTTTTTTGCAGAAATTCCATCAAGATAAAATGTGTCTTGTAATTCTCGTGCAGGATGATCTTGAGGAGTAAATAATGCATCAAAATTCCAAAAGCTGGATTGGGTCATATTTCCAAGTATTTCTGAAAATCCTAATGTGACAAATATTTCTCGAATTTCATCAAGGGTATCTTTTAGTGGGTGTGTTCTTGCTACAAAAGTTTCAGGTACTTTAGCCTCAACATCAATGGCTCCAGAAGAATCTGAAAGAACTATTGATTTTGCAGATTCACTCAAAGTGATGGTTTTGGCATTTGTAATAGTTTCAATAATAAAATCAGGTCTTTTCATTAGTAATGATAAATCATTTCTGTCGATTTGATCATGAGGAAATGTATTGGTTCCAATTTGTTTTAGAGTTTTTTCGCCAGGAAGCACAGAAGGGGAATTTTTAATTGAAATTTGTTCTGCATTTGCTTCTACCCAATTATTTTTTCTAGATAATCCAATTGCAGGTCCAAAAATATGTCCAAGTTCTTTTTGTAAATCAGATAATTTTCTTGGACCATTTGTAAGTAAATTCAGTAATCTTCTTTCAGGCAATCCTTTTTGAAAAGATTCAAGGCCATTTTTACCCAAACTCATCAAGCTTGTTTTAGATTCATCAACTATTGCTAGATCTTTTAGTTTGAGCCACTCAATTCCTCGTCTAATCTGATCTGGTGAAAGTTTTGTAGATGTTTCAAGTGATTCTGGAGTTTGTTTAGGATTATCTTTTAGTGAGATAATGATTTTTTTTTCAATATCATGAAAAACTTGTGACAACAGTAAAAGTTCGAAAAAGACTTTTTAAACCTTAACCTAAGTCAATTTGAATGTCCGCTGATGACTTTATTGTAACTCCTTGGCATGTAGAAGGAGATATTGATTATGATAAATTAATCAAAAAATTTGGGACTGAAAAGATTTCATTAGAATTAGTAGAGAGAATCAAGAAGATTACAAATGAGGATCATTTTATGCTTAGAAGAGGTATTTTTTTCTCCCATAGGGAGATGAATAGAATTCTTGATGATTATGAGAAAGGTAACAAATTCTTTCTATACACTGGAAGAGGTCCTTCGGGGCATACTCATATTGGACATTTAGTACCATGGGTTTTTGCAAAATGGTTACAAGAAAAATTTGATGTTAACATGTATTTCCAATTAACTGATGATGAAAAATTTTATTCAAAACAAAATCTAACTTTAGAAGAAACTGGAAAATTTGCATATGAGAATGCATTGGATTTTATCGCATTGGGTTTTAAACCAGAAAAAACAAAAATAATTATCAACACAAGAAATATTCAAACACTTTATCCAATTGCAGCCAAAGTTGCAAAGAAAATTAATTTTTCAAATACAAAAGCAACGTTTGGATTTACAAATGAAACAAACATTGGAATGATTTTTTACACATCACTACAATCAGCGCCATGTTTCATTGAAGATAAACCAGTTTTGATTCCGTTAGGAGTAGACCAAGATCCTCACTTTAGATTAACAAGAGACATTGCACCAAAGCTTGGTAAAGCAAAACCAGCATTAATTCACAACATCATGATTCCAGGGTTAGAGGGACCAGGTGGAAAAATGTCAGCATCTGATGAGAATGGTACAATTTACACAACTGATTCTCCAAGTGTAGTAAAAAAGAAAATTAACAAGTATGCATTTTCTGGTGGACAAACAAGTGTTGAGGAACATAGAAAACTTGGAGGAAATCCAGATGTTGATGTTTCATTTCAATATCTAAGAATATTTTTTGAACAAGATGATAAAAAGTTAAAATCAATTTACGAGGATTATAAATCAGGAAAACTTCTTTCAGGAGAACTCAAAGCAATTTTGATTGAAAAAATAAATGCCTTTTTGAAAATTCATCAAGAAAAAAGAGAAAAGGCAAAAGATCAGATAGAACAATTTCTTTTTGAGAACAAATGAAAATTATCATAACCTGTGACGACAAATACGAGGCTCAAAAATTAGCTAGTCTAATTTTCATTAATGATGGAAAAGAGACATTCATCACATCTATTCTAAATATTATAGAAAATGAATTGGTTATTTCATTGAAAGATAAATCAGCTCATAGCATCACACTAAAAGATGGAAAAAATGTTGAGAAATTTGCAGATTTTATTCAATCAGTACTTGAAAAAGAACACAAATTGCTATCAACTAAAGTAATTGAACATGAAGTTGAAATGGAAAAAGAGTAAATTTAGAATCCAAATGTAACAAAATACCCAGTTACAATTCCAAACATGGCAATTAATGATAGTCCTAATGCCTTAAAGTCGCCATTCATGTCTATATTTTAAAAGAATTACAATTAAAGTGTTAACTAATTCTCAAAGATGATTTTCTAATTATCTAGGAAAATATTTACTCTTTTTTGGTTTTGAGGAATATTCTTTGGGTTTTGGGGTATCTTCTTTTCGTTTTGATTCAGGTTCTCTTATTTGATTACAGTTTAGGCATAATACCTTGAGATTTTCTCTAGCAAGGTCAGGTGCTGAAATGTATTTTCCCCAGGATGATGCATCACCACCACGGCCATTATCACTTGAAGCATTACCAGATACTGGAGTTATACCCAAAGCTCTTTCATCTTTAAATCCACAATTAGAACAAGTTTTTCCACCTAAAATTTCAAATAATTTTTCTTTAATAGTTTCATAAAATTTGTCTGAACCATTTGCAAAAAAGCTCTCTTGTTTTTTTGAAAATTTGTCATTTCGTGGTTTTCTAGATCTAGAATTATCTCTACTTGATTCTCGTCCATAAGATGATCTTGATCCTCTATCATCTCTAGAGTATCTATCATTTCCTGAACGTCTATCATCTCTTGAATCATCTGGTTTGTGATCTCTGAAACAATCACTACAGTAAACTGGTTTGTTACTTCTTGGAACAAATGGAACTGTACATTGATTTCCACAATCAGCACAAGTTACTTCGGTATCTTCTCTATCATTATCTCGTGAACCTCTATCATCTCTTGAATATCTTGAACCTCTATCATCTCTTGAATATCTTGAACCTCTATCGTCTCTAGAGTATCTATCATTTCCTGAACGTCTATCATCTCTTGAATCATCTGGTTTGTGATCTCTGAAACAATCACTACAGTAAACTGGTTTGTTACTTCTTGGAACAAATGGAACTGTACATTGATTTCCACAATCAGCACAAGTTACTTCGGTATCTTCTCTATCATTATCTCGTGAACCTCTATCATCTCTTGAATATTTTGAATATCTATCATCTCTTGAATTTCTTGAACCTCTATCGTCTCTAGAGTATCTATCATTTCTTGAATCATCTGGTTTGTGTTGTCTAAAACAATCACTGCAGAAAACAGGTTTGTCATTTCTTGGAACAAATGGAACTGTACATTGATTTCCACAATCAGAACAAGTTACAGATGTAGATTCTCTATCATTATCTCGTGAACGTCTATTATCACCAGAGTTTCGATAAGATCGATATGATTCATTATCACGTCTTGCATTTCTCCCATCGGTTTTTCCGTCTGAATACTTTGTTTTGTAAAGGTCCATTGATAGAGAGTTTGAGTTTAATTGATTATAGATACCTTGAGCTTTAATTTGTGCCTAGAATTTAAAAAATCACTCAAACTAGTGGTTTATCCATTTCAGTGGACATTATTTCTTGAACTTTGAGAAAATAGAGTTTAGTAGAATATGGCATATCATCCACATTATTATCAACTACAATCATAAAATATCTTACAGCACGTTTTGAAATATCTAAATTAAATTTCATTGTGAGAATAGGATCTTGATGTACCTTAATTTTGTCTTGAAGCCATGGAGGTGCCATCTCTATTGTTTCTTTGATAATTTTTTCATACCAATATGAAAGATTTTGTGGGTGCAATCCCTGTTTGAGATTAGCTACATCATTATCGATTTTTTTCATCATATGATTAATGATTGCCATGAAGCTGAATCCTAAAATTTTGTTTTATTCCAATTACTCAAAGTTCTGCAAGCTACTTGTCAATTGATAACAAGTTTCCCTCAGAGTCAATTTCTGAGTTTTTGATTCTAGTAGTAGATATTCTTGTTCCGTCTTTTGCCAAAAACATAGGCACATTAATTATTTGAACTGGTGAGAGTTTCTTTTCTGCCCTCAACTTGTTTAGTACATCACCTTGATTTCTTGTTTCATCACTTACAACTAAGGCCTCAACATCTGGTTCTAAAACTGCAGGTCCAAAATCATTATCCAATTTACTGATTTCAAAGGAAGTATTTGGAAATTCTTTTGATATTGTAGTGATTAAATTTTCTAGTCTTTGAGCATATTTGTTATTTGGAGTTTTACCTTTTTTTGCAGCAAACTCATCACTTGTTAATCCAATGATTACATTATCTGAAATCTCAAATGCGTTTGAAAGTAAAGTAAGATGTCCCCTATGAATAATATCAAATGTACCACCCATTGCAATTAAAGAGAATTTTGACATGTAATTATTTAGAATTCATTGAAAATAAATCTACTATATTTTGAGTTTAAACTATAAGCACTCGGAGTAAAATAATCAAATTATATGTTAATTTGATATTTTCATTAATCCGTTTTCAATTAAGAATTTAATTGCATTAACGAATTCACCATCTGAAGAAACACCATCAGCCCAATAGCCTACAGTGGTTTTTAGCCAAGAAGGTATTTGATCTGAATTATCAGCACCTTGAGTTGTTGGAGGAATTTGGATTATTCCATCTTCAATTAAGAATTTAATTGCATTAACGAATTCACCATCTGAAGAAACACCATCAGCCCAATAGCCTACAGTGGTTTTTAGCCAAGAAGGTATTTCATTATCTGAAGAAATTTCAGAATCATTGTTTGATGATATTAAAAATGACATTATTTTGACTGTGGTATTTGTATTTCCATATTGAGCCTTGACAATAAATTTCCCTTCTGAGAATTTTTTATTCAATTCTATACCATGAGAAAATGTTCCATCAGTTTCAACTGAAGTTTTTTGAGTTATTAGATAACGATCAGTAGAATCAAAAATTGTAATTCGTAAAGTTCTGTCTGCATCATATTTGTTAACATTACCAGTAAAGGTGATAGTATCTCCAAGCATGTATGATTCATTATCAGAGTAAATCTCTACAGCGTAATTATTGGCACCACTTTGTACAGGAGGCCCACCATAACCAAATGCCATCTGACCTGATGTTACAACAAACAATGTGATTACAGAAATAATGAAAATTTGATTTAATTTCATAATGCCCATTGACATTTCTTTTGGCATTTAAACGATAAGAAAATTCAGTGTGGATTTTACTCTTGCACATTAATCAGAATAAATGGACCTTGTTCTGAGAGTGGAACATTATTTCTATCCCATACAAATGTCTCAATGAAAAATAAACCACTTTTTTCTGGCACCCAGTCAATGGTTTGAGACTGTGGTCCATTTCCAATAAAGCGACCATCATATTTTCCAATGTATTCTACTGTTGGAGATTTACCGGATTCTTTAATTTGAATATAGTACGTGTATGGGGTTTCATCTGTACTCTGGTCTTCTGAAAACTGGACCATAGTTTTACTTTCAATGTTTACTGTAGAGCCAAGTATTATTTCAGAAAGTGGTGTTCCATCTGTATCCTTTACAGTAACACCAGAAATTGAAACTAGTTTTGTTATGGATTGTTTTTCAGGAATTTTTACATCTACAAAATCAGAATAAAAAACATCAGATTCTGCAAATAACAAAAAGCCTACTGCTTTTGAATTAATGTCCTCTACAAGATCAAATTTAATTTCTGAATCAGATTCTACATCACCTAACTCAATAGTAGATACACTAAGTATTCTAGGTGGTTCGAATCCATCATAGAAAGCAAGGTAGACGTTTGTATCAGAATTTGGTGCACCTCCATTTTGTAAAACACCTGAAAATCTAAAAGAGGAATCCAATATGGTATCACTTGAATACACCATTAGCTCTTTTTGTTTATCTTCTGAAGAATCAAATCCTAAAAGGGTTACAGATACCTGAGTTATGTCAGGATTTGGAGATGAAGAACGAATAGCAAATGGTGATTGTCCATTTGGGGGGATTACTTGAAGTGTTGAGTTTCCTGAAATTACTTCAATTGGATTTGAATCAAAATCATCATAAAAATTCACTCGAATTGTAACATTATTCACAGAGGTTTGTGAATCATGATTTTCAACAATTCCAACTGCTACAGTATATCCTTCAGAATCTTGATAAATGAAAGGAGTGTCATTTTGTAAGGCTACTGATAGCGTAGGTGCATTATCAGAATACTCTTGAGAGAATGAATAAGATACTGGAATCAAAAATAATATCAAAAATATGCCAAGAATTAGTTTCTGCATTAAACTTCTCTAAGATTAAAGATTAATTTCATGTAACATATCATATTGTGAACCAAACAGGTAACATCGTTTAACCTAGTTTACACTAGGTTAGAAAAAATAATAAAAAGAGAAACAAATCTAGTTTTTCTTTGCGGTAATTGCTAACCAGTAAATTAATCCTGGAAGTAATCCGACAATAAGTGGAATGAAAACTGGCCATCCATCTGCTGCGCTTG
>Ga0233427_10004634_pt1 | contig 11381 bp, 11 predicted proteins | sample SI_118_April2016_5_FD_179885 | JGI IMG/M metagenome (GOLD analysis project Ga0233427, IMG submission 179885) | Seawater microbial communities from Saanich Inlet, British Columbia, Canada - SI_118_April2016_100_MG | ecosystem: Environmental > Aquatic > Marine > Inlet | place: Canada: British...
GCAGTGGAGCAAAAAGGTCGCCGCGTCAGGCAAAGCGAGAGCGATCCTCATCAATAGTGGAAACGCAAATACCTTCACCGGAGTTCAGGGTGTTGCCGACGTCAGATCCACCGCCGCTATGGCCGGACGTGCTGTGGGATGCCGTGAAAGCGATGTGCTGATCGCGTCCACGGGCGTGATCGGAGAGCCTCTGCCGGTTGATCGGGTTCAACGCGCCCTCGCGGGAATGGAGTCCGGGAGCCGGTCCGCGTCCTGGATTCGGGCGGCAAGAGCGATTGGCACCACCGATACCTATCCCAAGGGTGCCGTGCGCCAGGTGAGAATAGGCGACACCGAGGTCAGCCTCTGCGGTATTGCCAAGGGGTCCGGGATGATCGCGCCGGATATGGCAACCATGCTGGCATTTGTATTCACTGATGCCAGATTGCCGACGCCGGTGTTGCGGACTTTACTGAAAGAAGGTATCCGCACCTCTTTTAATTGTATTACTGTAGACAGCGATACCTCAACGAGCGATACCGTCCTGCTGGCGGCTACCGGACGGGCCTTGAATGGGATTCCCCAATCGGCAACAGCACCTGAACTTAAAGCGTTCCGCGGCGCGCTTAAGGAATTGCTTACTGATCTTGCGATTCAGGTCGTTCGCGATGGTGAAGGCGCCAGCAAGTTCATTACGGTGGATGTGAGCGGAGCCGCGTCCAACGCTGAAGCGCGAAAGGCGGCACTTGCTATTGCCAATTCTCCGCTAGTCAAGACCGCCATCGCGGGCGAGGATGCCAATTGGGGAAGGATTATCATGGCCGTGGGCAAGTCTGGAGCGAGGCTTTTCCAGAAGCGTCTCGCGATATCTATCGGGGGAATTACCATCACCCATGCTGGTGAGCGAGTCGGATCGTACGATGAACGTAAGGTCACAAAGCATCTCAAAGGCACTGAAATATCGATCGCGGTAGATCTTGGCGTGGGACGGAGCAAGTCGAGGGTCTGGACGTGTGACCTGACGCATGACTACATCCGCATCAATGCCGACTATCGAACTTAAAGAAACGCTGGTTGTTGCGGTCGGGATCGTGGTGGATGCACAGGGACGCCTTCTTGTCGGTGAGCGACCCGCAGAAAAGGATTACGCCGGCCAGTGGGAATTTCCGGGCGGAAAGCTAGAACCAGGCGAGAGCGTTTTTGATGCGCTCGTTCGTGAATTTCGTGAAGAACTTAACCTGCAGGTTGACTCAGCGTACGCACTTTTTTCCTGTGAACATGCCTACCCGGACCGGCAGGTGGAACTGCATTTCTGGCGGGTCACGGAATATCAGGGCGAGGCCGAGGGACTGGAGGGGCAGAGTCTTAGGTGGGTGCAGGCTGACGATCTTGCGTCTCTGGATTTTCTGGAAGGCAATCGGGCGCTGCTCGAGAAAGTATGCGCGCTGGTGTTGCCACGCTGATTCTGGTGGGTCTTAGCTCCAGGCGAAGCGTGGTTGACCCAGATGACCCACCCGGGTGTTTCTGCCCAAAAGCGCAACTTCTCTGAACTGGTAGAGAATCGCGGCAGTCGGCGCATACACCTCATGTCCGACGGTTGGCAGCATGATTGAAAAGCCGTCCCGTACCGATTCATCGGTTTCTGACGTCGAGACTTCTGTCTGTGCGGCGGTGAGTTCCTTTAAGGGTATATGAAAGACCCGCTCTACCTCTGCAGGGTCGGGTGTCGGCGCAAGCGCCGCGTTCATACAGGCCACTACAGGTGTGATACAGAATCCCGATTCGGTCACAAAATCATCCAGCACGCCGATCACGTGATCGGTTTGTGGTTGGAGTCCTATCTCTTCGTGGCATTCACGAAGCGCAGTTTCAATAGCCGTCTCTCCCGGTTCAGCCCGCCCGCCCGGCAACGCATATTGGCCGGCGTGTCGGCGTAGGGTTTTCGCGCGGCGGGTTAGTATCACCGATCCCTCACCGGTATCGGGTGCGTGCGTAACCAGAACCATAACCGCGGCACGGGCTAGAGTTTCACCATTTTGCGGGATGCGTTGAAAGTCCGCGAAATTTTCTGCAAGGCGGTGGCTTAAAGACATAAGTGAGAATCCATTCCCTTGTCCGTCACGCTTCGGCCGTTTGCGCCTTTCTTCGGGAGAGAGCGGTCAACCGTTGATGCAGGGCATCAACCTGCCCATAGAGTGATTGAAGGCTGCCGTCGTTTTGAATGATGTCGTTCGCTGCGCGCCGGCGCTCTACATCACTCGCCTGCGCGTCATCGATGGCTGAAAACGCATCATGGTCAAGACTGTTTCGCTCAAGGACCCGATTGGCGCGAAGCTCATGCGGCGCCTCAACGACGACGACGTGGTCAAAGTTTTCTGCCTGTTTGGTTTCTACCAGCAGGGGGATTGAAAAAATGACGTATGGGGTGATAGCGCGTTTTGCGGCCTCGTTCATTTTTTGACGGACGCGTGGGTGCACGATTGCTTCAAGTTGAGCTCTTTTTTTTGGATCGGAAAAAACCAACTTTCGAACCGCAGCTCGATCAAGGTCGCCATCTGGACTGAGCGCACCGGGACCCAGGGCTTTTGCGATTTCATCGACTGCCCCTTCGCCCCGGGCGGTCACCTCATGAGCAAACTGATCCGAATCAAGGACCGCTACACCAAGAGACGAAAGGTAATCGGTGATGGCGGTCTTACCGCTTCCAATTCCGCCAGTGAGAGCTACCTTGAGCATGTGATGTCCTAAAGTCCAGTGACCTTCAGGTAGTAATGGTTGAAGTCCACGCCCCATAGCAGTGCCAGCCATCCTGCACCGGCAAGATAGGGTCCGAATGGAACCTGCTGGCCGCGTTGGTGTTGTTGTAGGATTAGCATCGTGATACCGATGATGGCTCCGGTTCCTGCGCTTAGCAGGATGATCAGTGGAAGCATTTGCCATCCCATCCAGGCGCCCAGAGCTGCCAGCAGTTTGAAATCACCGTGACCCATACCTTCTTTTCCGGTCACGATACGAAAACCGTGAAACACGATCCAAAAGGAACCGTATCCAGCAATTGCGCCGACGAGGGCTGAGATCAGATCGGTAAATGTATTTACGGCGTTAACGCCCAGTCCGATCGCCAGAAGCGGCAGGGTGAGACGGTCTGGCAGCAGGAAGTGTTCAAGATCAATAAAGGTGAGTGCAATCAGGCCCCAAGTAAAGATAAGAGCTGCAAGCGTCGTCCACTGCGCCCCCATGACGATGACAACTACCAAGGACAGTCCGGCACATAGCGCCTCGACCAGAGGATACCGCCCGGAGATCGCAGTATTGCAGGAACGACAGCGACCCTTGAGTATCAGAAAACTGATCAGCGGCAGGTTGTCGCGCCAGCGGATCGGCTGCTGACAAGATGGGCAGCGTGATACGGGTCCGGCGACCCCAGCGGGTTTTGGTAACCCCTCTAGCTTACCGCGCCATTGCCACTGTAACTGTTGCGGTACTCGGGCAATAACGACGTTAAGGAAACTGCCCACCATCAGTCCGATGACAATCGTGATCACATACAGCCACGACTCGTCACCCAGGACATTAACCAGGGTTTCGATCACTGAGCGGTGGGAGGCGTTGCCTCCATTACATAATTGAGCCCATCTTGAAGATAGGCAGATACATCGCGATGACCAGGGTGCCGACCAGCCCCCCCAGGACGCTGATCATAATCGGCTCAATCAGCTTGCTCATGTTGTCTACAGCCTCGCGTACCTCTCGCTCATAAAAGTCCGCAGCCTTGTTGAGCATGGTTTCGAGTTCGCCGGATTCCTCACCAGTGCTGGTCATCTGCAGGATCATGGATGGAAAGAGGCCGGTTTGCGACATCGCGCGAGAGAGGGATTGCCCGCCGCTGACCACCTCCCGAATGGATATGCAGCCATCTGAATAAACGCGGTTACCGGTTGCTCCGGCGACGGACTCCAGTCCGTCTACCAGCGGTACTCCAGAGCCAAACATCGTGGCCAGCGTACGCGCAAAGCGCGAGATTGCAGCTTTACGGAAAATTATGCCAAAAACCGGCAGACGCAAGGCGATCCGGTCTACTCGATAGCGCATAGCTTCTGAGCGCCGGTAAGACATCGAAATGATAATGATGGCGCCAATGATGATGCCGAAAATCTGCAGCCATAGATCGCGAAAATTGCGCGACAACTCAATTACGATGGCGGTCAGCGCCGGCAGGCTGGCGCCGAAACTCGAGAACAGGTCCTCAAACTGCGGGATCACGAAGACCAGTAGAAGCACGCTGACGATAAAACCTACAGCGAGTACAGCCGCCGGATACCAAAGGGCGCCTTTGACCTTTGCTTTGATCTCCTCGATGTTCTCCATATAAAGCGAGACCTTATCCATCAGGTCGTCAAGGTTTCCTGATCGTTCGCCGACCGCGACCAGGCTGGTATAAAGCGGGTCGAACTGGCGGGGAAATTTCTGAAGCGCCTCGCTCAGAGCGGTTCCGCTTTCAACATCAATCCGAACGGCACCAAAGATCTCCCGGACTTTTGGGTGATCCGTTCCCTCGGCGATGGCTTTATAGGATTGCGCAATCGGCAGACCCGCTCCCAGCATGGTGGCAAGTTGGCGACTGGCAATCGAGATATCTTTGGGTTTGATTTTTTTGCTGAATAATGTCTTAGGTTTCTTGCGCACCGAGCGGGGATTAATGCCTTCCCGCCGCAGCGTGCTGCGCACATAAGCTGGCCCCTGCGCTTCCATTTCCCCGGTGACTTTCTTGCCCTGGCGGTCGGTTCCCTTCCAGGTAAAAATTTCATGGGCCTTTTCTGACTTCTTCGCCATGGTTTCAGGTGTCGGTGACCCGCAATATTTCCTCGAGAGTGGTGACGCCGGCACGTACTTTGACAAGCCCCGCCTGGCGCATCGTCATTACCCCTTCCGCGATGGACTGTTTTTCGATTGCTTCCTGCCCGGCGTTTTGCACGATCAGTTCGGCAATCGCTTCGGTGACCGGCATTACCTGAAATACCCCCGTTCTTCCTTTATACCCTCGGGTGCACTCGTCACAGCCTTCGGGTCCGAAGAGTTTGAGATTCTTAAAGCTCCCCGACCCTGAAAAACCGGCACCGGTTAGCACCTCTTCCGGATATTCGACTGGTTTGCGGCAGGCGGCGCACAGTTTGCGGACCAGTCGCTGAGCGAGGATCAGATGAACGGATGCAGCGACATTAAACGGCGCCACCCCCATATTAAGGAGTCGAATAATGGTCGAAGGCGCGTCATTGGTATGCAGCGTCGATAGCACCAGGTGCCCGGTCTGCGATGCCTTGATGGCGATGTCTGCTGTTTCCAGATCACGAACCTCGCCGACCATGATGATGTCCGGATCCTGGCGCAAAAAGGCACGCAGGGCAGTCGAAAAACTGAGGTTGGCTTTTTCGTTGATGTTGACCTGATTGATCCCTGGAAGATTGATCTCAATCGGATCCTCGACGCTACTGATGTTGACTTCCGGGGAGTTCAAGGTGGACAGTGCTGAATACAGGGAAACTGTCTTACCGCTGCCCGTTGGTCCGGTAACGAGAATCATGCCGTGAGGCCGATAGATGGCATCTTCATACGCTTTGAGCTGCTCAGGTTCCAGCCCCAGCGCAGACACACTGAGATCGGCGCCGCTGCTGTCCAATACGCGAATAACGACTTTTTCGCCAAATTGAGTGGGTAGCGTGCTTACCCGAAAGTCAATCTCATGCCCTTTTGAGAGCGTCAGTTTGATCCGTCCATCCTGGGGAATGCGCCGTTCGGCGATATCCAGATGTGAGAGGATCTTGACCCGGGCTGTGATCCTGGCAGCGAGCGATAACGGCGGGTTCGCGATTTCATGCAGCACACCGTCAAGCCGGTACCGAATCCGGAGTTTTCCTTCATAAGGTTCTATATGAATATCAGAGGCCTTCTGGCGAATCGCATCCATGAGGATCTTGTTGACGAAGCGCACCACGGGGGTGTCGACTTCAGCGGTTTCGGTGCTGGAGGGCGCTGCTGTTTTCGTCGCCATATCCTCAAGACCGGGATCCTCGTTGAGGTCTGCAAGCTCAGAACTGATGCCGCTGACGATGTCACGAATAACCTGGGTGAGTAATTTGGGATCAACCAGAATGGCTTCGACCCCGAATCCGGTCTGAAACGTGAAGGCATCCAGACCGGAGATATCGCTTGGGTCCGGTACGGCGAGGAAGACCTTGGATCCGCGCTGAAACAGCGGCAGCACGCCGTGGGTTTCTAGAAACCGGCCATCAACGATTTCTTGTGGCCGACAGCCTAGATCAAAGGCTCTGAGATCCATCAGGGGCATACCTGACTCTTCGGAGGCGCATCTCAACAACGCTGTGCGGTCTGCGTCTCCCTGATCAAGCGCCTCCTGCAGAAATGAGCGGTGGCTTTTCTGTGCTGCTTCGAAAGTTTCGCGGGCACGCTCTTTGGAGAGCAAATTTGCCTCGACGACCCGTCGCGATAGTCCTGACAGGGTAGTTCCCTGGACCGAGATGGAAAATGGGGACTGACTTGTTTCCATGATTGAAGAGAAAAGCAAAGTCCAAAAGCGTTAGCGAGAACCCCTCGAAAGGCTAATGGACGACGTGTTCAGGAGATTTAACCGGGTTATTCCGGAGAAATCATCGAAATTGAGCAATATTCTTACGACACTTTAACAGAATAAGCACTTTGCTTTGGGGGCATAAGTCATACAATAGCGGTGATTTTTAGCAATGAGCGTCATTGGTTTGGGAGAGTGACAGCATAACTTGAATGCTTGCTCATCATGTGACGGTTGTCACATCGGTGATATGCTATGGAAGTATAAATTCAACGTAGTAATTGCAAAGACCAAAGAGGGGCGTTAATGATGATCTTTTCCAAACAGGTACAGCCGGAACAGAAAAATGGCCGTCAGCGGGGTTTTACGCTGATCGAACTCATGATCGTGGTAGCGATCATCGGTATCTTGGCAGCAATCGCGATTCCGCAGTACACCAGTTATGTTGCCCGCGCCCAGGTAAGTGAGGCATTGTCACTAACTTCGCCACTGAAGACAGCAATTGCTGAATACCGCCAGACGGCGGCAGCCTGGCCCACCACTAATGAGATGGCGGGCGCTCCAGCGACTATCACGGGTAAATATGTGGCCAGCGTCGTTACCATTGCTAATGGACTTATTACCGTCACTATGAAGGGCGCGGCCCCCGTGAGTAGTGACCTTCAGAGTAAGACTCTTACGCTGCAAGCAACTGATGCGACTGGCGTAATCAGTTGGGTATGTGATGGTGCGCCCGCAGGAACAAAAATCGACGATAAGTTTCTGCCATCCACATGTAAGTAGTAGGGTCGGCCACAGAAGTTTGAGTCAGTCGAAAGCCCCGGCAATGCCGGGGCTTTTTTATTTAGTGCACCGGTGATTCCGTTTGGGGGGCTCGCCAGTTCGCGCACACACCCACAGATCCACCCGGGCTGCCCCTGCAAGCTTTAGGACTTTACTGACTTCATTGGCGGTTGCCCCGGTAGTGAGAATATCGTCGATAAGTGCAATATGCTGACCCTCAAGCCGGCGTTTGCAGGTAAAGACACCAATCAGATTGCTCCGGCGTTTTTTTGCGCTGAGCGCGGACTGCTGATCAGTATTTCGGACTTTCTTTAGAAGTGATATGTTCACGGGGATGCCGAGCGTTCGACTAGCCAGCCGTGCAATAAATGCTGACTGGTTCAAGCCCCTTCTACGAAGCGCTCGTCGGGTCATTGGTACCGCACAAAGGAAGTCTGGTTTTTTTTGACCCCGTGCAAGCACGGTATCAACAATAACACCCGCTGCGGTTCGAGCGAAAGACAGTTGCTGGCGGTATTTCAGGGCGCAGAGCATCTTATCGACAGGGGTTTCGTAAAATAGCGGCGCCGCAATATCATCGAAACTTGGTGGCTGTTGCTGACATTGTCCACAGATGCCCGCCTGCACAAGTGCTCGGCCGCAGTGTGAACAGCAGGAGTCAAGAATAAAAGGAAGCGCATTCCAGCAGTTCTGGCAGAGGCCATGGCGATACTCCGGCTGACCATGACAAAAAAGACAACACGGGGGCGTCATCAATCTGAGCGCAGATCTCCCTGCCATCCTCAGGAGATTCGCCCACGTTGGTGTAGGACGGTTGATTCCTGATAAAAAAGGATGCGCCACATGGCCAATCTATAGATAGTGCGCCGGCATTGCTGTGCCCTTGTTTACAGTCTGGGGTTTAACATTAGCGTAACCGCAGTATTGGATTAGAAAATGAAGCAGACGTCTTCGGAACTTGATGCACGTTCGGTCATGCAGGCATCCCGGCGTGCAAGCCGATTCGATCCGCAGGACACGATCCTCGCAAGACGATCAGGTCAGGAGCTTATTGACCGTCTGGCGCTTCTAGAGATTGTTCCTGAAAATATCCTGGATCTGGGTTGCGGCACCGGTATCGAAGCGGCGATGTTGTCACATCGCTACCCCAAAGCGCACGTAATAGGCCTTGATATTTGCCCTGTGTGCTTTCAGCAAGAAAAATTCACCCCCTGGGCTCCGCTGGTCGGTGATGCTGCGGCCCTACCATTGAGTATGGGTACTTTCGATTTGGTCTTTGCCAATCTGGTGGTGCCGTGGTGCGAGCCGGTGACCCTATTTCATGAGATCGCCAGGGTACTAAGACCCGGCGGGGCCATCGTAATCTCCACGCTGGGTCCAGATACCTTAAAGGAGCTCCGGGCCGCCTGGGAGACTGTTGATGAACATCCGCATGTTCACCCCTTTGCAGATATGCATAACTTGGGTGACGCTTTGCTGCAGGCCGGATTTTTGGAACCCGTCGTCGACGTTGACGTGCTGTCTTTCACCTACCGAAAGCTTGCCGGTCTCATTGATGATTTACGCGCGTTGGGCGCGACCAATGCTATGACACACCGGCGACGGACGCTGACAGGTAGATTCCGCTGGCAGGCCTTTAGAGATGCATACCCGCTGCTGGAGGGCGACCAGGGTAGATTACGCGCGAGTTTCGAGGTGGTTTACGCGGTGGGATGGGCCAGGGATAGTTCGGATCGTCGACAGGCCGGGGTTCGTGTCGATTTACCCCAGTAGAGAGCGTTTAACTCACGGTATAGATTACCTCCGAAGCCGACAAATCTTCATAGAGTAATTTGCTGAGCTATAGAGCGTGATCGAGGTCAGGACAAGGTGATCATGCTTGATGGTCCGGTTGCAATTATGCTAGTGTTCGCCGCAGTTTAAGGGCTTGAATCAATCGGGTTGGGTGTCTTTCGGAGCAGTCTGGGCGACACATGCCAACCACGGTGTTTAGCGTAGCAAATGACTCTCTTTCAGACCGCTCCGGATGGGCGCGATTTTTGTCTGTTGATTAGACCCGATTGCTCGCTGTCGCCAGGCGGCGTCAAGGCTATTGTTCTGATTTTCAGTTTAGTCGCTTTCCTCATTGGTGGTTTTATGCTGATACTCGGAGCATGGCCTGTCCTGCCATTTCTGGGTCTTGAGGTGGCGGTACTGGTCGTGGTTTTTTTGATGCTGCAACGACGGTCCACATTTTATGATCTCGTTGAGGTGAGGGGAGATCACGTCGGTCTCCGCCAGAAGAGTCAACACGGAGAAACATCAAGAACCCTAAATCGCTATTGGGCGCAGATCAAGTTGTCAGGGGGTCGCCAGTGGTATCCAAGCAGGTTGCTGGTTGGGTCACATGGAAAGTTTGTGGAAATAGGTGCGGCGTTAACCGAAGAGGACCGGATTCGAACGGCAAAAGAACTGCAGCGTGTGCTGTAGTCTTGTTTAACTCAGCCAGGTGCTCGCTCATGAAAAGATTTAATTGCAATTGCATACTCTTAGGGAAACCAAAATGATCATAAACCGACTGAAGCATCTTCTGAGTGCGGGAACCGCATTGGTCAGCATGCTTGTGTTGTGGGCGGTGCCCGCTAGCGTACAGGCTGAATGGGGCCTGAATTTGCAGCGGCCCGTTACCGAGATCGCGCGGGTGCAGTATGACCTGCATATGCTGATCATGTATATCGTTACCGTGATCGGCATCATCGTTTTCGCTATCATGTTTTATTCGATTTTCAAATTCCGCAAGAGCAAAGGTGCGCAGCCTGCTAAGTTCTCGCACTCGACAAAAGCCGAGGTGATTTGGACGGTAATTCCTACCCTGATCCTCATCGTCATGGCGGTTCCGTCGACCAAAGCACTGCTGCTAATGGAAGACACTACGGAATCAGACATGGTGGTTAAGGTAACCGGCTATCAGTGGGGCTGGCATTACGACTATATGGAAGAAGACGTCTCCTTTTTCAGCAAGTTGACTACGCCGCAAAGCCAGATTACCGGGACGGAGACCAAGGGTGAAAATTACCTCCTCGAAGTCGATAATCATTTGGTCTTGCCGGTCGGACAGAAAGTCCGGATTCTACTCACTGCAAGGGATGTAATTCATGCCTGGTGGGTCCCACAGTTGGGCGGCAAAAAGGACGCGATTCCTGGATTCATCAACGAAATGTGGATCCGCGCGGATGAGACGGGCACCTTTCGTGGGCAATGCGCAGAGCTCTGCGGTAAGGACCACGGTTACATGCCGATCGTCGTCGACGTGGTCGACGAGAGCCAGTATCAGGCCTGGCTAGATGGTCAGCGTAACAAAGGCTGAGCCTGACCCCACTTACCCGGATTGCAAGAATTTAATAAAACAGGAGTGTTCGCATGACTACGACGGTCGCCGATCATCATCACGACGAAGTGCCCAAGGGCATTACCCGCTGGCTTTTTACCACCAACCACAAGGACATCGGTACGCTGTATCTATGGTTCTCGTTCACTATGTTCCTGATCGGTGGTGCCATGGCGCTCGTAATCCGGGCGGAGCTATTTCAGCCGGGCTTGCAGGTGGTCGATCCACATTTTTACAATCAGATGGTTACGGTGCATGCCCTGATCATGATTTTTGGCGCGGTAATGCCTGGCTTCGTGGGTTTTGCCAACTGGATGATACCGATGATGATCGGTGCGCCCGATATGGCGCTACCGAGACTGAACAATTGGAGTTTCTGGTTGTTGCCGTTTGCGACCTCTCTACTGATTCTTTCATTGTTCGTACCGGGTGGGGGACCGGCGGCGGGGTGGACAATTTATCCACCGCTTTCAGTTCAGGGTGGAATGGGCGTTGATCTCACGATCTTCACCATTCATATCCTGGGAATGTCGTCGATCCTCGGGGCCATTAATATCATTGCAACTATTATGAACATGCGCGCCCCTGGTATGACGCTCATGAAGATGCCGCTCTTTGTCTGGACATGGGTGATTACAGCCTTTCTGCTGATTGCAGCGATGCCGG
>Ga0233427_10004638_pt1 | contig 11374 bp, 12 predicted proteins | sample SI_118_April2016_5_FD_179885 | JGI IMG/M metagenome (GOLD analysis project Ga0233427, IMG submission 179885) | Seawater microbial communities from Saanich Inlet, British Columbia, Canada - SI_118_April2016_100_MG | ecosystem: Environmental > Aquatic > Marine > Inlet | place: Canada: British...
TTGGTAGCCCCAAGGGGAATCGAACCCCTGTTTCCGGCGTGAGAGGCCAGCGTCCTAGCCGCTAGACGATGGGGCCACATTAAAAGTTATCTAATTATTAATTTATTGCTCTAGCTAAAGCAAAGTAATTTTATTAGTTTGTTAGTTGTAAAAAATTAAAAACCATCACGATCCATTATCGGTGGTCCTCCACCCTTTTCTTTACGTTCTTTTTTCTTTTGATCGCGAACTTTTTGTTCCGCATCTAGATCGCGCTTGTTTACCTTAGAGACAAGAAAAACCATTAGTGGGTAGGCAGGTAGAGACATCACTCCCCAAGTTAGCATAAACTTTCCCTGTGTTGAAATTGGAGCAGTCCCCTCGTTCTCAACCCCACCAGCTATGGCTAGACCGATCATCATCCCTAGTCCCATGCCAAGTAGAGATGATATAGCTGCCTTGTGTAGGATTTCGTTTTGATATAAAGTTGAAAATATCGGAAACTCGGTTACATATGCACCGAGTACGCCAAGTGTAAACAGAATGAACATTACGGCCATTAAAAAGTCATTGGTTATTGCAACAGTAGCAACTGCAAGATATGCTGGCGCACAAAATCCTAAGAGAAAGGGGTTTTTTTTGTTCATAAAATAGTTACCATTAGATAAGAAATATTATGGCTGGGGCACAGGGAGTCGAACCCCGACCTCATGAACCAGAATCACGCGTCCTACCATTAGACAATGCCCCAGCGCTTGGTTTGTCAATTGGTAATAATAGGTTTTGGAGGTATTAAGTGTCAAGCTCAAGTTTTAAATTGAGGAAACTATTCACAATAGTTATCTATAAAGATATAAATGCATAAGGGTGGTAAGTTGGAATTTTTTTATGAGAGTGATTGCAGGACAAGCTAAGGGAACAAAATTAATAGGTCTTAAGAACAGTAATGTTCGCCCCACTCTTGATCAAGTGAGAGAAACATTGTTTAATATTCTTGGTCATGATTTGTCTGGTGAATACTTTTTAGATTGGTTTGGAGGTTCGGGGGCAGTTGGTCTTGAGGCATTGAGCCGTGGAGCGGAAAAGGTTGTTTGGGTTGAGAATGATCGACGATCTCAAGATTTGATATATGCCAACCTGAAAAAATGTCGATTTTTAAGTAATGAAGCCAAGTCTTATTATAACTGGGAGTTGCTAAAAGTTGACGCGCTTCAGGCACTTCCTGTTTTAGAGACAAAGGCATTAAGGTTTGATGTGGTTTACATAGACCCCCCTTTTCAGGATAATTTATATGATAAGTGTTTGGTCGGTCTCTCTAGATCACAACTACTCAAAAAAGAATCACTTGTTGTAGTAGAACACCATAAAAAAAACCTTCTTCAAAAAAGTTACGGCCAACTTTTGCTTTGCGATCAACGGTTTTCAGGTGATACTTCTTTGTCATTTTACGAGTTAAAAATTTATAGTATGTCCAAATAATTAATTGCTTATGTATTACGGATGAAAAATACAAATACAGATAAAATTGTTGTTGCTATGAGTGGAGGCGTAGATAGTTCTGTCGCAGCTGCTTTGCTCAAACAGAGCGGAAGGCAAGTTGTGGGTATCTCACTTCAGCTTTGGAACTATGCTACAGATTCGACCGAACGTTTTGGTACCTGTTGTTCTTTGGATGATCTTGGTGACGCGCGCCGCGTGGCAGATAGAGTAGGAATTCCTTTTTATATTTTAAATATGGAAAAAGAATTTAAAGAAAAGGTTGTCGACTATTTTGTTTCTGAATATCTAGAAGCAAGAACACCAATTCCTTGCACGCTTTGCAACCAGCGGTTAAAATTTGATCATCTTATTAGCCGTGCAGAAGGATTTGGTTATAAGAGAGTAGCGACAGGTCACTATGCGTTGATCGTTAATGACGAGGCAACAGGACGTTTTACCATCAAAAGAGGGAAAGATAGATCTCGTGATCAAAGCTATTTTCTTTTCAACTTATCTCAGGAACAACTTTCTCGATTGGAATTCCCACTCGGTGATACTGATAAAAAGGAAGTGCGACGCATGGCTAAAGAACTGGGACTCACAGTGGCAGATAAAGCAGAGTCACGAGAAATCTGTTTTGTTCCAGATAATGATTACGCCTCGTTTATCGAACAACGTGTGAGTGAGGAAAGTTTTCGTGAAGGAAATATCGTCAACACTGTTGGAGAAGTTTTAGGTAAGCATAGAGGATACCCAGCATTTACCATTGGACAAAGGAAAGGCTTGAACCTTGGTGGACTGAAGGAACCTCATTATGTGACTGCAATTGATCCAGATAAAAACGAAATTACAGTTGGACTTAAAAGCGGCTTGTATCGCAGGGAATTTTTTGCAAATAAAGTCAACTGGTGTCTACCAAGACAAGAAGTATTTGAAGCTCAGGTGCAGATTCGTTATCTTCATAATGGTTCAACAGCAAGAGTGACGCCGATTTCTGGTGAGCGTGTGCGTGTTGAATTTTTGGAACCGCAACTTTCTATCACGCCAGGTCAGTCAGCAGTTTTTTATTTGAATGATTGTATAGTTGGTGGTGGGTGGATTGAATGACTAGTGTTGTTAAGGTTGCTGTAGAAGCGGCTCTTGCTGCTGGTAAAATTCAAGCCGAGCACGTTGATAAAATCCAGAGTATATCGGAAAAAAGTGGGTTGCGCGGTGATGTTGTCACCGAAGTCGATCTTCTTTGCGAAAAGGAAATTATCAACCGCATACAGAATTTTTTTCCAGAAGACGCTATTCTTGCTGAAGAATCAGGTGAAACTTTAGGCAACTTAAGTAAGAAATGGATCATTGACCCTCTTGATGGTTCACTCAATTATTCTCATGGTTATCCCTGTTATTGTGTGTCTATAGGAGTGGAACATGCTGGCGAATTGGTTGTTGGTGTTGTTTTCAACCCTAATCTAGACGAACTTTTTGTTGCAGAAAAAGGGCAAGGTGCCACGCTCAATGGGAAAACTATAAAAGTTTCTGCAACAAAAACCCTTGAAAAAAGCTTATTAGTAACCGGATTCTCCCCTAAGATTATGGGAAGTGAAGATGATAATCTAAAGCATTTCTGTAATTTTATGAAGTCTTGCCAAGCTGTTAGGCGTCCTGGTTCTGCAGCAATGGATTTATGTTATACAGCAATGGGACGATTTGATGGCTTTTGGGAGGCTTGTCTAAGTTCCTGGGATATGGCTGCAGGAGTTTTGATTGTTAGCGAAGCAGGTGGGCAAGTCACCGATTTTGATGGAGGGCCTTTAAGTATTTACGAAGGTCATATTGTTACTACTAATGGGAGAATTCACCAGCAAATGGTTGAAATTTTAGCAAGATCATAGACTTATAAAATAATTTAGAAAACTTACCAATATAACTCTAAATTAAAAGCGTGTGTCTTCTCTATGTATTTGATTTAAGAAGATAGGTGTAACCATTAAGACCGTCTTTGTATAGCGATAAAAACTTGTCGGCTTCTTCCTGAGAGATGTGTCCTGTTTCTACATAATTCACCAAAAAACCTGACACTCTTCCGGCAAGTTCATCTGCCTTGAATTGAACGTAGTCTAGTACGTCTGTTACATTTTCACCTTCAATGATTTGTTCATACTTCAAGCTTCCATCATCTTGAATTGAAACATGGAAAGTATTGGTATCACCAAATAAGTTATGAAGGTCGCCAAGTATTTCCTGATAAGACCCAGTTAAAAATATACCTAGTTGATAGGGTTCCCCTTTCTCTAATTTGTGGACTTTGAGAGTGGGCGTATTGTTTCGGTTAGTTCCAATGAAAAGATCTAGTCGCCCGTCAGAATCGCAGGTGATATCTTCTAATGTTGCTTCACGCTTGGGTTCTTCATTAAGTCGTTGGATGGGGAGAACAGGAAATACTTGGTCGATAGCCCACGAGTCAGGAACAGATTGAAATACAGAAAAATTGCAAAAATATTTATCAGCTAGATTTTTGTGCAGGGTTTTTATTTCATCTGGCAAATACTTCAATCGTTCTGATAATTTTTCAATTTTTCTAGATATCCCCCAATATATTCGCTCACAAAGAGCACGGCTGCGAAGGGTTATGAGCCCAAGTATAAACTGATTATGAATTTCATCTTTTAGATGGGTAGCATCATGCCATGATTCAATTAAATTTTTATTAGAAGTGTTCTCCAATACGTCATAAATTTCGTGTACAATTTCTGGAGAGCTTTTAGGAATTTCAATTTGCTCACTCCATTCTGGGAAAGAAGTAACATCTAGTACATTGAAAACGAGGATAGAATGATAGGCTGTCATTGCTCTCCCTGACTCTGAGATAATATTAGGGTGGGGCAAATTTTCTTCTTGGCAGGACTCCAATAAATGATAAACAACATCGTTGGCATATTCCTGTACGTTGTAGTTAGTGCTTGACGCATAGGTTGAACGCGATCCATCGTAATCGACACCAAGCCCACCTCCAACATCAATATAATCGATAGGGCATCCGGACTTTCTGAATTCTACGTAGAAGCGCCCAACTTCTTTTAGACTGTTTTTAATACGGCGAATATTTGTTATTTGGCTGCCAAGGTGAAAATGAATAAGTCGTATACAATTCTTTATCCCTCGTTTTTCTGCAAAATCTAATGCATCGATTAATTCCATAGAATTGAGGCCAAACTTTGAATATTCTCCACCCGTCTCAGCCCATCTTCCTTGGCCGGAACTCATAAGCTTAATACGAAGTCCAATATTGGGCTTTATATTTATTTCTTTTGCAACATGATCAATAATCTCAAGTTCGCTCGGACGTTCTACAACAATAAATACTTTTTTACCAAGTTTTTGGCTCATCAAAGCTAGGCGAATGAAGGTCTCATCTTTATATCCATTACATATTAGAAGAGCTTCTGGATTATCCAAAATTGCGAGGATTGCATGTAATTCAGGCTTTGAACCTGCTTCTAGTCCAAAGTTATAGGGTCTACCAAATTTCACTATTTCTTCTACTACCTGACGCTGCTGGTTTACTTTGATGGGATAAACTCCATTATAGGTCCCTTTGTAATCATATTCTTTGATAGATTGATCAAATGCGTTGGCTAATTTTGCAATACTTGCTTTGAGAATATCAGAGAAACGAATTAGAGCTGGAAGGGAATAGCCCTTAGCTTGAATATCTTCAACAAGTTCTTTTAAGTCGATGGAACGGTTGCTGCCATTTTGCGGTTTGATAATAATGTGACCTTCATTATTAATATCAAAATATTCTAAACCCCAACCACGGATATTATATAAATCACGTGAATCCTCAATAGTCCACTTTCCCATTACCCGGTACCTTTTGATCTAAAGGGCTAATTCTTTATGCCTTATAATGTTTTTTACGTAATGTTTTAAAGTTATATTATCTTTTTGGAAAGTCAATTCATTTGAAGTGACTATGCTTTTTAAAAATAAAGGGAAAGCAATAGGGCTATTGGCTAATTTATGATATATATTCAGACCGTCTGTCAAAGATATTTAAAGGAGCTGGGATGAAAATAGAAGGTGTAGGTGTTAGGGAAATTTCAGAGAAGTTTGGTACCCCAGTGTATGTATACAGCATGTCCGCTCTTCGTCAATCTATCAAGGAAATCAAACAGTTGTCTCCGGTGACTCGTTACGCTATGAAAGCTTGCTCTAATAAGCGTGTTTTAAAAGAAATGCTAGATCATGGTATTAAGATAGATGCTGTTAGTGTTTATGAAGTAAGGCGCGCAATAAAAGCGGGTTTCAAGCCGGAAGATATTTGTTTCACTAGTGATATTTTTTCCAATGCAAATGATGTTCATTTCTGCTTGGAAAACAAAATTTTTACTAATTGTGGAACTCTTGGAATGTTGGAGGAGTATGGCTGTGCTTTTGAGAAAACTGGTCGAGGGAGTGTCAAGGTATCCATCCGCATCAACCCAGGAGAAGGCGCAGGTCATTCCAAAAAGACAAATACGGGTGGGCCCTATAGTAAACATGGTATTTGGTATGAAAACCTGAGTGAGGCACGGAATATTGCAAAAAGGCATGGTCTAATCATTTCTGGTGTGCATACCCATATTGGATCGGGAGGTGATATGGACCATTTGAAGCGAATTGCCGGGAAATTGGTAGACTTTGCTAAACAATTTAGCGATCTAGAGGTAGTTAATTTTGGAGGTGGTTTGCCTTATCAATATGATCCTAATTTGCCGCAAGACGATATTTCTAGATATAAATCGATCCTTAACGAACGGGTGGGAATTTTGGAACAATACTTTGGTCGAAAAATAGTATGTGAGATTGAACCTGGCCGAAGGTTTGTCGCTGGTTGTGGGTATTTAGTCGGTGAAGTAAGGGCTCTTAATCATACCTTTGAAGAAGATGGTAAAAGACTCGATTACGTACTTGGTAATATTGGGTTTTGTCATTTAATAAGGCCTATGGCTTATGGATCATTTCACCCTATATGGATTGTAGGGGATGACTTAGGCCCTGATCAGAATATTATTATTGCAGGCCCAGTTTGTGAGTCTGGAGATGTTTTAACTCAAAAAAATGAAGAGCCCGTTCCGAGAAGACTGCCAATGCCAAAAGCTGGCGATCTAATTGTAGTTGGTGGGGCAGGTGCTTATGGGTTTGCAATGTCGTCTAATTACAATACTCAGCCTCTTATTCCTGAAGTGGTGGTAGAAGAAGGTAAATGCAAACTTACACGGCGAAGACAGACACTTGATGATATGTTGCGAGAAGAAGCTGATATGTTTTGATGAGGAACTATGATTTTTAGGTCGATAGAATGAGTTAAATTACCCACTAAACTAGTGTAGGTTTTTTATAAAGATAATGATTAGATTAGAGGGTCTCTTAAGAGATTATTCAATAATGGTTATTCTTTAAACCCCAAAACTTAATTTTGAACATATTTAACTTGAGTGGTTTTATCATTGGGGAGTTCGGTATCATTCCGTCAACAGGTAAGACTGAAATCCGTCAAAGTAGCTAATTCCTTTCTGTATTCCTATGCGTTCCTGAAAATAATGTCTTCCTTTGGACAAAGATGACAGACTGAACTTAATATGCCAATCATGATAACTTGAACTTGATGTTCGAAACCTTCCAAGCCATGGATTCAAAAACCCCAATGTCGGTGGCCAATTTTTATTATCTCCAAGGTGAACGCCACCTTTTTGCTGGGCCGACTTAATAAAAAGATACAAAAGATACGTTTCTGCTCCCCAAATATCGGTGCCTTTAATAACTGGGGAAATTATATCCATTGGAACACCAGACTTGTTTTCAATAAAAAGAGCATGCTTCCCCACTACTCTGGGCTCTTCAACTTTTTGAATATTCACTTGAGGCATCTCTGAAGTCCCTAGTTTTAATTCATAATCAGGATCAAATCTTGAAGGAATAAACCGTTTAACTTGTAAGTTGAGTTCATAAACACCAAGATTTCCGAGAGAATATATTTTATTAAATCTACTAGCAGGTAATCTAAGCATTTGATCAGGAGTCCAGGGAGTGAATGAATAATTCTCTGGAGGCATACCTTGGTGAGAAATAAAAATAAGTTTTTTTAATTCCCCACCACGGGCGAAATATATCATGTGCTCCATTGTTTTTTCTCCCATATATCTTATAAGAACACTTGATTCAGGACCTCCGGTACTAAGCACAATAAGGTTATCCTCTGGAATATTTTCTTCTACCCAAATTGCGAGTTGAGAAGCCTCAGATAATGTTGCATTCGGTCCTGCCACAACTAAAGAGCCATTACTTCGATCTTCGTAATGCTTAGTTATTTTCTTGTTTGAAAAGTTAAAAAGAAGAAGAATAAATATTAATCCCAAGACATAAGTAAATTTACCTATTTTTTTAAAAACCCATAAAAAAATATAAGTTATTCCGCTAGCAGATAGTAATAGGACAAACGGTAACCAATAAACATAGGTCCGGTCGAAACCAACCACGCCTGTTACTAATGTAAGAAAAATAGGGACTAGAAGAACTGATAGAAAAAGAATTTTTTCTCTTGTCAGTTGTAATTGCCAGAGGCCTAAAGCGAAAAACAGATATATCCAAAATCCCCAAGGAGCAGCAATAAACTCGGTGATGTTTTCTATTTTATCCCAGGTCAGGGCTTGATTGTTGAACTGCTTACCAAGTTTCAATCCTTCATAAATAGTTAGAAAATAAACACCTATAAGGGAAAGCATTATAAAAAGTTGGGTAAAACCCTTCGGTATGTTTTTAATGGAGAGTTTGATTTTCTTAGCTTCTAAATATTCTGTAAGAATGATGAAAATACCTAACCCACACAAAAAAAATAAATTACTTGGAAGAGCCATAGTCATAGCAACACCAGATGCTATTAAAATACTTCCCCACACCAGGCGAAAAGTATTTAAATACTTAATCGCTGAGTATGTTGCCAAAGTTACTAAAAAAATTGTTAGTGCATAGCCTCGCCCTTCTAGGGAATATTTTAGATGTGGCCAAGATACTGACATTAATAGGGCAGACGTTAGAGCAGTTGGCCAGGGAACCTTGATTTGCAATCCAAGTTTATAAATTAAAGGAATTGACAAAACACCTGCCAGAAAAGAAGGAAGTCGAAAAGCTATTTCACTTTCACCAAAGATCCAAATAGAGAACTTTGAAAAAAGGAGAAAAAATGTGTGTTGATTTGTATCGTGGTAGTTAAGAATTAAGTCTTGCCAAGGTATATCAATATATCGATTAAAGGAAATAGCTTCATCTTCAATGAGTGGACTTTCAAGGGTGGGTAATCTTAGGGCTATTGAAAAAGCGATAAGGCTTAAAATGATCCATAATTCTTTTTTTAATGAGGTTTGTGACATTAAAGCAGGAGACTTGATTAGAATAAGGGGGTGATCTCTTGTGCCATTTGTATATCGGCTAGAGTTACCCCTCCTGATGAGTGAGTCCAATACTTTACCGATATGCGTTTGTAGTTGATATGAATATCTGGGTGGTGGTTATTTGCCTCTGCGGCCTCAGCTACTTTCGTTACGAAATCAATTCCCTCCATGTAGGTAGAAGCGTGTTTGACTCTCTCAATAAAAGGGGTGCCACGTTCATTTTTCCCGGTTTTCCATTCGGGCAGTAGTTCTTTTATTTTCTTCTGAAGTTCCTCTTCGTCTAATGATTTTTTTTCAACCATTGTTGCACTCCTAAGTGTTTGATACGTCAGAAAACCGTTGGCAGTTCTAAAAATTTATTATCGTAATTTGTCTAGTTTGTGACGCAAAGTGGTCTCATTAGTTTTATAAATAAAACTTTCTATACCATTAATTTTTAATACAGGGATTCGTTCCTTGAATTTTTTATACAACGTTTCATCAGATTCAATGTCGGTCATTACTAATTTAACGGGATAATCTGTGAGCACCCTGTTTACAATTTCTTTCATATCGTCACAGAGGCTACAGTCACTTTTTGTTAGAATTTCTATAACTATTATAGCTATGGGCTCTTTGGTCATAGTTGAAAGTAATTAGTGGGCTACATCGTATGAGTCATCGTAGTGAACTTACCCCAGATAGTGAGCACTGCAAACAACAAGATTGAACTCCACAGAATAATCATTGCAAGGGGTCTTTTTTTAGGATCAGTTTCAGGGCTGCGGTCTATGAATGGGACGCCGAGAAGACATAAACCAATCAAAATTGGGGCAACAATTAAAGAAGGGACCCAAATATTTTCTAAAGCATAAATCCAGACGAATTGCCATGGCGGTTTAGTGACTTCAAGACCCATGATGGGTGCATTCCCTAATGGTGGAGAAACTGTTAATGCTAGTAAACAGATAAGAGTAAAGACACCGACTCCAGCGCGAAGAAGGTATGCCATATGTTGAGTGAAAGGGATCATCTGACTCTTATCTGTCCCGTCAGGCTTCGGAGAAAGTTTATGATATTTAATGTAAAATACATGAAGACCGAGTAAGCCCATCGTAATGATTGGTAGCAAAGATATATGAGCCATATATATTCGACTTAGTAATGGTACGCCCGGAGAAAATTTCTCTGTTAGCGGGATACCTAAAATGCCAAACTTTTCCGCAACCCAAAGAAAATGATCTAATGCTTCATAGCCTTCCTGGTCCCACTTGAGTACTGTTCCTGTAAACATCAAGGTTACCATGAATCCCAGTAGGCAAACACCGATTAGCCAGTTGATCTCTCTTGGGTTTTTATAGGATGCGGTATAAAATACTCGAATCATATGAAGTATAATAGTGATTGTAAGGATCTCGCCTGCCCAGAAATGAATTCCGCGAAGGAACCAACCAAGATATACTTGGTCCATAAGAAAATGCACACTAGTATTTGCTCCTTCTGGAGTGGGATTAAAGAACTGAGCTAGCATGATCCCACTTATGACAAGGACTCCGAATGAGGTCATCGTCATCCCGCCTAAAGAGTATTTTATAGAGTTCGAGTGCTCCGGGATTTCGTATTCAAGAGTATCGAGACCTAATCGTTGCTTAAGAAGGTTGTAAAGTTTGCTCATAGGTTTTGTCTCAATAAGAACGGTGCGTATGTCTACCTAGTGCTTTTCTCTAATACGGAAAAAATTTAACCCTAGAAAAGTCAGTCCGGAAAGAACGGTAATAGTTATAGCGACTTTGTGACCTTTTACAGTTGGCGAAACCCATTCGTGTAATGATTCTTCTATATGTTGTTTTTTATGTTGGTTATGTTGGTCTGCCGAGTTTGTTTTTTCTTTAAAGCGTTTCATCGGCTCACTAGTCCCCATGTCATTCATTAAGGAAGAATCAACGTCTAAAGAATTAATACTTGAAAACGGAGAACCCAACAGGTTTTCATCTATGGAATGGGGGTTTGAGACTTCTTCATCACCAATAGAATAAATAGAATCATTAAATGAATCTGTTTCTTCAATTAGAGAGGGTGTGGGTTTTTCTTTTGAGTGACCACCACCATCGGCAAAAATTAATTTTGGAGTTGTTAGTAGAAAAAAAGATAACAGAAGAATGAACTTAGTATTCATTTTATCAGCCTCGCTGAATTAGTTGAGCGAATGCTTCCATTGTTTCATCATTAGCCCAGTCTCGAGGGCCGATGGCTTTGTGAACTATAATCCCATTTTTATCGACAACGAAGGTTTCGGGAACCCCTGTTGTTTTATAATCTTGCTTAGCTAACTTGCTATCGGGGTCAAGTAGGACAGGGAAAGTTAAATTGTATTCTTTTACGAATGGGGCAATGAGTGAAAGGTCTTTATCAACGCTAATTGTTAACATTTCAAAATCATACTCTCTAAATCGCTGATAAAGTTTTTCCATAGATGGCATTTCCACTTTGCAGGTAGCGCACCAAGTTGCCCA
>Ga0233427_10004639_pt1 | contig 11372 bp, 12 predicted proteins | sample SI_118_April2016_5_FD_179885 | JGI IMG/M metagenome (GOLD analysis project Ga0233427, IMG submission 179885) | Seawater microbial communities from Saanich Inlet, British Columbia, Canada - SI_118_April2016_100_MG | ecosystem: Environmental > Aquatic > Marine > Inlet | place: Canada: British...
ATTAATTTTTTTTTTTTTGCAAAAATTATTTGATCTATAACAAATGTAAGATTTGAAAATATTCCGCTGGCGGCAAATATCCTTTTAATAATATAAAATTTTTTTTTTTTAAAAATATTTTTTTTTAAAATTAGTTGCCCAATATTACTATTTTTTTTTATTAAGGGTTTTGCTAATTGAGCTCTAAATATGTTTTTAAATAATTCTATGTAGGTCAATTTGTGATAAACTATGTAATTTTAAAAACTTCATTATCCATATACCATTTTATTGTATTTTTTAAAGCAATATCAAATTTAGTAAATTTATTTTTTTTAATTAAGCTCAATATTTTTTTATTTTCTCCATGTGTTTTATTAACTTCTATCTTTTTTAAAATTTTTGGATTGATGTTTTTAATTTTTAATCCTTGGAGGTTTTTTTGCATTTTGTTAATAATGGTTATAACTTTAATTGGTCTATTCGAACAAACATTATATAAATAAAAACTATTTCTATATTTAATTTTAATCAATTTATTTAAAATATTAACTACATCTTTTATATATGTAAAATCTCTATAATGGTTGCCACTATCGTTTAAGTAAAAAACTTTATTATTCTTAAAACAATCCAGTACTTTAAACAATAACATGTCTGGCCTACCCCATTCTCCAAAAACTGTAAAAAATCTCAAACCAATAAACTGTATTTTGCTATTTAAACTTAATGTTCTAGCTGACAATTCATTCAATTGCTTTGTTAGCCCATATAAATTTTTTGGACTTAATTCAAATTTTTCTTTAACCGGGTATTTTGATGCATCTCCATAAACTGAACTTGAAGATGCAAAAAAAAATTTTTTTACTTTTAATCTCTTGGCTAAATCAACCATATTTAAAAATCCAATAAGATTTGAAAAAAAATATGTATCAGGTTTTTTTAAAGAAAATCTTACTCCAGCTTGTGCTGCAAAGTTAAAAATAAGATCTACCTTTTTGTTTTTAAAAAATTTAAACAAGGACTTTCTTTTAGAAATATCTATTTTTTTAAAAATAAAATTTTTATTTTTTTTCAAATTTTTTAGTCTCAATTTTTTTATTGAGACAGAATAATAGTCGTTGATATTATCTATTCCATAAACAATATTATTTTTTTTTAGCAGACTTTCTGCAAGACTATATCCAATAAATCCGCAAGCTCCTGTTATTAAAATTTTCATATAATGTTTAAATAAAAGTTATATATAATTTTTTACTTTTACATTTAATATTTTTTTTTGATTAATCATTTTGAAATCTAGTTTTTAATATTGAATAATTCTTTTATTTTTTTTATTATTCTGAAGAATAACTTATAGAATAATAAAAAAATTATAAGAAAAATATTTTGTCCATTGTCATACCTTATCATTATTTCATCTTTTAATAAATTTAACCAATTTGCTTTGCTAGAAAAGCCACCTCTTCTAAAATTACCAAAAATTTCCATTTTTTTTGTAGCAACACCGACCATTTTTTCTTTAACTATCATGCGATAAAAATAGTCATAATCAGCATGATACTTATATTTTAAATTATAAAATCCAACTCTTTTAGCGGAAGTATTTCTGATAAAAAATCCCGAAGAATGACTTGAATAGAATCCCCAACTATATTTAATTTTTTTTGGTTTATAACCGTGCAAAATTCCCCAATGTTTTCTTACACTTCCAAAAATAAAATCAACTTTTGGATATAGTCCTATATACTTTATTAATAATTCCAATGCATTAGCCTCATAAGTATCATCTGAATTTATTATTCCAACAAACTCTCCTTTTGCTAGTCTAAGACCTTTATTAAATGCATCATATAAACCTTTGTCATCTTCACTAATCCAATAATCAATTATATTGGAGTTTTTTTTTATAATATCTATTGTTTTATCTTTAGATCCACCATCAATAACTATAAATTCATAATTTTTATATGTTTGTTTTTTAATGCTATCAATAGTTTCTTGAAAATATTTTTCACCATTAAATATTACAGTTATAATTGTTATTAATGGTTTTTCAGGTAAATTTTTTTTAAAAACTGAATTTAATCTTAGGCCACCTTCAGAATATCTTAGGATATTTTTTCCTCTAGGAAAATTATTTAATGTTTCGTATTTATTAGTTTTATTAATCAAAATAAATTTTAATTTTTATGTAAAATTATTTTTTTTATAACATCTTCAATATAAAATTTTGGAGACCAGTTTAAATTTTTTTTTAATTTTGAGATATCTGCTCTGCTTTGAACTATATCAATATCCCTAAAATATTTTTTATTTATATTTACATAATTCTTCCAATTTAGATTAAAATATTTAAAAATATAATTTAGGACATAACGTATAGAAACACTTTTGCCAGTACCAATTACATAATCATCAAAATTTTTTTTTTGCATCAATCTATATATTAAATTTACATACTCAGGCGCCCACCCCCAGTCTTTAACTACATTAATATTTCCAAGATCTAATTTATTTCTTTTTTTTGAATATATTTTTTTTGCTGAACTTATAATTTTTGGAATTAAAAAATTTTTTTTTCTCAATATAGATTCATGGTGAAACATAATAGCAGAAAAACAACTTAACTTATAATTTTCTCTGTAAAATTTTATTAAATAAAAAGATATTAATTTTGATAATCCATACGGATTTGATGGAAACTTTAAACTGTTTTCATCTTGTTTTTTTTTTGAACTTTTAAAAATTTCACAAGATGAAGCGTTGTAAAATTTAATTTTTTTTTTCGATTTTTTTAATATTTCCAATATAAAGTAAATTGGTATTATATTGCTTTTTATTGTTTCATAAGAATTATTATAAGACTTTACGGGTGATGTTTGTCCGCCAAAAAAATAAATTTCTTCGCACTTTGAGTTAAAAATTAATTTCTCAATTTTTTTTTTATTGTAAACATCTATTTTTTTTTTAATTACTTTACTATTTATTTTAAGTTTTTTGTAGTTTGATACTTTTTTTAGGCTTCTTGTTATACTAATAATTTTGTAATTTTTTTCAGATAGAAGTTTACACATATATGAACCATCCTGCCCACTGCCACCAAAAATAATTGCTTTTTTATTCATAATTAAATTAACCTTTTATAAATTTCTTTAGTTTCTAAAGCACATTTCATCCAATCAAAAAACTTTAATCTTTGCTTACCTTTATTAATCAAGTCGTTTCTAATAAAATCAGAAAATAATACTCTACTTATTGACTGAGCAATTGAATCGGCATTGTTAGGATCAAAATACTCAGCTGCTTGATCTGCTACCTCTCTAAAAACAGGAATATTACTACATATAACCGGGCAATTATTTGCAAAACCTTCTAGAATTGGAAGCCCAAAACCCTCATATTTTGATGGGTAAATTAACAATCTCGCATTTTGATAAAATAGATTAAGTAAATTGTTATTGCCCTTGTAGAAAGAAAATTTTTTAGGATCTATCTTGTATGATCTAATTAAATTAATTTCATGCTTTGTTAAATTTCCTCCTCCAAATAAAACAATCTTAAAATTTTGGAGTATTTTTGGATTAATTGAAAGAGATTTTAAAAACATTTGAAAATTTTTATACTTATGTCTATTTCCAACATATAATATATATGGATAATCTACAGGTGAATTAGACGAAATTATAAAATTTTTTTCAACACCTAAATAAGTAATTGAAATTTTATCAGGATCCACATCATAAAATTTTGTTAAGTCATTAGCGGTTGATTTTGAAATACAAATAACATGATCGGCTCTCTCTAAAACATTTTTTTTAGTAAATTGAGGTAATTTATAACCATAACTTTTGTAAAAAATTTCATGTATTAGATCATAAACTGTCACAACTAACGGTTTACTATACCTATCAAAGCTACCATTGTAATAAGTAGTATGAATTATGTCTGGTTTAAATTTTTTTATAAAATTCAAGTTTAATATTTCATTAAACTTATTTAATTTAGGTACAAAATTTGTATTAACTAGATAATTTGAAAAAGCTAATTTCTTTTCAAACCCAATATTATTTTTTTTTGAATCCTCTTTTAAAAATTTATTCAAATGAAAGCCCGCAAAAATTTTTGCATTTACATTAGTTTCGTTAAGTTTTTGAGTTAATTTTAAAAAATATTTTGATGCTCCTCCTATTACTTGTTCGCAAAATATTTTATGATCAAAAAAAATTTTCATTCTTATTTAATTTTAATCAACTTTTTGTCTTTGATTAAAAAAGCATTATCACAAAATTTTATTATTGATTTTTTGTGCGTAATAATCAAAATAGTTTTACTTTTTTTTAGTTTATTAAAATTTTTAATAATTTTTTGTTCTGATGACGCATCTAGATTACTATTAAATTCATCTAAAATTAGAATATCTGGATTATTATATATTGCACGAGCTATACCTATTCTTTGAGATTGGCCACCCGATATCTTTATACCTCTATCTCCAACAAAAGTATTGAGTTTTTTTGGTAGTTTTTTTATAAAATCATTTATATCGCTATGCTTAATACTATTAATAAAATTTTTTTTATCAAATTTTTGAATGTTATTTCCAAATATAATATTATTTTTTATTGTGTCATCTATTAGATTTATATTTTGTGCAACATAACCGAATTTTAAAGAACTTTTATTTAAATTTGAATTTTTATTATACAAAACTTTTCCTTTAGTTGGCGCTAATAACCCTGAAATAACATTTATTAATGTTGTTTTTCCGCTTCCATTTTTTCCCAGAAAGCAAGAAATTGTATTTTTTTTTAGCTCTAAACTTACGTTAGACAAAATATTAATGTTATTTTTATAATTAAAACTGACATTTGATAATTTTAATCTTTCAAAATTTGTTATGAATTTTCTATCTTTATAGACATTATTGTTCAATTTAAGTTTAAACTCTTTACTTATTAAATTAACTAAAGGTTTAAAAAAAACTATTCTTTGAATAGAGGCTGATATTCTAGTTGATGACGGCATCAATCTCACAATTGATGCAGCATAAATACTCACCAAAATTACAATTTCATTAAGTGAAAAAAATTCCAAAGTTATAAAAATAACAAAACAAATTGCTGATATACATAAAACTTCAATAATCACCCTTGGAAACTGTAATAGAATGTCTGTTTTAAACTGAATATCAGCCAAATACTTATCTAAATTTATTAATTTATTAGAAAAAAATTTTTCTTTATTTGATATTTTAATTTCCTTTATGTTTAAAAAATTTTCAAAAATATTTTTGTTTATATTTTTTTCATATTTTTGTCTTTGTTTGCCCCAATTAAAAAGTTTATTTTTAGTAAATTTATTTATAAGTAAAACTGCTATTGTTAAATAAACAATGACAGATAAGGTTACTTTAAAATTTATTAATATAAGAAAAAGGGCTAGCAAAAATACTACGAGCACCTCTAAAAAAAAAGTTAGGTAACTAAATAAAACTACTGAGAAATTTTGAGCTTCATTTATATTTCTAATTATGTGAGAAGTATTTTTAGAAAGAAAAAATTCATAGTCCTGTGAGAGATATTTCTTGTATAAATCATTAACCAATCTTAATCGAATATTCATCACAGTTTTTCCTAAAAAATAATTGTAAAAGATAATGAACAAATTTTTTATAGTAAAAATCAATACAACTAAAATTAAAATTTTTTTCAGATTGCTTGAAATAAATAAATTTTTAAATATTTCATCAAAAAATAAAATATTAGAAAATGTTGAAACTTCATTCCCTTGAAATAATAATGTGAAAAGAGGTATGAGTGTAGCTATACTTAAAATTTCAATGAAAGAATTTAAAAACATTAATATAAATAAAAAAGCAATTATAATTTTTTCTTTTTTATTTAAAAAATCTTTTATTTTATTTATTTGATAAAAATTCATTCTATTTATTTAGTTCGTTTTTTAATTCTTCATACTCAGTCATTTTTTTTTTCATAAAGGCTAATGTTAAATTCATTTTTTTTGAAATACCTTTCGGTGTTAAAACATATAAATAATTAATTTTACTTTTATTTTTTTTAAAATTTTCAATTTTAATTAGACCTTTTTGTTTGAGCGCATTAATACAGTAGTTTAATTTACCTAAACTAAAACCTAACTCATTGGATAGTTTACGTTGAGTAATATTTTTCTTTTTACTTAATTTGATTAAAATATTTAAATTATCTTGATTATTTTTCATAAACGTTCAATAATTGAACATGGATAAAGATTAAAAAAAGTAAAGTAAAGAAATTTATACTTTAACTTGCTAATCCAAATGTCCACCATCTAATTTATTTCCAAGTCTAACTAAATCATTAGCTGATACTGGATTTAAAATTTTCGGGAGCATTCTATATTTTTAATAATCTAATTATTTTTTTTTTTATAGGTGTATTTTCTTTAATATTAAATGGGGATTTTTTATTAATTATTTTAAAGAAATATGATGAGCTAATTCCCAAATTTGGTCTATAACAACCAATATTTTTTTTAGTAAATAAATCTCCTTTTTTAATAAATTTTGTTGAATAAATAGACCTTCTAAAAATATGGCTAGATTTTTCGCTTTTTGGTCGAATTAATTTATCTTTTCCCATTATTTTATAATAATTAATTATATTTTTTTTTAATAATTTAAATTTTTTTGGAGTAATTGAAAAATTGTTATCAGGACTTTTTTTGCTTTTTTTTATAATGAAATGTTTCTCTATGGCTGAAATTTTAAATAAACTAGCCAATGATGCTGCTTTAATATCTTTTGTATGATCTGATAGTCCTACAAAATTATACTTAAGTTTTTTTTTTAAAAATTTTATTTGGTTTAAATTAATATCTTCTTCCGATGTGGGATATCCAGATATGCAGTGTAATAAAATAATTTTGTTATGAAATTTTTTTATTATTTTAATAGCTTCTTTAATTTCTTTAATATTTGCAAGTCCTGTCGAAATTATAATTGGCTTATTTGTTTTTGCAATCTCAGTTATTAAATTATGATCTGTAATTTCAAATGAAGCAACTTTATAAATTGGAGGATTAAATTTTTTTAAGAAACTTAGGGCTCTTAAACTAAAAGGAGTGCTGAATAAACATATTTTATTTTTTTTTGCGAGTTTAAAAGCATCATAGTGCCACTCAAATGGTGTTTGAGCTTTTTTATAAAGGCTAGATATATTCAAACCTTTCCATGTGCCGGATTCTATTTTAAACTTATTATTGATGGTCATATCTGAAACTTCATAGGTTTGGATTTTTACTAAATCAGCACCTGATTTTTTTGCCTCTAAAATATGTTGTAAGAATTTTTTTTTAGAACCACAATGGTTAGCTGAAATTTCAGCAATTAATAATGGAGGTCCTTCTGAATTAAAATATAAATTATTATTAATTTTAATTTTCATTTTTCTATGTAGCGACTCATAACAAAGCCCTCCGCATAATTTACACCGCAAGAAGTTCCTCTAATTTGGGCTAATGATTTAATATTTTTTATAGATCTACTATGAGGATATTTTTTCAATTCGCTTTTATAAAGTTTTAATGCATGAATTTTTTTTTTTATATATATTGAAATATCAACAAAATAATTTGGTTGGAAATTCTTTTTTGAAAATAATGCCCAATCTGTACTTGAGGGAACTTCAAAGCTTAAAATTTTTTTTACGCTCGAATTTTTTAATGGTCTGGCAGCCGTTATAACAGCTTGATATGTTAATCTGTGATCTATGTTCAGGCAATTCTCAAAATGTGTCATAATTGTATTTGGTTTAAATTTATTGATTTTTTTTTCCAAAACTTTAACAATTTCAATCAAAGGAACTTTGTCCATTTGATTGTCGGGGAAATTGCAAAATGTAGGTTTTTTAATTTTTAAATATTTAAACACTCTTAAACATTCTTCTCTTCTATTCTTAATTTTTTTTCTTGGAGTATTTTTTTTGTATCTAGAAGATATACCGTCTGTCATAAAAATAGCTTCTATGTTGTAGTTTTTTTTTAATTTTAATATTGTTCCGCCGCATCCAATAATTTCATCATCTGGATGTGCTGCCACTATTAATAAATTATTTTTTTTTGATTTCAAAGTTACCTACAACAGATTTTTTTTTTAGTTTGGCATTTTTAAAATAAAACTTATATTTTCCAAATATACAAAAAGCATTTGGATATCCACTTGCATCTAGCATTCTTATGAAATCATAATATTTTTTTAATGATTTCAATTTATAATATCCTATGTTGCTTTGTTTCTCCATTCTTCGTTTATAATTTGATGAAGAACCTTTCTGCTTAAAAAATTTAATTTTTTTCATACTTGTAATTTGAATTATCATTTTTAAAGAAATATTCTCTATTCTTTTATATATTTCTTCAGCCCTGCCTTTTAAACTAATATTTTTTTTTAAGCAAATATCACCACCATCAATTTTAGAGTTTATTCTAAAAGAAGTAATTTTTGTTTTTTGAACTCCTCTGATTATTTGGTTTTGTATAGGTGAGCCACCTTTAAATTTTGGAAGATTTGACGAATGAAATTGAATGCATATATATTTTTTATAAATTTTTGGTTTAATAATTTTTGACCAATGTATAAAAAAAATTATTTTTGGATTAATTTTAAAAATTTTATTTTCATTTATTTTTTTAAAAAAAAAAAATTTTTTTTTATTAAATTTGATATAATTTTTTTGGTCCCATACTTTTTTTGATATAATTATAAATTTATTCATTTGCGTTTATTCTTAAAATATATCTTCTTCCTCTATAATTAAAATATAATGGATATTTTTCATTGTCACAGATTCTAAGGAGATTAAACTGAGATTTCAGATTCTTATTAATATTCAATACAGAATCTTTAGGATTTCTTTTTTTGTAATATGTGGCTTTGCCCTTTTGTAATCTTGATTTTGGAGCTTTTTTATTTTTTTTAATAAATTTTAGAAATTTTAAAATTAGTTTAAGGTTTTCAGTAAGTTGAATTTTTTTTATTTCTTTAAATAGAAGATTATTTTTAATGTAAACTTTTTTCTTATAATAAATATTTCCTTTGTCCATTTTTTCACTGGCCTCAATCAAAGAAAAATAAATTTCATTTTTACCTTCTAAAATTTGCCAACTTATTGGAGACATACCCCTTCCTTTTGGCAAATTAGATTCATGAACAATTAAATTATACTTTGATTTTAACAAAATACTCTTTTTGACAATTTTAAAATAACTAAAAAAAATTGTTATATAGGAATTTATTTTTATTTTACCGGCGGAGTGATATATTTGAGCATTATTAAATATTTTCTTAATTGAATTATTAATATAATTCTTGTGGTTAGCTGCCCATGAATTTTTATCAATTAAAATATTTATTTTCATTTAATCTAAAATATAATATATATTAAATAATTTATTAAATTCTAATAAAAATTAATTTTAACAATTTTTATGAAAAAAAAAGCAAACCACAAAGAAATTATAAACAAAATCGAAAAAATTAGAGCAAAAAACAATGTTAATTGGATGAATATCCTTCGCTTAGCTTTTAGTCTTGATCCTAAAAAAGCTTCAAAAATCATGAAAAAAATAAACTATGATGACAAAAAAATATCAAATTTGTTAAATAAACTTTCAAAGAAAAAATAGATACCAAAAATATTAATGAAACTAATTTCATATGGTAGACAATATGTTGACAATCAGGATATTTTATCAGTATCAGCATCGCTAAAAGCAGATAAACTAACTACTGGTAATAAAGTTAAAAATTTTGAAAAAAAAATATCAAACTTTTTAAAATGTAAATTTTCATCAACTTGTAATAGTGGAACTTCTGCACTGTTTCTTGCGATGCAAGCCATTAAAATTAAAAAAAATGATAAAATTATCATGCCAAGTGTAAACTTTATTTCTTCTTACAATATAGCAAAGTTGTTTAATGCAAAAATTTTTTTAGCAGATGTAGATAAAAATAATGGGCAAATGACCCCAAAAAATATTGAAGAATGTTGCAAAAAATTCAATCTTAAAAAGATTAAAGCGATAATAGTTATGTATAATGGAGGCTATCCAAATAATGCTGAAAATTTTTATAAATTTAAAAAAAAATTGGGTTGTTACATTATTGAAGATTCATGTCATGCTTTAGGAGCAGAATATATCTATAAAAATAAAACTTATAAAATTGGAAGTTGTGCACACTCAGATATATCAACTTTTTCCTTACATCCTTTAAAAACTATTACAACTGGCGAAGGTGGTATTGTTACTACAAATTCAAAAACTTTAGATGAAAGAATGAAATCTTTTCGCTCCCTTGGAATTAAAAGAAACAAAAACAAACACTGGGAGTATGATGTAGTACACTTGGGTTTTAATTTTAGATTAACGGATATACAGTCTTCTTTAGGAATTAGTCAGCTAAATAAAATAAATAAGTTTATTAAACATAGAAAAAATATAGCATCATTTTACAACAAAGAATTATGTAAAATTCCAAAGTTATCTATTCCAAAACAAATCAAACAATATAAATCTTCATTTCATTTATATATTCTGAACATTGAAAGTTCTACGATGAAGCAAAAAGAAAGTTTTATAAAATATATGTTAAAAAAAAATATAATGATCCAATATCACTATATTCCAATTTATAAATTTAAAATATTTAAAGACAAATACTACGGAATTAATAGTGAAATTTATTACAGATCTTCAGTAAGTTTGCCAATTTATTTTGGACTAAGGCTTAAAGAACAAAAATATATTATAGAATCAATTAAAAAATTTTTTAAAAAATAATTTATGAAAATTGCTGTTGGAACTGCTAATTTTAATGAAAAATATGGAATTTATAAAAACAAAGTAAAAAGTGATAATTTAAAAAAAATTTTTAAAATAATTAAATATAATAACATAAAATATTTGGATACAGCTTTTGATTATAATTCCTCAAGCAAGATCAGAAATTATTCAAATGTTAATAATTTAAAAATTTTATCAAAAATAAAATTACCAAAAAAAAGAATTAATTTTTTTTTAGAAGGATTGGAAAAAAAAATTACTAAAGAGTTAGATTTTCTCAAGATTAAATCGTTTGAAGCCTTACTATTTCATGACGTAAAAGATTTAAAGTCCAAATATTTTAAAATTTTTTTAAAAAAAATTCTTTTTTTAAAAAAAAAAAAATTAATAAAAATGATTGGTGTATCAGTTTATGATCCCAATGATTTAAAAACAGTTTTTTTAAAATTTAACCCAGATATTGTGCAATTTTCTTTGAATATATTTGATGATCGACCAATTAAAAGTAAATGGTTTGAAATTTTAAAAAAAAAAAAAATAACTATACA
>Ga0233427_10004650_pt1 | contig 11357 bp, 8 predicted proteins | sample SI_118_April2016_5_FD_179885 | JGI IMG/M metagenome (GOLD analysis project Ga0233427, IMG submission 179885) | Seawater microbial communities from Saanich Inlet, British Columbia, Canada - SI_118_April2016_100_MG | ecosystem: Environmental > Aquatic > Marine > Inlet | place: Canada: British...
TGATGAGCTGCGACCTCGCGCCGCGGCCACCCCCCTGACCCCAACCCCTGAAGTCTCATGAAGCTCTTCATCACCGGTGCTGCCGGCTTCATTGGCAGTAATTACGTCCGCCATGTTTTAGCGAACCACGATGACGAGATCGTGATCTTCGATGCCCTCACCTACGCAGGCGACGTCCGCACGGTCCAGGATCTGATCGACACCAAACGCGTGCAGTTGGTGCACGGGGACATCACCGATCGAGAAGCGGTCAGCGGGGCAATGGCTGGAGCCGATGCCGTTGTCCATTTCGCCGCCGAGACTCATGTCGATCGCTCGATAGTCGGCCCCGATGACTTCATCCGGACGAACTGCAGCGGCACCAACGTGGTCTGCGACATTGCTCGGCGGCATGAGGTGGGGAGGGTTGTGCACATCTCAACCGACGAGGTTTACGGGTCGGTTGAGAAAGGTTCGTCCAACGAAACTGATCCACTCGATCCCCGTTCGCCCTATTCGGCATCCAAGGCTGGCTCTGATCTGATCGCCCTGAGCTACCACACGACCTACGACCTTCCGGTTGTGGTCACAAGATCCTCGAACAACTTCGGACCGCACCAGTTCCCAGAGAAACTCATACCGCTGTTCGCCACCAACCTCTTGGATGGTCTTTCGGTGCCGCTCTACGGCGATGGGAAGAACATCAGAGACTGGTGTCACGTCGCTGACAACTGCGCCGCCGTCGACCTCATCCTGCGGTCTGGGAAGATCGGCGAAATCTATAACATCGGGGCCGGCAACGAGGTCACGAACCGCGACATCACTTTCCGGCTTCTCGAGCTCTGCGGACGCGACGAGTCGGCCATTGAGCCGGTGGCGGATCGGCTCGGTCATGATCGTCGATACTCAGTCGACACGACCAAAGTTCGCAGCCTTGGGTGGGAGGCGTTGCGCCCGTTCGATGATGCACTTGCCGAGACCGTCGCTTGGTATCGCGACCATCGGGCATGGTGGGAGCCGCTCAAGGCACGAACATGAGGGTGCTGGTCGTCGGGGCAGGGGGACAGGTCGGGACTGAGCTGCTGTCCTGCTTCCCAGACGATGACGTGATTGCGGCCCGCAGGTCTGATGCAGATCTCACCGACCCGGTTGCCATTTGGCACCTGATCGATATCAGTCGACCGGACCTGATCGTCAACTGCGCTGCGTTCACAGCGGTCGACCGCTGTGAAGCGGAGTCGAACCTCGCGATGACAATCAATGCAACCGCGGTCGGTGTGCTGGCCGATGCCGCCTCGGATGTTGGCGCCCATCTTGTGACGTTGTCGACCGACTATGTGTTCGACGGCACCAAAGACGGCCCCTATCTCGAGTCTGATGCTCCTAATCCGCAGTCGACGTACGGTCGTTCCAAGCTCGCGGGAGAATTCCTCGCTGGTGCCTCAGCTACCGTCGTTCGCACATCATGGGTGTGCAGCAATACCCCGCCCAACATGCTGCTGACGGTACTTCGCCTCCTTGAAGGTGAAGAACCTCTTCGATTCGTGGACGACCAGTTCGGCTCCCCGACTTTCGCCGCCGACTTGGCGCGAACGGTCGCCGACTTGGGTGGGCGGCGCCATGCAGGGATTGTTCATGTGACCAATCAGGGATCGGTGAGTTGGTTTGAATTCGCGCGCGAGATTGCCCGGTTAGCCGGTCACGACCCATCTCAGGTGGAGGCCATCAAGACCAGCGATCTCGATCCGCCCCGGGCTGCTCCTCGTCCGATGAACTCGGTCCTAGCGAGTGAGGTACTCCAGCACGTAGACATCACGCCTATGCGGCACTATCGCGACCCGCTTCACGAGTTGTTGGCCTCGATGACGTGAGCTGAAGCGAGCCGTCTACCGGAACTCAGATGCGGGGGCGAATCCGTCGACGAGTTGCCAAGATGGCACCGGCGATGGTGAGGAAGAAAAGCCAGACCACGCGGTCGAGCGAGCCAAGGAGCACTCCAGTGTCGAAGGAGAGACCGATCAGCGGGCTCAGTCCGGCGATCAGCGCTTCTCGAAGCCCGAGTCCGCCCGGAAGGAACCCGATAGCGACTGTGAGCGCGCCTGCGACTGACAACGCCAACGCCTGCGCAGGGTCGATATGGACGCCGAGAGCAGTCACTGCAAGACCGAGTCGAAGCGCGCTCACGGCCAACCAGCCGGATTCGACGGCCACGATCGAGACGGCGAGAGCGAGCCTGCCGGCTGCTGGAGCCGTCGAACGGAACAGGATCAGGGTGGCGGTCAATGCCCCAATGCCGAGTGCTATCACGACTGCTCCGAGCACCAGAGGTCCGACGATCACAATCGCGATGCCACCGCCGACACCGGTAACACCGAGCCAGGTGAAGCCAGGTACGGCGCTGGCTGCCAGAGCGGTGCCGTAGCTGCTGCCGCCTTCGGAGATCGATCGAACTGTCACGAGAAGCGATCCGGGGAGCGGAAGCAGGTTGGCGGCTGAGGAGACAACGGCGATCTCGAGAAGTTGTGAGAGCGGGGGTCGTTGGCCGGCGATACGAGCAGCGAGAGCGAACTCTGCAGCCTTCAAGAGAAGGCTGAGCGGGGCTGCGACGACCAAAAGGATCACGATCGGTTTCCAGTTGAGATCGCTGACCTGGAGGTTGCTCGAGCGCCACGCCCAGATCGAAGCGGCGAGGATACCGACGGTGGAGGCACCGAGAATCGTGTTGCGGCTAACTGGGGAGAGCGGCTGGGCTCGCTGCTCTAGCAGTTGACGGAACGCGGATCGCATTCTGCGAAGCTACCGTTCGTTAGCGATGAAGGTTTTGATTGATGCCGTTCACCCTGCTGATGTATGGACATTGGGCGCAGTGGAGGACCGCCTTCTCGCTGCCGGTGAGGAGACCCTCTGGCTGTCTCGCCCCGGCAAGGACTCCGTCGTTGAACTGATCGAGGCCCGTGGACGTCCTCACATTCGGGCGTCGCAGGCAGGCACCTCGGTGCTGTCACTTGCCTGGGAGTTGCTCGTGCGGGACTGGCGAGCACTACGAGCTGTTCGTTCTTTCAAACCAGATGTGATCCTTACTCGCTCACCCGCTGGCGTTCACGCTGGTCGCCTGACCGGTACGCCGGTGATGTATGACACCGACGATGGCCATGTTGCCGGCTTGTTGTACTACGTGGCTGGGCCGTTTGCGAACCTGATCGCCAGTCCGACAGCTACGGAAAAATCCTACGGCAAGCAGCACCGTCGGTATCAGGGCTACAAGGAACTTTTCTACCTCCACCCTTCCCGCTTTCAGCCGGACCCGGACATACGTGAGGAACTCGGAGCCTTGCCCGATGAGCGGCTGTTCTTGCTTCGTCTCACTGCGTTCACGGCTAGCCACGACGTCAGCGAAGCGGGTATGACACGGGCGCAGATCGACCGACTGCTGGCGATACTCCAGGCGGAGGGAAAGGTGATCATCTCCTCTGAAGAGAAGCTTCCACCAGAGTTGGCCAAACTCCGGGTCCCGACTGCTGCTGAACGGTTTCACGATGTTCTCGCGGCATGTGACCTAGTCGTGGGTGATAGCCAGACGGTGTGCTCGGAGGCGGGGGTCATAGGCGTGCCTTCGTTGCGCTACAACACGTGGGCCGGCCGCCACCCCTATCAGGTGGAGCTCGAGGAACGCTGGGGGCTTACAAAAGCGTTTGCGCTGGAGAATGAGTTGGCATTCTTCGCGGAACTCCAACGGGTTCTCGGAGATGTCGATGCCGCGCACAGTGCGCAAGCCAAGGGGCGCGCCGCCATGCTGGAATGGTGTGGTGACCCGGTCGACGATTTGGTCGCTTGGACCTACGAACTGGCAGAGCGACCTGTGCCAGATTTGGCATTGCCCAATCAGCCTCGCTCGATCTGATCGGTCAGAGCACGACGACGGGTGGGGGAGTGACGACGGTCCAGGCTGCTGAGGTGGTGGCCAAGCGGTGCAGGAATGTGGCCATCTGGCCACGAGTTACAAAGGCATTGGGGTCGAAGTGGTTCGAAGTCACACCCGTGGTGATTTCGGTCTCATAGAGCCAGGCCACGGCTGTGGTGAAGTATCGGCCGCTCGGCACGTCTTGGAAGGGTGCGGGGTTCACTGGAATGATCGAGCCGCACAGACGCCAGAGGAAGGTGGCCATCTGCGCCCGGGTGACGATTTCGTCGGGCGCAAACAGATCTGGCGCTGTGCCGGTGGTGATGCCGCTCGCGAAGAGCCAGTCGGTGGCAGCGTCGTACCAACTGTTTCGGGCCACATCGATGAACGGCGAAGCATCTGCGACGAGCGGACAGTCCATGAATCGCCAGAGGAAGGTTGCCATCTGGGCACGTGACAACTTGTCCATAGGCTCGAAGAGGCCGGGCTGGGTGCCTGTGGTCAATTCATTTTTGCGCAGCCAGTAGATGCCCGCAGCGAAGAACCGGTGTGGCTCCACATCGATGAACGTCGCGAACAGTCTGAGATCCATAAGCTTGGCGGTGCGATCGTCTTCCGTCCTGGCCACGACAGTGATGGACGTCGTGTCGAGACCTATCGGCACCGTGTACGCAAAGCCGTGATGTTCGCCGGACTCCGGGTACCGCACGTCGAGTCCGTTGACAGGGCCTTGGGCAGGCACGACCGTGGTGTGGGCGTGGTCGACGATCACGTCCACGTCCACGGTGCTGGTTGGAGCGAGGCGATCGATTGCCCACCCGTGAATCGCGATCTGGTCGAGGGAGTAACGAGGAACGATGGTGCCGAATACCGAGACCATTTCAGCAGCGGCTTGGCGGACCTGGTCGAGTCGGGCGATGGTGCCGTCGCCCGGGCACTGGGTGGTCTGGTTGGCTCGGTGCGGTGAAATGTTGTCGACCAGCACCATCTCATCGCGCTCTGCGTAGTCGCCGCCGTTTGAGCGGACGAGGGTCTCTCCCAGCGGATCGACACCGTGGAGGCCGAGTTTCCAGCCGAGAAGTATCCCCAGCGAATTGACCATCGGTTGTCCCGGATCGCGGTCAGTGAATGTGCCTAGCAAGGCAACGCCGACACTTTCGGCATTGAGGCCGGTGGTGTGGCCGCCGGAGATTGGTTCGAACATGTCTGCTTGACGCCCTTGCCAGATACGCCCGAACCGGTCGATCACGAAGTTGTAGGCAATGTCATCCCAACCGCGCGTGTCCATGTGATACCGCTGGATTCCATCGAGCAGGTCAGGAACGTCAGCCTCGGTGTAGGAGTTGACGTTGACTGTGTGATGGACGATGGCATGACGTATACCGACATCGGAACGGCAACCTAGGCTGAATACCGAAGACCCGATCACGCAGTCGATCGTGTTCTTGCGTTCGCGGTTCGTCCAGTTATGACGGTCGATGATCTCAAGCCCGGGAATCGGTTCGGTTCGGCTCAGGTCATTGCGGCCCGACTTGCTCACAACCCTGGCTGGCGCCTTGATCTGGTGGACCTGGTATTCAAGTTTGTGGTTTGTGGAGGAGAGTTCGTATTCGGTAGCTCCCGGAACAAGTATCGCCTGGCTATGAGTGCGACCTTCGGGAGCATCTGGACCATCGTGATGATCCGGATGGATCGGGAACCGCTCGGACCAGACATCACCAGCGAGTCCACGGACGGTGCTGGTCGGATGTACGCCAGAACTAGCCTCCCAACTGATGGAGAAGCCGCCACCATCTGGTGTCGGTAGGCGAAGATTGCCGGAAACGGGAGGTGCGTTGCTTGTGGCCAGGGCGTGTCGGGTGAACCCGAACGAGAGGACAAAAGCTGGACTCACAGCGGCCGCTCGGAGGATCTGACGGCGCCGGAGAGTCATGTACGCATGAAAGAAGGAAGTGTGCTGTCGGGGTGGAATGCGTCAGGTTGCCCTGCCAACCTCCATAGGAATGTGGCGATCTGCCCTCGAGTCAGGGAGTCTTCGGGGTCGAAGGTAATAGGGGAGGTGCCGGTGGTGATTTCCCATTGCACCATCCAGCGAACCGCGTTCGTGTAGTACCGGCCATTTTCGACGTCATCGAAGGTGTTCACGACCGTCGAATCGGGCGAGCCGGCGAATCGCCAGAGGAATGCGGCGGCCTGGCCCCTGGTTACAAAGCCGTTGGGGGAGAACGTAGAGGCGGTTGTGCCCGTAGTGATGCCCGTCTCGGCCATCCATGCCACCGACATAGCGTAGAAGGCGTCGATGGCGACATCTACGAACGGGCTGGGGAGAGCGCTGGACGGCCGATCTTTGAACCGCCACAGGAACGTCGCCAACTGCCCCCGAGTAACATAGTCGTCGGGCGCGAAAAGGGTTGGGGAGACACCGGTTGTGATGTTCGAACCAGCCATCCATGTCACCGGCTCGTAGAAGTACTGGTCCGGGTGAACGTCAAAGAATGACGCAATCTTGAAGTTTGTGGAGATCAGTGGGTCGCAGCCAGGGGTGGCTTGACACCCCTCCTTGATTGCTGCGTAGAAACGGAATCCGTATGGCCCGTCATCGATGATCTGGCCGCCGCTGACCCGACCAGTGACCGTGACCGTCTTATCTGACCCGACGATTGTGATAGGGGCGAACGACACCCTCCCTGATGGGGGCCCATCGATCAGGATCGACTGCACAGTTCCCACATGGAGTTGGTCCGACGGGATGGGAGATGGCGGGGTGTAGCTGTTGAGCCATGCCGAGACCTGCGAGATGGTGTAGGTGCGTTCACGAATGCTGTAGTTCGGGTTGTGGTCGCCGCTGTCGAATAGATCCTCCTTTGCCAGGAGGTACGGGCGGGTCGTACCGCCGGCCCAGACGTCGGGCGGCTCTGCTGTGGCTCCACCGTTGGAGGCCGAGTAGAAGGTCTCGGCGACCTCGCCCTCATAGTCGACGATCAGGTCATCGGTGGCATCGACTGCAGCACACCAGGTGGTGCCGTCCGCACAGTCGGTCCAGCCGCCGGGGTAGTTGTCTTCGTCCCACCCCGAGTACTTCTGGTCGCTGACCGAGTCATAGAGATCGAAGGGTTCGGGCCACGAACTGGCGTTTCGAGCCAGGACCCGGCTCACGGCATACGAGCGAGCTGCCACGACCTGTGCTTTCAGCGCCTCCTCGGGCCAGCTGAAGGGGATCTCGGACACGCCGTAGAGGTATTCCTGCAGGTCAAGATCACCATGGATCACACAGAAGCTGTTCCCACCGCCACAGCGGCTGGGCAGGGTGCCCTTCGGGCCGTTGACCGCTGCGGGGTGAAGGATGATCTTGCCGCCGCGGTACTTGCCGATGTTCGGCCCGTTGGCCCACTGCTCGAGAACCACATGCTCCTCGCCGCTCATCGCCAACTCAAGCGGGGCGTTCTCGCATGCGCTGATTCCGTCACAAAGATCTCTGTCGGCGTTCATGGCGATCCATCGCCCGGCGCCGGAGTCCCAGGTGGCGTCGAGGGGGCTGGTGATGGTGCCGACCGGTTGGCCGCCAGCGGTGACCTCGAGTTCCCATGAACCGACCTGTTCCAGCGGGGTCGACACGGCCACCTGTGTTCGTACCGATAGCAGCACGTCGATGTCGTCGGCTCCTTCGGCGAAGTCGGTGGTGCCGTCGCCAAATGCCTCGACATCGCTCAGTACGGTGCCGTCGTAATAGAAGCTGAGAATCTGGTCGTAGGTGTGTCCGGCCTCGGACCGTCCGAGAGCCCCGTACTGGCTCATGCCGATGCCGTGGCCATAGCCGCCGCCGACGAAGGTGATCGATTGTTCAGCGGAGTCTGTGGCTGAAGCTGGAAGCGGAGAGAGGCAGATTGTCGTAGAGCACAGCCAGGCTGTCAGAACAAAGATATTTTGACGCATTCAGTTCCCTGATGACGGTTCGCAACGGGCTCGTGGCCAACATCATACGACAAGCCGTAACACAATCGTCATCATGTGGGTCTGCTGTTGAACATTTGAAATCTGAAGTTTGCGTGGATCACTATCGAAGCGCCTCTGGCCTATGGAAGCAAAGCCGCCAACATTCAGTGGCAAGCCCGTTGGCCGTCTATGGCGTATTGCGAGCACCCAAGATCGGATAGTCCGGATTGGTATCTCAGACGTAGCCCAATCCGATGACGACCGAATCCGAACCTTCGACACTCTCAACGGAGTGGAGCGGCTCTATCCGAGATCCGCCTCGCAAGCCGCCTTACGTCTTACCGCGGGTGGCGATGCCGTACTTGATGATGCACTTCACTGCGGCGACACCGTCACGCCAGTTGATTTTCTTGCCTTCGGCGTAGGTACGTCCAGAGTAGGAGATCCCTACTTCCCAGATTCGCCAGCCTCCAGAAGCAACCTTTGCCGTCATTTCGGGTTCTATCCCGAACCGGTCCTGTTCCAGGTCGATGCCCTGGATGACCTCGCGACGGAACGCCTTGTAGCAGGTCTCCATATCGGTGAGATTGAGATCGGTGAACATGTTCGAGAGCAGCGTGAGGACCCGATTGCCCACGGAGTGCCAGAAATACAGGACGCGGCGCGGCCGGCTTGACTGGAATCGTGAGCCAAAGACAACGTCTGCATTGCCGAGGAGTAATGGTTCGAGCATGAGGTCATAGTCGGCGGGGTCGTACTCCAGATCGGCATCCTGCACGATCACGAAGTCTGCGGTGGCTTCCTGAAAACCGCGCCGAAGCGCAGCACCCTTGCCTTGATTCGCGGGCTGGAGGAGGACCTTGACCCTGGTATCGGTGAACGACTCGAGTAGCTCACGAGTGCCGTCCGTTGAGCCATCGTCGACGATGATGAGTTCAGCAGTGTGCGGACTCTCAAGGACACGTTTAACAATCTGATCGATCGTCGCCGTCTCGTTGTATGCCGGCATTACAACCGAGAGGCGGGGGGAGACAGACGGGCTAGTCATGCGGGGGACAGGGTACCATCGCCACTAGGTTGAATCGTGTGACTTGGGCGCCGCGAATCCTGATCTGTGGGTGGGCGGGTGCAGGCAACATCGGCGACGAGTTGCTTACCCGCTCGATAGTCGAACTAGTCACGGAAGCCGGGGGTGTTCCGGTTGTATCAAGTCGCGACCCGAAGTCGACAGCCACATTGCATCACGGAGTGCAGACCATCCGCTGGGGTCCAACGACCGCATGGGCTGCGACGAAATGTGACGGAGTAATAGTGGGCCCGGGCGGAATAATCCAGGACTCGAGTAGTGCGTGGAGCCTGCCCGGGCATCTGCTCGGACCCCTGGTGCGACGCTGGATCGGAATTCCCGTAACTGGGATTGGGCTGGGTGCCGAACCTCTTCGCCGCCGAACGTCACGATGGATACTGCGTCGAACGCTCGGCGGCACCGAGCCCATCGTCCGAGACGAAGGATCGGCGTGTGTCTTTCTGCAATCCAATGTGACAGCGAAAGTTGCCCCTGATATTGCGTTCACGCAGCCGCTGCGGACCGTCGAGGCTGATCCAGCAGAGCGACAGATCGTGGTCGCCGTTGGTGGCTCGGTCCGGCCAGGTTCTTTACTGCCTGCGGCCCATCGAATCAGCGGTGGCGATCCTTCCACAATTGCGGCATCGCTCGACATCTTGGCTCGGCACTTGAATGCAGGTGTCTTGTTTGTCAGCGTTCGTGGAGATCGCGACATTGAACTGGCCGAGATGGTGGCCCCGCGTATGCTTACTTCCACCGAAATCCTTGAGCCTGAGCTCGACCCAACGCTCGATGCGCTCGCGGGGGCCGATCTCGTCGTGTCGTCGCGCTACCACTCGTCGTTGGTCGCGGTGCAGAACGGGGTCCCAACCGTTGTTCTCAGCGAACAAGCGAAACTCCGTTCACTGGTCGCACAGATCGACGATCCGGAACGGATCCGAATGATCAGTGACTGGGATGGGTTGGCTTCGCTCGATGTGTCATCGCGGCTCAGTCCGTTCCAGCCGGTGGGTCTCGATCGGATTCGTCACCATATTTCGCACTTTGTCTCCCGGTGCGGTCCCGCAGATTGACGCTGCGGCATTAGTCTCGGTCCGTAGGTGTTGGCATGCGTCGTTCACCGCCCAGATTATGCATACCGAGTCACTCTCTCCTCCAGCCGTTGGGCTGTCCCTTCCGAAACGGCTGCTATTGCGAATGCGGGTCAAGGGATTTCGGTTCCTGCACGGAATTGACGCGGTGGTGCTCTATTCGCTGATGGTGCTCACCACGATCGCCCGCTTTGGATTCGACTGGCCGACATTCTCCCCGAGCTACTACCTGATCGGGTTTGGCTTCGCTACCGCTATCCATCTCGTCGTGTACTACTTCGGTGGGTTGTATCAGTACGAACAGCGTCTCGGCGCTCCCGCGATCCTGCCGACGGTCATCATCCTCACAGGCACAGCGGTACTGGTTCTCGCCGCGATCGCATTGGCGACGGGGCGCTACCTGATGCCTCGTCTCAACCTCGCGGTGCTTTTCGTGCTTGGCAGCATCATGGTCACTATCATGCGACTGGTCTCGCGGCGGCTCCGCTACCGACGTTTCGGTCGCCCCCGAGTCCTGCTCGTTGGCAACCCTGACGATGCCTCGCTCGCCGCAGAACACCTCGCCGACAACGATCGCGGTGTCACTGTGGCGGGCCGTGTCGGCGACACGGCGGATCTGCTCGAAGCAGTGGCTGCGACAGACAGCACGGACGTGCTCTTACTGAGTGGGTCACTTCTGGACTCGATCTACCCGCATCCGCTCGAAGACCTCGAGCTTCACAAGATCGGTGTCTACCGGCGGATCAGCCCAGCCGACACCCTGCTGGGTCTCCAGCGAAGCCGCCAGATTGCTGGGATGCCGTTCGTTGCGCTCCGAACGCGCGCGGTCCCGACTCACCGGCTACGGCTCAAGCGCGCGTTCGATCTGTTGGTGTTGATCGTCTTGTCACCGATTATCTTGTTCACGGTCGCGGCGGTGGCCTTCTATACGCGGATTCGTGCCGGGCGAGGTGTCATTTTTCGCCAAACGCGCGTGGGGCGGCATGGCCAACCGTTCACGCTCGTGAAATTCCGAACGATGAGACACGACGCCGAGTCCGAGGCGGGGGCTCAACTCGCCACCGAGGGCGACCCACGGGTAGTAGGAGGATTGGGGTGTCTGCGTGCGACTCGTCTCGACGAGCTGCCGCAGCTCTGGAACGTTCTGAAAGGCGAGATGTCGATCGTTGGCCCTCGTCCTGAACGGCCCGAGTTTGTTAGCCGATTCGAGCAAGTTATCCCGGGGTACGGTCGTCGACACGACCTACCACCGGGTATCACCGGCCTCGCTCAGATTCGGGCCCATTATCACACCGACGCGAGATACAAACTCGGTCACGACCTCCAGTACGTCGTGAACTGGTCTCCGGTACTCGACCTGACGATCATGACTGAGACCATCTTCGTC
>Ga0233427_10004660_pt1 | contig 11333 bp, 12 predicted proteins | sample SI_118_April2016_5_FD_179885 | JGI IMG/M metagenome (GOLD analysis project Ga0233427, IMG submission 179885) | Seawater microbial communities from Saanich Inlet, British Columbia, Canada - SI_118_April2016_100_MG | ecosystem: Environmental > Aquatic > Marine > Inlet | place: Canada: British...
GACTCCGGAGCAAGCTATCTCCGGTTTTTCAAATCCTGCAGTGCTCACCATTGCTTTCCTGTTTATTTTGAGTCATGCTCTCCAGAAAACAGGTATTCTTGAGTATCTTGTTATTCGGATCAATAAAATTGCAGACCGCTCCAGACTCCTGGGAAGAGCTGTTTATTTATTCACTATTAGTTTGGCTTCAGCGGTTGTGAACAATACAGCTGTAGTTGCCATTTTTATGCCGGTAACAATTCGGTTGGCTCATAAATATAAACTGAGCCCATCCAAAATGTTGATACCATTGAGCTATGCTGCTATACTAGGTGGTACGCTCACTTTAGTGGGCACATCCACAAATCTACTGGTGAGTTCAATTTACGTTTCTGAACCAAATGTTGAACCCATGGGAATGTTTGAATTTGCTCGATATGGTGTAATTCTAATGTCCATAGGATTGCTCTATATTCTTTTTATTGCGCCCAAATTACTACCATCTCGAACTGTCACATCCAGTTTAACAAAGAGTTATCACCTTGGTGGATATTTGACTGAAATGAAAATCACGGAGGAGTCACCATTGGTGGGGACAAGTTGTTTTGACCGTGGCATCAATAAACATTACGATGTGATGGTTTTAGACATTCTTCGTGATGAGAAAATGATCACATCCAATATTCGCCAGACAATACTGAAAGCAGGTGATATTCTGTTTGTCCGGGGAACGCTGAACAATTTTCTCAGCATGAAGGAAGTGGAAAAAATTACTTTATTAACTGACGAAAAATTGACGCAACAGGAATTAGAAAAACAAGATAATGTATTGGTGGAATGTTTGTTGACAGAAAAATCGGATTTGGTTGGCCATAGTTTGATGACGTCAAATTTTCGCCGGCGATTCGGCACATTCATTCTAGCAATCCGTCGAGAAGGTGCTATTTTTCGGAAAAAGGTTGCACATGTCGTGCTCCAAGCATTTGATACGTTTTTAGTATATGGTCCATCCAATAAGATAAATGAATTATCCAAAGGCGGAGATTTTATCGTATTGGGAGAAGTGAAAGCAAAATTGCGAAAAAAACGATTCTGGTGGATGTCCATTGTGGTTGTTTTGGGAGGGATTGGATTGGCCGCTGCGGGCATCATGCCAATCATGAGCGGAGCCATGATCGGTGTTGTCTTATTACTGGCTATTAAGGTTATTACACCCCAGGAAGGATACCAATCTATCCATTGGCAAGTGATTGTTCTTATTGCTGCATTGATTCCGGTAGGTATTGTTATCGAATCATCTGGTGCAGCAGAATGGTTAGGCGGTTTTATTTCTACTGCCGCACGTATGGCTCCTATTGAATGGCAAGCGCATGCACTTTTAGCATTGATCTATTTGATTACCATGATCTTGACAGAAGTTTCGTCCAATGCTGCAACAGCAATTATTATGACTCCCATAGCTCTAGCTGTAACACAGCAAATGGAATTTGAACCTAGAGCATTTATTTTTGCCGTGGCATTTGCAGCATCTGCTTCATTTATTACACCGGTTGGATACCAAACCAATTTGATGGTCTATGGTCCGGGTGGATACAAATTCAGTGATTATATCCGAGTTGGATTTCCATTGGCATTGGTATTTTGGATCTCCGCTGTTTACTTTTTACCGATTCTTTGGCCCATTTAAAAATGAAATTATTTTTTATCATCGCTACAATAGTATTTGCGCTAAACTTTCTATGGAGTTGTGTAAAAAGTAATCCTGAAGCCATTCCAACCCTAAGTAGTCATCAAGGTGAAAAGTTGTTATCTAATCATAATTATATTTTCATTGATGTGCGAACACAACAAGAACACGATACGGGCCATATCCCCAATTCGACCCATATTCCCGTCAAGTCGCTGGAGTCAAGAATCGATGAAATTGAAAAATTCAAAGAAAAGAAAATTGTTGTGTATTGCCGTAGCGGAAACCGATCTTCAAAAGGAACAAAAATTTTAAATAAATATGGGTTTGAAGCTATGAATTTGGTTGGCGGTATGCTTCAATGGAAAGGACCGGTAGAAAAGAAATGATTATTCAATTCGCAAAAATATTAGCCGGAGGTATAATCGGGTTTTTATATTACCAATTCATTGGATGTAATCAAGGGTGTGCGATTACTGGTTCACCTATTAACAGTACAATTTACGGTGCAGTGATGGGAGTGATCCTTGCATGGCCGACAAACAAATATGGGCAAAAAAAATGAAATATGGTTTTCAACGAAAATTAGAAATAGACTTTGATGAAGCGGATTCAAAAATTCGTGATTCCCTAAAAGATCAAGGATTTGGTGTTCTTACAGAAATAAATGTTACCAATGCTTTTAAGGAGAAACTTGGTGTTGATTTTCGTAAATATAAAATTTTAGGTGCTTGTCATCCTCCAACTGCCCACCAGGCATTATCTGAAGAATTGGAAATTGGGTTATTGCTTCCGTGTAATGTAACTCTTTGGGAAAATGAAGATAAATCCACCACACTTTCTGCAATTAATGCCAAAGAAATGTTGTCAGTAACAGGTCGAGATGATCTAGATGAGTTGGCAAACCAAGTGAATGACTGGTTACAAAAAGCCATTGATGCCGTATGAACGATTATTTATTAACAATTATAATTATTGCAGTTTGGTTTTTGGTGAACCGAGTTATACTTCCGAAAATGGGTATTCCTACATGACAAGTCCCTTACCCTCAGGTTGAGGAAACAAATCGAGATATAGTGGAAACTGTCCAAATAAAAGAAGAAGAGTAAACTTTATGCCAATGTATGATTATCATTGCCAAGTGTGTAGTGAAAAATTTGAAGAGTTGGTATCCTCACACCGGGTTCTGGATGCTGAAATAAAGTGTCCCAAATGTAAAAAGAAAAAATCAAAACGAATGTTGTGTGCACCCGCATTATCAACAAATGGAAAAGACAAACCAAGTCTGTCTAATTGTGGAGCACCTTCAGGGTTTTCATGAGCTAATTAACGCTGCAGTTGTAGCATTAATTTTATTAAATAAAATTTATTTGAATTTTGGCGAATACAATGATAACAAAGACTATTATAAATGGATACTATTAATTTAGATAACAGTTTAACCATTCTTCATTCAAATAAAGATCACTGGGCTTTATTATCTATATCAAAAAAAATTGACTTATTAGATCAAACAATCAAACGATCAGTTGAATTTGCAGAAGATTGGGCAGCGGCGGGGTGCAAAGCCAAAGGCTTAGACCCTAATTCACCCTTATCCGGGGAAGAATGGATTGGGGGACCTTATGCATTCCTAAACTGGATGCAGTATATGAAAAAAACGCTTCAAAAATTGAATAGTGGAAAAAGCGCAATTGATAAATTAAAAATAACCGAAAGGCCAAACGGACAAACTGTGGCGAGAGTCTATCCCAACAATTTTCTTGAAAAGCTTATTTTGAGTAATTATTATATTGATGTCTGGATGAAAGATAGTGTCACGCCAAAAAATTTAGAAGATTCAGTGGCTTTATTTTATAAGCAGCACAATCCAAATGGTAGAGTTTCACTAGTGTTGGGCGCCGGAAATGTATCATCCATCGTTCCTCTGGATATATTCTATAAACTGTATGCCGAAGGTGAAGTTGTTATGATAAAAATGAATCCAATTAATGATTACTTGGGTCCCATCTTTGAAAAAATATTTGCACCTTTCATCGAAAATGGTTTTATCAAATTTGCCTATGGCGGGGGAGACGTAGGTGCCTATCTAACTCACCATGATGATGTGGAGACTATTCATATCACCGGTAGCGGCCGAACCCATGATGTGATTGTATTCGGGGACGGAGAAGAAGGCCAAAGGCGAAAAAGTGAAAATAGACCTATTTTGACTAAATCCATTTCATCAGAGCTAGGCGGTATTTCACCGACGATTGTGGTTCCGGGACCCTGGTCGAAAGCAGATTTTAAATTCCAGGCAGAAAATATTGCAACTCAAAAACTTCAAAATGCCGGTCATAACTGCATTGCCACACAGGTACTTATCATGGCAAAAGAATGGATTGGCACAGAAAAATTACTCCATGAAGTGGAAAAAACAATTACCAATGCTGAAAGTCGTCCTGCTTACTACCCTGGAGCAGAAGATCGTCAAAATGCCGCAAGACAGCATCCAAAAGCAAAAGTTCTTGATAGTGGCGTGGGTCGTACCATCATTTATGATGTGGACACCCATTTAGATGAACCTTGTTTTACGGATGAATATTTTAGTCCAGTACTTACAACTGTATCTATTCCGGGAAAGGATCCGGCAGCATTTCTATTAGAAGCAGTCAAGTTTGCCAATGAGAAATTGGATGGTACATTAGGTGCTAATATTATTATCCATCCAAAAACCATCAAGACTCATAAAGCTACTTTGGATTCGGCAATTGCTGATCTGAGATACGGAGGTATTGGCGTAAATACTTGGTGCGCTCTTGCATTTTTAGGTGCCGGCGCTGCTTGGGGTGCTTATCCGGGACATACATTGGATAACATTCAATCTGGAAATGGTGTGGTTCACAATGCATTCCTTTTTGATAAACCTCAGAAGACAGTTGCCACAGGGCCATTCAGGAATTTTCCGCGATCCATCTTATCCGGTGATCTGCATATGGCACCCAGACCACCCTGGTTTGTGACTAATAAAACTGCTCATAAAACAGCGGAACGATTAACATATCTTATTGGGACAGGGAATCTATTAAGTCTTCCGGGTATTTTTACTTCAGCACTTAGAGGGTAAAATGAGATGTTCTACATGGGTTATTTTCAATTAATATATTTCATAATCTTGAAGAAGAATTAGACTTGGGAAAAGATGAGATTTTGATCTAATTGATGGCACGTCTAAGGCGTAAACTAAATTCAAAGACTACGATTAATTATTCTTTTATTAGAGATTTCAGTTTCATATAAAAATATAACTCTTCGTTCTTAGACCAGCAGGTTTATCCCTGTAAATTCAAGGCTTGTGGAAATAAATTCTAATTCTAAATCCCGTCTCGATTCCTTTTTAGATAACCCTTCAAAAGCACTTTGGACCTTGGCAATTCCAATCATGTTTGGCATGGGGATTCATACACTCTATAACATTGTAGATATGATGTTCATCGGACGTTTGGGTGGTAATGCTATTGCAGGCGTTGCCTTCAATATGCCGATCTTTTTTCTAATGCTAGGGCTTACCATGGGATTGGGATCAGGTGTGACAGCTTCGATTGCCAGATACATAGGCGAAAACAATAAAAAAAATGCAGATAACAGTGCTGAACATGCTTTGGCACTAGCAGCAGTTATTGCACTTATTTTTACTTCTGCAGGTTTATTTTTTGGGGATAAAATACTGGTTACCCTCGGTGCAGAAGGAGAAATCCTGGCTCTAGGATGGGATTACCTTTATATCATTATAATTGGATTACCTTTTATGATTTTTTCAGGCTTCTTTCGTTCAATTCTGGCAGGGGAAGGCGATATGAAATTTCCCATGATGGTAGCAGGCTTTGGAACTATTCTTAATATTATTCTGGATCCAATTTTTATTTTTAAATTAGAGGAGTATGGTGGCATTGGTTTTGGCATGGGTGTGAAAGGTGCAGCAATGGCTACCGTGATCTGCCAACTCATTGTATTTATAATTTTTATTTATATGCTTTTTGTGAAAAAACATGCATATATCACATTTAGGTTAAAATATTTTACTCCTTCAAAAGAAATATTATGGGATATAGTAAAAGTAGGGCTGCCTGCGTCAATGTCCATGATCATTATGGCTGTAGGGCAGGGTGTTTTTAATAAGATCCTAATCCATTATTCATCTCAGACAGTGGCAGCGTACCAAGTTGCAGGACGATTGGATATGCTCATTTTTCTTCCTATTTTTGCCATCGCCGGTGGGATGACCACACTAGTAGGCATGTTTTATGGTGCAAAGAAAATAGATGCCTTGAATCAAATTGTGAAATATGGAATATCCCGTGCTTTTATGATAACACTGGTGTCATCTACCTTTGTTTATATATTTGCAGAAACTTTTTCAGGGTGGTTCACACGAGACCAGGAAATTATTGACGTGTCCGTTGGGTTTTTAAGGCTTCTATGTCTCATGTATCCCTTAGTTGCAATTGCCATTACCTCGGGCCGAGTTATGCAAGGATTAGGAAAAGGAATTCCTGTTTTGGTTATTACAACCGTTAGAGTGCTAGGTGTGAGTGCACCTCTGGCACTTTATTTTAGTTTCGTTTTGGATAAGCCAGTGGAATGGAATTGGTATGCCATGATGATATCAACTGGTATTGCATTCATTATTGCTGTGAGTTGGGTTAAAATAGAATTGAAAAAATTAAATCAAAACTTTGATGTATCAGTATGAGTTGTTTATCTATCTCAGACATTCAATATGCAATTTCGGATTTAAATGGCTGGGAATTCAAAAATAATGCCATCCATAAAATATTCACTTTTGAATCATACTTAAATAGCATCGCTTTCATTAATCGATTAGCTGAAATATCAGAAGAAAACAACCATCATCCAGATATGGTAGTGGGTTGGTGCAAGATAGATGTTGCATTTACATCACATGATCAAGGTGGTGTTACAACTGGATGTATAGACATGGCAAAAAAGGCAGAATCAGTTTTATAACTCTTCTTTAATATCTTCTTTATTACACGAGAGATGATTAATCAATACAAATAATGTTGATCTTATGAGTGGGACTTACAAGGGGTCATAAAATTAGATTAAGAAATCTTTCGAATTCCTGTAAACAACCCTGCACAAATAGCAGATTTAACCACATCTCCAACTAAAAATGGGTAGAACCCCATGATTAGTGCTTCATTGAATCCTACACTAAATGCAGCCAAATAAAGAGTTCCCAACACTAAAATCAATGTTGTAGCTGCAAAACAGGAAAAGAAACTCGAGGTTGGTTTCACCGTCCATCCTTTTTCAGCAAGATAGCCAATCAAGAAAGCGGCAAAAACAAATCCCCAAAGATAGCCTGCCGTTGGTCCAACTAATACGTGGGCGCCTGCTTTCATTTGGGCGAAAACGGGGAGCCCGATAGCACCTTCCATAAGATAAGTCAACACAGCCATTGCTCCACGGCGAGCGCCTAGTAATCCTCCCACAAGAATAACACCAATGGTTTGGCCAGTAATGGGGATAGGAGTAAATGGAAGAGGAATCGAAATCTGTGCTAAAACTGCGATGAGAAATGATCCTAAAATTATCGTAAAGATGTTTGCGGTATTATCATCAATAGAGAGGATACCAGTTTGATCGAATATAATTGTTTTTGTTTTCATAGGTGTAATTTATTGAATTTTTAGGTGATTGGCTTCCCAAACATTTTTTTGATTAGCCAATTATAAAATCTTTCCGGTGTGAGTTGAACGATCAAAACTAATATACGGTAAGGCCAGGGATAAATGTAGGTGGAGTATCCAAAATCGATTACCTTTAAAAATTGTTCTGCAGCATCTTCAGCAGATTTCATAGGAAAGCGCCGGGCGGAACCTTTTACGATAGGTGTATCCACAAATCCCGGGCAAATGGATACGGTTTTAATCATGTATTTCTGGAGTGTGGGTCGCCAGGAATCAAAGATCATTCGAATGGCAATTTTGGAAGAAGAATAGCCACCGTGAAAGGGTAAAGGCATAAAACTGGCCACAGAACTAATACAAACTAATGCGCCGCTGTTTTGGGCTTTCATGGCTGGGATAAAGGGAATAAGGGTATTGGTTACTCCCAAGATATTTGTACTTAATATGGTATTGATCTGGTTACTGTCACCGGAGAAAAGTCCGTCATCCCCACCAATACCTGCGTTTGCAATGGCAATATCGATCCTCCCTGCATCTGCCATGAATTGGTCCGCAACAGACTTACATTTTTCTGCATCCTGTACATCTAATCGATAGACAAAGGAGGTTCCACCTAGTTTTTCACATATCTGGGCAACATCTTGGAGAATTTCTTCTCGACGAGCGGTAAGTCCAACAGAATAGCCGCGTTTTGCATAGGCCAGGGCCAATGCTTTACCGATCCCGGAGGATGCGCCTGTGATGAATACTTTTTTCATTTATTTTTAAAATTTTCCTACAATGGGAAAATCATTCCTTCTCTTGCCACATTAAAACGATTTGAACGAATCAAATTGGAAGCAGTGCCGATCTTTATAGCTGGATTGGAATGATTAAAATGGATGAAGTGAACTTTATTCCGATTGGGAGTATTCAGGGGATAAAGTGTCTCCATGGATTCCACGATGAAAGGATGGGGAATTTCACTCATATCCCGATTGGGTAGTTCACCTTGTGAGTAAAACGTACCATCCAAAAGTGCAATATCTATGTGTTGGATTACTTGAAAAATATCCTGATCCCATTTTTCCCATTTATCAATATCCGGAATAAATAAAACTGATTTATTTACGCCTATGATTTTATAACCCACGGTTTCTGAATATTCATCCCGGTGGGGAACCAAAAATGGTTCAATGAATAATCCATCTGCCAATTTGATCTCTTTATCATTTTTCATGAGTTGGATCTCGATATTGTTCAGGGAGACCAATTGATCCCAAGGACTATTGGACTCTAGGAATTCTTTCATTTTCGGCATGGCAAAAACAGGAATATCATGTGTGCCCATCACTTCCCGTCCCAAATGTAGCAATCCTGTATAATGTCCCATATGGGCATGAGTGAGAAAAATCCCTGCCAATTCGGTATGATTTTCTTTCGTGATAATTCGATATTGTTCCGAGAAATCTGGTGTGGCATCAATCATCCAGCTTTTTCCGGATTTTGGGTCTACAATACCAATGCAGGAAACTTTTTCTTTTTCATCACTATTCCAAAGATCTTTGCAGCAGGGTTTTTCACATCCACTTTGGGGCGAACCACCATCCTGAGCGATACCTAGAACAACAATGTATGGTGAATCAATGGCAAAGGTAAAACCGATAAATAATATGAAAAGTAAAAAAAATCTCATTCTACAATTTGATTTGAATCTTTTTGCGATACATCCAATAGAGCACAAGCCAAAAGCCCAAAACGTGGGTTAGGGCAAAAAGGAGAGATCCATTCAAGTCTCCGGCAAAAGGAACAAAAATTGTTTTGTATAAATAATTATAAGCACTGACCATTTCTCCATTAATGTCTCTTTTAATATAAAGAATTGTTTTTGCCCACAAGCCAGATGCCACAAATAGAAAAATAGAATTAGTGCCAAACACTTCAAAAATCCAAAAGGGTTTTTTCCACAATTTGATATCAATGAGCCAGGTAAGTCCAGCTAACACCAAGGCAGCAATGCCACCTGTAAATAAAACATAAGAGCTGGTCCAGATCGCTTTATTGATGGGGAAAATAAGACCCCAAATCCATCCGACAACGATGAGCCCCAAACCGAAGATGGCCATGCGTTTTGCACAATCAGTATAATTTTTTGTAGTGTGTAGCATCCCACCCATTAAGTAGCCAATCAGGACTGTCCCCACCGATGGTATTGCACTTAATAATCCTTCCGGATCAAAGGGTATCCCAAATCCGCCATAAAGATGTTTTTCACCAAAAAGAAATATATCCACTTTCCGAACCAAATTTTCTTCAAGTCCGTAAGGGGCGCCGGTTCCGCCTAACCAGAGTAATCCCCAGTAAAAAAGGAGGATACCTGAAATAATAGGTAAAAGTTGTTTGAAGTCATAGCGAATGATGAGCAGGGCACTGATGCCGTAGGCGATGGCTATCCGCTGTAAAACCCCAAAATAACGGAAAGAAGACCAGTCCCAATCCTGTTGAATGAAAGGGTAGGCATGAATGAGCCAACCAGCCATAAAGATGGAAACTGTTCGCCAGAAAATGTGTTTATAAAATTTGGGAGATGGATAATAATGCCATTTCACAAATGCGAATCGCATGGATGCACCCACGAGAAAAAGAAAAAATGGGAATACCAGATCTGTCAAAGTACAACCGTGCCATTTGGCATGAAGCAGGGGAGCATATACATGTCCCCAACTTCCGGGATTATTTACTAGAATCATAAGGGCGATGGTCATGCCCCGAAAAATATCAATGGAATATATTCGTCTTGGTTCTGACATTTTTATACTAACAAAATTTTATTTAATCACGAAATTCACTAAGAACTTTTCCTTTAAGAACTTTGTGATTTGCGTGTTTAGTTTAGTTTTGATAAACTTCTGTTCCATACCAGGTAAGATCCAATCCCTGCACAGCCAAATAAAATTACAGATAGACTGTAATTTTGGAAAATTAAATTCCCGATCCCAAATGTGAAGCCATAAATCATAAGGATTCCGGCGATCCATTGCATAAAAAATCCTTCACTCACGGGCTGAAGTGTATGGGTGTAACCAGCAGTGATAGGCTCCCACCATCCGCCGGGTTGAACCCGATTATAAAATTCTTTTAGCTTATCAACAGGTTCAGGGTTTGTTAAAAATGTGGCAGTTACCCAAGCAATAATTGCCAATGGCACAATAATCATTAGTTTATGATGAACCTGTAATGAAATGCCAAAAAGGATGGGTGATGCAGCAAATAATTCATACGTATCTCCTGCTGCAATTGTTTGGCTCCAGGCTAAAACTTCTAAAGAAATGGTGACCGAGATTGATGTAGCAAGTGCCGTGATCTCACTCCAGGCGTTTATACGCCACCAAAACCAGCGGAGGATGAGCACCAGCCCAATCCCTGCGCCCATTGAAAAAATGAATTCCCATGCCTTGGAAATACTTTGCATTTTCAATGCGGTGAATGCAGCAAGTACCATCAGAATAATGGTAAATATTTTCCCCACAAATACATAATGTACTTCTGATTCATTCGGTTTGAAAAACCGTTTATAAATATCATTAATCATGTAGGAAGAGCCCCAATTGAGATGGGTATCAATGGTGGACATGAATGCGGCTAGGAAGGAAACAATAAGTATACCTTTCATCCCCGGTCCAAGGAGTGTATTCATGACCAATGGATAGCCCGCCTTCACACCCAATTCAGAATAGGATTCCGGGATCATGGGAAACATTACAATGGATACAACGGCCACGATGATCCAAGGCCAAACACGGAGTGCATAATGAGCCAAATTAAACCATAATGTTGCCAGGAGTGCGTGCCGTTCATTTTTCGCTGATGACATGCGCTGGATGATGTATCCACCGCCGTCCGTTCCGTGATGGCTCCACCACATAACGCTAATAAAGATCAAAAATTTTGAAAATGGCGATTCCCAAAATGCGGATGTTGTTATGTTG
>Ga0233427_10004666_pt1 | contig 11324 bp, 9 predicted proteins | sample SI_118_April2016_5_FD_179885 | JGI IMG/M metagenome (GOLD analysis project Ga0233427, IMG submission 179885) | Seawater microbial communities from Saanich Inlet, British Columbia, Canada - SI_118_April2016_100_MG | ecosystem: Environmental > Aquatic > Marine > Inlet | place: Canada: British...
TTGTTGGCGGTTGAAAGTTTGAGCAAACGGTTTGGCGACTTCGACGAACAAAGGCACGTGAGGAAGGCCTCTCGTGGCATCTGACCCGGCTATGCCATCCTGGCGTTTGAGCGACGAACTCTGGACCCGTTGGATGGTTGCGGCGCGCACTGCCTGGTGTGCCGGCGACACGACGCAGTGCGAGATCCTGTGGCAGGCGGCATCACAAATGGCCGAGGGCCTCGTGCCCGATGATCCGCGACGAGGGGCAAGCCTTCACACCATCAGTCTGTTGTGTTCGGATATTGCTCGACGTCTGGCGCTGCTCGAAGATGCAATCAACGCTTGGTTATCGGCAGAACATTGGATCGAAACCATGGGCACGGCTCAAAGCGCAAGAAGTTCCATGTTTCACTTGCGGCTCGAGAAAAAACACCCCGACGCCTACCCCGAAATTGTACGACAGCGCCATCGCAAGACTCTGGCCGCAGGGCGCTCGGCCGCCATGGCGCAACATGCCGCACTTGCCCGCGACCGGGCTGCCATGGCCGGGGCCATGGTGCTGCGCCGCGACGCCTTCGGCCATCGCGAGACCGAAGCTGCCGCCATGGCCACCTGGCTGGGTGAACCGATCGGAGAACGGCTGGTCAACCGGTTCGAAGAGCGTCCGCCTCCACAGCAAAACGACGAGGCCCGTCTCTATGCCGCAGCACTTCTCGTGCCGCTCGACCTGACGCAGTCAGGGGCCGGTCATGCCGTCGACCACTGACAGCGCCCAGCCCGAAGCTGCCGGGGAGTTTGTCGAACAAGCGCCACATGAAGCTGGTTTTGCCTCCATCTACACAGAGATGGTTGCGCCACATCTTGGCGGCCTGCAGCGGGCCCGCGAAAGGGCAGTGAAGCGGCGGCGCCTGCAGGTCGTTGCCGGCATCACCATCATCTTCCTGATCTGGATGGGTGTCTGGCTCTGGGGAATCGGCGGCGTACACTTCCTGATCCTGTTGATTGCCGGCTTGCTTAGCCTTGTCACAGCCGATCTTCTGCTGCGCCGCGGTACACAGCCCCACCGGCGGACGGCCACGATGCTGCGCGACCTCCTGATCAAGGCAGTGTGCGAACAGGTCGAAGGTCTGGTTTATCAGCGGGTTGCCGGACGCAAGGTCAACCACGACCGTTTAGTGGCATTGTCTCTGGCGCCACGCCACGCCACCGCCCTGATCGAGAACTTTTTCGGCGCCACCCGCCACACCATGGCCTTCCGCGCCGTTCAGGCATCCCTGCGCAACAACCACCGCCAGGAAATCTTCCGCGGCCTGTTGATCGAAGTCGACCTTCCCGAGCCCTTCGACGGTCGCATCGTCTTGGCGCGACGCGATGAGCCGCCACGCGATGACATCGCCTGGGAACCACCGCCCGGGGATGTCATCGACCTGAAGGGCCACCCGGCATTCCAACGTCTGTTCCAGGTTTGCAGCGACAACCCCGAGGCGGCCGAACGCCTGTTGACCGAGGCCCTGAAGACAGCGCTGGTGCGTCTCGACGAACAGCTCGATGGCGCCGTGTTCCGGGCTGGTTTCGCTTCGGGTTGCCTTTTGCTGACGGTCCCGCTGGAACATGCCGTTCTCGAGATCCCATCAAATGCGCCCGGCCCGCTCGACCCCTCCGGCGATGCTCACCGCCTGCTCAAGATCACCAACCTCCCAATCCGCATCATCGATACCCTGCACGGCATCGATCCCGATAGCGGCGGGCGTTACCGCGCACGATGAATATAGCGCCAGTCACACTTGGCCCCAGACTCCACGGCCATGCATCCCAGGCTGGAAACAACCTGTTCCGGATCAACCCGGCGCTGGGCCGGTGTTCTGGCGTCGGTAATCCTCGGGTGACTGATCGAACGTGCGTTTGAAGCTGCGGCTGAAATGACTGCGGCTCAGGAATCCGGTGCGCGCCGCGACCGTCTTGATCGGCGCATCACCGGTGCGCAGCAGACTTGCCGCCTGGTCCATGCGGATGCCGATCGAAACCTTGCGCGGTGAACGTCCAAAGGTATCGAGGAACCGGCGCAAAAACGTCGAGCGAGCCATGCCGGCAACGTCGGCGAGTTCTCTAACACTGGGCGGCGAAGTAATCCGTGAACGGATCAAGACAAGCGCGCGCGACATGCGTTCATCACGCAGCGCAGCCATCCAGGGCAGCGTGCAGTCTCCATCACGACACTCGCGACGCAGAAGCAGAATCAGGCAACGCTCCAAAAGCGAACGCGCCATGGCATGGGCGCCAACCCGGCCCACTTCAAGTTCGTCGAGCACATTGCCCAGAGTGTGGCAGATCTCGTCGTCGGGCGCCAGACGCGCGACAAGCGGCGCGTCGAGCTGATCAAACAGACCCTGACTTCCCTGATAGACGGCGCTGAGAGCGCCGCAAACCATGACCAGGTCACCCGTATCGTCAGAATCAGACCGGCCCTCGCTCAGCGGTTTGCAAGGAAGGCCCGACAGGCGGACGCGGTTTCGGGCATCACCGGCGAGTGCTTGCAGCCGTGCGCCGGGATAGGTGATCAGGACGACACCAGGCTCAAGCGACACGACCTTGTCGTCAATCCGCAGGATACCCTGGCCCGAAGTGACGAAATGAAGGGCCGCTTCGCCGACCATTCCCATATCGAGCCCTACCTCAAGCCCGACACGGCACACGGTGAATGGCTCGAAATCCACCGTCAGATCTTCAAGAAGTTGGTCAAGATACACGCGCAGGCCCCCGGTTGGCTGAAACGATCATGCACCCCTTTGAGACTCCAGGGCACATCACAGCACTTAAGTTCTTTGTGAAGGGCGTGGAATGCGTCCGATCACCCAGAGCGGAGATGTCTGATGAAAAAGCACGATTGTAACCACGATCACGGCCACACCCGGCGTCAGGCGCTCACGGGCGCTTCGGCGGGATTTGTCGCCGTGGCTGCAGCAGCGGCAGGCGCGACCACGGCACAGGCCGAACAGGCGGCCTACTCCGATCCGGCTGAACCGGCACTGCCGGTCACCGATGTTGTGGTCGAACTTTCCGACACCGCGCTTGTCGTCACCGACCCCCAGATCGACTTCCTGAGCCCGGATGGCGTGACCTGGGGCGTGGTCGGCGAAAGCGTGACCGAACACAACACGGTCGAGAACATCGGGCACCGGCATGACGATTGCGATTTCACCGCATTACTACTACCCGACCGACCACGGCTGGAAGTTCGGCGGGCCACTCGAAAAACTGATGCACGCGATCGGCATGTTCGACCGTGAAAGCTCGCTTTCAATGGAGGGGCTCGAAGGCTCCGGCGCTGATTTCATGCCGCAATACAAGGACATCATCGAAGACGGCAAGACCATCATCACCTCGCCGCACAAGGTCTATGGCCCGGAAGCCAACGACCTGTCCCTGCAACTGCGCAAGGCCGACATCGACAAGGTGATCCTGGCAGGCATGTCTGCAAATCTGTGCGTCCAGGCCCATCTCCACGAACTGCTGGAACAGGGCTTCGAGGTTGCCGTTGTGCGCGATGCGACCGCAGCGGCCAAGCTTCCCGAAGGTGACGGCTATCTCGCCGCACTGATCAACTTCCGCTACATCGCCAATGCGTTGTGGACGACGGACGAAGCCGTCGCCCGGATCAACGAAGCCACCTAGGCCGGTCTTTCGATCTGCTCCTTCCCTCTCATCGGGGGAAGGAGCGACCGGTTTTTCACATCTCGGACATTCCACGATCCGTCCGGGCATTGGATCAGACCCGCTCTAGGCGCGCTGGTACCACATCTCTCCCATCTCCTCGAAGCGCTTGATCACGACTTCGCCGAACTCGGACCACCAGTCGGGGATGTTCTTGAATTCAACGATCACGGCCTTGCCGTTCTGGATCTGAACCACGGGCCAGTTGCCGACGAGAGCGTTGTCGATGCCGAAGAGATCCTTGCCCCACCACTGGGCTTCGCCAAAGGCATGCGCTCCCATGCCGCCGCTCTTCATGCCTTCGAGTACCGCAGCCGGTTCGATCGAACCTGCCTTCTGGGCACCATCGAGCCAGAGATCGAGGATCGAGGCATATTCCCACGACACCGCGCTCCATTGGCCGGGGTAACGTTCGTTGTAGGTCTGAAAGAAGCTGTTGGGGCCGGCGAAGTTGATGCGGGCATCGTTCAGTGCGGGATCATCGAAGTCGGGAAACTGGAAGATCACGCCTTCCATGAACGCCTCTGATGTGTTGGCGATGATGTCGGCATAGAAGTCGACCGTGCAGGAGATGATCTGCCCGCTGTAATCCTGGACATAAGCCTGCTTGCAGAGCGCGTTGACGAACTCGGCATAGGCCGTGTCGAGACACAGGATGTCCGGTTTGTGTGCCAGCATCGCGGCCATCACCGGCGCGAAATCTGTCGTCGCGACATCAAAGAGGATGACATCCTTGACCTCGATGCCATGGGCCTCGAAGGCCGCCAGATAGGTCGCAACCGAAGGGCGGCCCAGGGCATCATCCTGGGCGCAGATCACGGCCGTTTTGGCTTCCGGCATGTACTCGGCCAGCCACCACACGCCCGTGACGTTGTAGATCGGATGGACCTCGGCTGGCGCCACCAGGAAGGGTGTGTCGGGCGACAGGTCCGACGGCAGCAGGGTCGAAACCAGCATTTCGGCCCGGTTCGCGATCGGCGTGACCGCAGGCATCGTGTCGCCGCCGAGCATCTCGATGAACGAGACGCCATCTTCCTGGATCAGTTTTTGTGCACCGGTGCGCGCCTTCTCAGGGAGATACTCGTCATCATAGGCGATGATCTCGACGTCATAGGTCTGGCCGCCGACTTCGATGCCACCTTCAGCGTTCTTCTTTTCGGCCCAGATCTCGCAGCCATAAAGCCCCGGCAGGCCCCAGGCGGCGACATCACCCGTGAGCGGCGCCAGAAAGCCGATCTTCACGGACTCGCCGCCGTGCGAGCCAGCGGCTCTGCCCGGACCGCTGGTCGCCGTGGCGGCCGCAGCAGCACCTGCCATGGCCGTGCTGCCCAGGAATTTGCGTCGGTTCATATCCCTGAACTTGATGAGACGTCTCCTCGACAGAGTTTGCTGTGTGGCAGGAACCGGCGCGCCGCGTTTGTCTGCGTGTCACGCGTCAATCTGGAGCAAACATCATCCCGCATAGCCGGAAGCCAGACAAGGACCGCGACCTCTGGTCCACGGCTTTACGCCATCCCGAAAAGCAGGGCATGACACCGCCAGCCAGCAAGCATCGGGCTCGTCAGCGCAGCTTTGGCGTTAGTTGCTGGCTTTCGGGGACGGTGCTACGAATCAGTACAAGGTTCCGCGCAAAGGGGCCACACACACGAGCCATTGCCAGGGGGCTACCATGAGTGATGATGTGAAGATGTGGGGAGACGAGGAGTTCTGGGGGATCGGTTACGAATACGACCCTATGTTCTTCCTGACCGACAGCCAGAAACAGATTCAAAAAGATTTGATCGAGCTTTGCCGCACGACCCTGCGTGAAAACGCCGTCGAGTCAGACAAAGGCTACATCTTCCCGCGCAAGAACTTCGAGGCTCTGGCTTCGATGGGTCTGCTTGGCCTGTTTGTTCCCAAGGAATTGGGCGGCATGGGCGAGAATCACGTCGCGATGGCGATGGTTGTGGAAACGATCGCGCGCTACGGCTGCCCTTCGACCGCCATGTGCCTCACCATGCATTATGGTGCCTGCTCTGCAGCGCTCTTCCGCTACCACGAGAACGAAGCGCTGCGCGACATCATGTCGCGGCTCGACAAGGACGTGCTGATCGGCACCCTGTCCTATTCCGATCCAGAGACCGGCTCGCATTTCTGGTATCCTATCTCGTCGGGTGCGGAAGCCACCGATGACGGTTGGAAGGTTACAAAGAAGTCGTCCTGGACGACCTCGGGTGGTTTCGCCGACTGGTACATCGTGCAGACCACCAGCCCTGATTTCGGCGGCGATTTCTCCGACCTTTCGGTCTGGCTGATCCTGGCCGACGAAGCCCAGGCCGATGTTGCCGGCTGGGACGGCATGGGCATGCGCGGCAATCAGTCGGGTGCATTGCTGGTCGACAACGTGGAAATACCTTCGAATCGCCTGGTCGGCCCCAAAGGCGATGGCGCGCTTTCCAACGACGAGACTGTCGATCCGTTCTTCCTGACCAATTCGTCCTGTGCCTGGAACGGCATTGCGATGGGCATGATCGACATCGCCAAGATGCACACCACCCGCAAGAAACACGTCGATGTCGGCCTGCGGGTCTGCGACTACCCGACCATTCAGGACTATGTCGGCGAGGCAATCATCGGCACCAATGCCAGCCGTATGATGACCTTCGGCATGGCAAGAGCCATGGACGAGCTGACCAACAACTGCGACTGGTCGATCCACAAGGATCTGGAGGCCGCACCGCGTGCGGATCTGCTGAACCAGCTCTGGCAGGTGAAGTTCCAGGCCGCCAAGAACGTGCACGAGGTATCCGACAAGATGCTCCATGCCTGCGGCGGCACCGCCTACAAGGCGGGTCTGGGCATGGAACGCCTGCTGCGTGATGCCAAGGCCGGCTGGGTCATGGGCCCGACCAACGAGATTTTGCGCCAGTTCGTTGGCAAACACGCCCTGCTCGGTTTCGATTCGCTCGATTACTGGAACACGGCGATCAACCATCGCTCGATCGACAACGAAGTAAAGAAGATGTCGGCCGAAGAAAAGAAGGCACTGGCCGACCGGCTGCTATCGGAAGCCAACGCTGCCGCAGCCGAGTAAGACCCGGCACAGATGGTTACCTAAGGGGCCGGTCCTGATGGATCGGCCCCGTTTTGTTGAAGCCTCCAGCCCCTGGGAAACACGATGACACTCCACTTTCCGGCCGAAGAATACGAAGACCGCTGGGCCCGGGTCGATGCCGCCATGGCGGCCAAGGGCTACGATGCCGCCATCGTCTGGAGCCGTCCGGGCGGGACCTACGACCGTTGTGGCGATGTCCTGTATCTGACCAACTACGTCTCGACCGAATCCGGCCAGGAACCCGACAACAAAAAACGCAAGGCCAGCGCCTTCAGCGCGGTTCTGCTGGTGCGTGGCGAGCCGCCGATGCTGATCGCCGACGAACCACCGCCCGAAGATGCCATCGCGACCGACAACTGGGTCTGGTCCTACGACACCGTCACCAAGGCAGCCGAACTGTTGAAGCTGTTCGGAAACCGGTCGGTCGCGCTGGCCGGAAGCGACATCCTGCCCATGAAGTACGGCCAGCAGATGTTTGGCGCCTGCCCCAACATCGCAATGGACGACATGCTGATCCACGAGGCCCGCATGAGAAAGTCACCGCGCGAGTTCGAGACCATGCAGGTTGGCGGCGCGACTGCCGCACGTGCGTTGACGATCCTGATGGAAGCCCTGCGCGGGGGTGCCAAGGAGGCCGACGCGGCCGCCCTGGCCGCGGCCCAGGTCATGCGCTCGGGCGGCTCCGTCCATTTCATTCCGGTCAGCCACGGCGACAGCATCGAGCAGTTCTGCCGTAATCATCTCACCGGTTACAGCCAGGATGCGCCCCAGGAAGGCGATCTCGTGCGGGCCTGGGTCTACGGGCCGATGTGGCAGGGCTACTGGATGGACCCCGGTCGCACGACGGTCGTCGGCACACCAAGCCCGGAGAAGAAGAAGCTGGTGGAGGATTGTGCAGGGATTGTTGATGCCATCGTCGAAAACATCCGGCCCGGTGTCATGGTGAGCGAGATGACCGCGCTGGGCCGGGCGATGACACAGGAAGCCGGCGGCGGCGATGATGTTGCATCGATGAAATGGCCGATCTTCGGCCACGGCCTCGGCCTCTTCTGGGAAAAGCCGGATCTGAGCGAAACCTATGCCGAGTTCGACATGGCGTTCGAAGCCAACATGACCTTCGGCATCGAAGCTTTTCTGTCGGCTGAAGGCGTCGGCAGTGCAGGCTTCGAACAGAACATCGTGGTGACCGAGACAGGCGCCGAACTGCTGACGCCTGCGCCGATGCTGTGGTGGGACTAACCGTACCGCATCACGATACGCTTCAGGAGATCGTCCATCGGATCATACCGGATGCTAAGCTCGTCTCCAGCTGGGCCCTCGAAGGCGGCAGTTCGGCGGATATGACAGCCGTCGAGATCGCGTTGGCCCAGGGCGGCACCGAACGGTTGATCGTGCGTCAGTGTGGTGATGCCAATCTGGCCGCGGACCCCGATGTCGCCGAACACGAAGCCCGCCTGCTCAACATTCTGGCCGACCGTGGGCTTGCCGTGCCCCGTGCGCCCCATGTCGATCAGTCCTGTGCGCTGTTGCCCAAGCCATTTCTGGTGATCGACTTCCTTGATGGCGAACCCGACTATGATCCCACAGACCCGATGTCAGCCGCGTTGCAGACCGCCGCGTTCATGGCGCAGCTGCACGGCCTCGACAGTGATGCCAACGACCTCGCCTTCGTCCCGCGCCATCACGGCCCGCCCGGTTACCTGACCAGCCGGCGCGACGAACTGCCCGAATCATTCCACGCAGCCCATGCCTTGCTGGAAGAACGCTGGCCGCCGTCAAACAAGAACCCGCCCGTGCTGCTTCACGGCGATTTCTGGCCGGGCAACCTGCTGTGGCAGAAGGGCCGCCTCAGCGCTGTTGTCGACTGGGAGGATACCGCGATCGGCGATCCGCTGGCCGACCTCGCGATCGCAAGGGGCGACATGTCGTGGGGTTTCGGCTGGGAGGCGATGGAGGCCTTCACCGAACGTTACGCCGACCTGACCGGCTTCGATCTCACCGCCCTGCCCCTCTGGGATCTCCGCGCTGTTCTGCGCCAGGCGCCCCATGCCGCCGACTATGCCGAGGGTTGGCAGGAGCTGGGTCGCGCGGACATCACCGAAACGATGATCCACAACACCCACACCCGCCTGATCGACACCGCCATGGCGGCACTGGACTGATCACCTCCTGCGAAAGCAGGAGCCCATACGCGCCAGAGGCAAAGAAACGTCGCGACTAAGCGTTTCTTCCGGGCTTCTGGCATATGGACCCCAGCCTTCGCTGGGGCTCACATGGGATGGCGGTGACAGCGGGAGGCCCGTTAGGGCCGACGGCGAGCGATTGCGAGCCCGCCGCGTTTGCGGCGAAAGCCAAGTGAGCGGAGCGAACGCCGGCGCTTGAGGCTAAACAGACAAAAGCCTGAACGAAGCATCAGGAGCGCGGGCGTTCCTTCTTTGGATCGTAGGCCGGAAAGGCCGTCACGACGGCAGGGATGCGTTTCTGGTGGCCATCCATCTTGCCGACCTCGACTTCCGTGCCGACCTCGGCATGGGCGACGTCGATCCGGCAGAGCGCGATGTTCTTGTTCAGCATGGGCGACTTCATGCCGCTGGTGATGACACCGATCTGGGCGCGGCCGATACGAACGCAATCGCCATGGACGGCGGCCTCGTTGCCTTCAAGTTCGAGCCCGACCAGCTTCTTCTGCGGATTGGCCTTGCGCCGTTCCAGCGCGGCCCGACCGATGAAGTCGTCTTCCTTGGTCTTGAGCGCCACGGAAAAACCGATGCCCGCTTCAAACGGATCGGTCTGGTCGTCGAAATCGTAGCCAGCAAAGATCAGGCCGGATTCGATCCGAAGCATGTCGAGAGCATCCAGACCCAGCGGCGTGATGCCATGGGGGGCGCCCGCTTCGAACACGGCATCCCAGACTTCGACGGCGTGTTTGGGGTGACACCAGACTTCATAACCCAACTCACCGGTGTAACCGGTGCGCGAGACGACGATGGGTACCCCATTGTGATCGCCGATGCGCCCAATGGTGAAGCGGAACCAGTCGATCTCGTCGACCCGTGGCTGGGCCGGTGGTGTCCACACGGTAGCGGCCAGCAATTCGCGGCTCTTTGGACCCTGGACAGAGATGTTGTGGAGCTGATCGGTCGAATTGCGGACCAGTGCACGCAGGCCCCATTCCTGGGCTTTCTGGCGCAGCCACTCGCCGCCGAAATCGGTGCCGCCGATCCAGCGGTAACCGGTCTCTGACATGCGGAACAGCGTGCCGTCATCGATCATGCCGCCGTGCTCGTAACACATCGCCGAATAGACGACGTGGCCGTCGGCCAGCTTCTTGACGTTGCGCGTCAACGTGCGCTGCATCAACTCGCCGGCGTCGGGGCCGGTGATCTCGAACTTGCGCAATGCGGTCAGGTCCATCGCGATGACACCTTCGCGGCAGGCCCAGTATTCATCGATGGCGCCGTGGTTGGTGTAATGCGACGGCAACCAGTAGCCGTTGTATTCGGTGAAGTTGCGGGTGAGTTCGGAGGTGCGGGCATGGAACCCGGTCTCCTTGGTCATCTGGGGATCGGAATCGGGCATGGCTCTGAACGCGATCGCTTTCCTGAACATGTTATCGGCCGGATAAACCCGGACCAGGATATCGGTGGGATCCCAGCCGTTGGCGGGATCGATGGCATCGGGGCAGGCCGAGTTGATGGCGACGACATCCTGCTGGGCCCGGCACAACACATAGTCACCCGGTCGCGACCAGGGCTCGTCGAGATAGATCTGGTACTGGTCGTCGAGCAGTGTGTTGTAGAAAAAGTTCATCGCCTGCCAGCCGCCGCGCGGCTTGATGCCCCAGGGTGCCAGCTCGGTGTTGAAGTTGTCGGTGCAGTTGACGTGACCGGGATAACCGACATCGTCATAATACTTGGCGGTGCAGGCGAAATTGAAGCTGTCATGGCGTCCGACCGTGTCTTGGATGATCTCGATCGAAGCCTCGAGATCGTTGTCGAACAGCTTGGAATGCAGCCCCGGCGCCGGATAGGCCGCACCCATCAACACCCGGGTTGCCGTGGGGTCGATATCACGTTCGATGCCGCGCTCCAGCTTGGCCAGCGAGATCGCCTGGAAGTCGGAACACTCACGCCCCTCGACATCCATGATCTGGATGTATTCGCCCTTGCGCACCTCATAGGCATGTGCCTCGCCGGCCTTGACCCGGTGTTCGTAACGCGGCTCGGCCAGGGGGTCGGGGATGTTGCGTTCGGCCGCGACCTTGGGATCGGCGCGCGTGATGAACAATTCCAACCCGCTTGCGGTGCCATGGCTTTCGACCACCATATCCTGCGCCGGAGCGGCTACGACAATGACGCCATCGGCCTCGACATCAAATGTTGCCGCCTCGAACGCCGGTGTATCGGAGCCAAAGCAACGAATGCAGCTGGAAAAGCTCGCCGGCAAGCCCTTGGCCTTGAGTGCATCAAACAACAGTTCGGCAGCGGGGCCTCCCTGGGCCAGCATGGCGCGCAGATCGGTCGCTGCGCCGTCG
>Ga0233427_10004669_pt1 | contig 11317 bp, 10 predicted proteins | sample SI_118_April2016_5_FD_179885 | JGI IMG/M metagenome (GOLD analysis project Ga0233427, IMG submission 179885) | Seawater microbial communities from Saanich Inlet, British Columbia, Canada - SI_118_April2016_100_MG | ecosystem: Environmental > Aquatic > Marine > Inlet | place: Canada: British...
ACATAATCCTCACCTTCGGGAGCATCAAATAAGGCTATTGTAATATATAGTTATTGTTAAGAAACTTAGATGAATAATAGAAATTAAGTCTTCAATAAGAAGTTTTTTCTGTCAAAACTTGAGTCTTCATTATATCTCATTATAGGAAAATCTAATATGTTGTTATTTTATTGAGCAACTTTCTATTAATCTCGATTTCAGATAAAATTTTTGCAATTTTATCTCCTGCACCACCAATGTATGGATTTTGTAGTGAGCCAATTATTGAACGATATTCTCTATCATATAAAGATTTTTTCACTGCAGTAATTATTTCATCCTTGTTATGGTTTACGAAAATTATATTTCCAGCGTTTTGTCTATCTTTTTGTCTTTGGCCAATATTCACTACAGGGAGTTTGAGGTAAGGCGCCTCTGCAACCCCCATACTTGAATTCCCAACAAGTATTGACGCCCTTTTCAACATATTTACAAAATATTTATCAGGCATATTGTTGAACACCTTGACCATATTATTATTAAATTTATAGCTATCTAGTTCATTATTTATAACTTCAGCGCCTGGATCTGAATTGGGCCTGATAATTACTGTTGGTAGATTAATCTCTGCAATAGCATCAAGTGTAGTTGAAATATGTCTCCTTGTGAATTCTAAAAAATTACTAACAGGATGCTGAATAACGACAATAAGAGGTTTTTCATTTATCTGAATTCCAAGGTATTTACTTAATCTTTGTTCAGAAATTAATGGAATAGACTCATATCTTTCAACTGCTGAATGCCCAACCACTTTAACTCTAAACTCCTCTTCACCCATCTTAAGAAGCCTTACCGCATTTTCATTAGTAGAGCAAAAATGAAGATGAGCTAATTTTGAAACAGAATGCCTGATTATTCCATCAACATTGACCCTTGTCCTATCTCCAGCCCCAAGATGTGCTACAGGTATATCTAAATACACTCCAGCCAATGCTGTAACAATAGACTCTTCACGATCATAGGGTGAAATTATAAAGTCAGGCTTACGTTTCACAAAAACTTCTATTATTTTTTGAAGCTGAATTGCAGCCCCCTTAGCCCTATCACTTTGATTTCCATGACTAAATAAACTACTTATTTCAGCAACCACATTATGACCATCTTGATATATTTCACTTGCCGTGTAACCAAGATTTTTTGATAAATGTGCCCCAGTAACTATCAACTCTACCTCAAGACTAGAATGTTGAGCAACTGACTTAATAATAGGATTTTGGATAAAATAATCCGACCTAATTCCAGTAGTAAAAATTATTTTACGAGTAGTCATGGTCTAGAATTATAGTTTTTTTATAAGTATCAAGCTTTAATAAAAACTCATCAATTCCATTATTAAATAAATAATCAAAAATTGAAAGACCTTCAATAAATCCAAGTTGTGGGAATTGTTGATTATGCTTTATGAGCATTGGCTCAAGATAAGTAATATTAATTCCATTTTGCTTAAAACTCTTTTCATCTAAGTATTGTTTAGAGCCATAACCACAGATGTAATTATCGGCATTCATTTCTTTACAAATATTTAATATATTTTCAGATTTTTCAATAGCTTCACCAATTTTTGAAGCATTCGAAAATGAATTATTTAGTTTTAAATATCCAGCTATTTGTTGAGTAAAAAAACAATTTAAATCAGAAAGACTCGTCCAGTCTTTATCATAAATATTGTCTATAACTTTAATTATAGAATCATAATAATTTGCTTTTCCATACGCCATCTCAAAAAAAGATTTATGCCCACCCCTCCAATCAGTGGAGTTATCAATTTCAATGTTACAAATAAGCTCATCTCTTGAGGTTTTTTGCACTGGGACAGTAATCCATTTTGAGCCATCACTATATTTGAATTTATTTCTATTTTGATAGCTACGACGAACATATTGAACATTATCAAGGAATACATAATGATCACAAAAAGACATTTTAGTAAACAAATTTGTCCAAGGCATGAACTCAGGCTGATGAATCATCAGAGATGACATTATGCCTTAAGTCTATCTAAAACAGTTAAGACACTTTCAGCTATGAAATTTGCATCTTTTAAGCTAATTGTAACTTGCATTGGTAAATGAAAATGTTTAGACATAATGTCTTCAGAAATTGGAAAATCTCCTTTATTTGTATCATACATTTTACGATAAACTGGTTGTAGATGGAGTGGAGGCATATAAGCCCAATTGATGTTAATGCCAAAATCATCCTTCAAAGACTTTGATAGTACTTCTCTGTCAATATCATTATTATCAATTATAGTTATATGTTTCCAATAAGCATTAAATACATTTTTCGGCGTGTTAATCGTATGGACATCGAGGGATTCAGCTAGAATACTATTATAAATTTTAGCTATTTGATTTCTATGATCTAACCATTCATCAAGGTGAGAAAGTTGAGATAGGCCAAGCAAAGCTGACACTTCTGGAACTCGCCCACTTCTCCAGCCATAATCATAAATTTCTACAGGATTAGTCAATGACCTACCCCTCTCTCGTAGAGCTTTAGAGTAATTGTAAATTTCTTCAGAATTGGTAGTTAACATCCCTCCTTCACCTGTAGTAATAACTTTGGTTGAAAAAAAAGAAAAGCAACCAGTATGTCCAATTGTTCCGACACTTTGCCCTTCAATACTAGCACCTGGCGCATGTGCACAATCTTCAATTAAAAACAAATCATTTTCATTGCAGTATTTTCTTATCATCAAAGTATCTGGAGAAACATTTCCAGCAAAGTGAACCAAAATAACGCCTTTTGTTTTATCAGTAGTCCTGACTTTCACCTCTTCAAGCGATAAATTAAAAGTTTTAGGGTTAACTTCAGCAAAAACCACCTTTCCACCATTTGAGGTAACGGCCATTCCAGAGGCTATAAATGTTTGTACTGGAACAATGACCTCATCATCCTCTTTAAGATCAAAGTTCTTAACTGAAATCTCTAAAGCAGTAGTGCAATTATTAACAAAGAGTGCATACTTGCAACCAATTCTTTTAGCAAATTTTTCTTCAAATTCTTTTGTATATGGACCAGTACTAAGCCGTCCTCTTAAGACATGACCAACATTTTCTTGAATCCAGCTAATATCTTTATCGCTAAAATAGGGTAAAGCAACTTGATATTCCTTCATAATAAAACCCCTTGAATCATTTCTTTAATATTCTCCTTAAGAGAATTTGGTTTATAGCCTAGTAAAGTAGTCGCTCTGGTATTATCTAGGTAAATATCATATCCCATAGGACTTGATTTTTTACTCTTAATAATTTTAGAATCTGAATTTAATTCTTTTTTAATAGTCTCAGAAGCCTCAAAAGAAGATTTAGGCTCATTACCACCAATATTAAAAGTTGAAAAAGCTTTTTTGTTATTATATTCCATTGCCAGCAGGTTTGAGCTTACAACATCTTCTACATAAACATTATCTCGAACTTGCTTGCCTTCATGAAATAATTCAATTGGGTTATTCTTAGAAAATTCATTAGTTAAATATTCAACAAACCCAGAAATTGTTTGACCGCAACCATATATTCCATCATAACGCAATATTGTTACACGAAAATCATTCTCTCTGGAGTAATATTCATACAACTGTTCAGTTAATAATTTAGAAATTCCATATGGATTTCGAGGCAATGTTGGATGTTTCTCATCTATAGGAAGATACTGGGGTTCTCCATATATACTGAAACTAGAACTGAGTATGATATTTTTAAAATTGTATTTATTACATAACCTTATTAAATTGGATGATCCAATAAAATTAATTTCCAAATAATCTTGGATATTCATTTCATTATTTAAAGGTTGAAGAGCAACTGTATGGAAAATATAATCAACATTATTTAATTTTTCAAAAGAACTTTCTAATTCTTTTAGATTACATAAATTAACTATTTCCTGCGTAAATTCAACTGGGCTATAAATAAATTGATTCTCCATATGTCGAATGTCAAAACCAACTACAGATATTCCTTGTTTGAGAAGTGCTCTAGTTAAATGACGTCCTACAAATCCAGAATTACCAGTAACTAAAGCCACTTTATTTTTTTTATTTTTCATCACAAGTTAAATAATTATTAATCAAAATCTTCCCAAAAGAGTGTAGTGTCCATTTGAACATTTTTGTTTATTTTTTTTCCAATAACTTTACTAAATTGATCAGGTGGTATTCCTATACCAGGACGTTTAGCTGTAAGCATTGATTCTTGAATAATATCTCCTGTTTTTAAACATTGAGTGGTGACAATACTTCTTCGAGTAGTTCCTCTTCGACTTTCCTCACCTTTCAAATAATTGATTTCATTATCTCCAAGAGCTAAAGAGGCATTTTTTACTGATAAAACCAAATTTTTTAAATCTTGAGGTTCGGCGCACATAAAATGCTCTAATTCAGGGTTTTCTTTATCAAGCGTCATATGTTTTTCAATCATACAACACCCCATAGCAGTCGATAAATAAGCTGCATCTTCTCCAACCGTATGGTCTGAAAAACCTACAGGTAATCCATATAGTTCTCTAAGTTTATAAATTCGACTCAAGTTAGCTGAATGAATAGGTGTAGGGTACATTGACGTACAGTGTAATATAATTATCTGATCATTGCCTTCATCTTGAATTGTTTTTACTGCTTTACTGACTTCTCTCTCTGTACTCATACCAGTAGATATAATCATAGGTTTGTTTTTCTTCGCAATATATTTTAAAAAAGGAAGGTTATTAATATCCATTGATGCTGTTTTGAAACAAGGGGTATCCAATTTATCAAGTAAATCGACACTTTCATTATCAAAAGGTGTTGATATAAATGGAATATTTATTTCCGCAGAAGCTTCTGCAATCTCGTACCACTCTTCACTTGATAATGTAACCTGCTGAATATATTTTCTCCTATTAGTATTAAAAGTGGCTATTTTAAGATTTAATTTTCCATCTATGGCATCAGAAGTCCAAACTCCCTGCTCAGTAAATGTTTGAAACTTGACTGCATCAACTCCTGCCTCTTTTGCCTTTATCATCATTTCTTTAGCAATCTTGACATCTCCACCATGATTGTTACCAATTTCAGCAACAACTATTGGTCTATTTCTATAGTCATTAGTATTAAGATAGCTCCAGGCTTTTTTTAAATCGCTAGTAATATTTATCATTTTAATTTTTCAATATAATTTTAAGCTTCAAATTAGCCTTAAATAAACTGGAATCGATAGGCAATATAAATCAAGATTTTTTTATAAAATATTAACTGTGGCATAAAAACAGATTTCTCTTGTGATAACCTTCTTCTGACTCGCCCAAGTCTTTAATTACAGAAAAAACGGTATTCTGCTTTAATAATTCATAAACCCCTTCAGATCCATCCATGTGAAATGAATCAATTGTATCAGTCCCTCCTTGAGCAGTATCAAAGAAAAGATAATTAGTTCGCTTTGAAACCTCATAAAGTAATTTTTTAGCTTCATCAAAACCTTGATTTTTAGCAATCCACATCCAGTTAGACAACCAAACTACAAAATCTGTTTTGTCCAGCGAATTAACAAAATTTTTATCTATTTTAGTATTAAGAAAAATAACTCCGTATTGTTTGTATTCTTCTATTTTTTTTGCAAAATTAATCGACTGACTATCATAATCAACACCTGTCATTTGTTTACCAGAAAGCTGGAGATCAAAAGATAAAGCCCCCACCGAACATCCTAAATCTAAACCCTTAATTTCAGAACTTGGCAGTTCAGCTAGAATTTTCTTAACCCTAATATCAGAATAAGCTCTATGCGAATTAATTTCTAAGTCATTAAATGGAAGACCGTGATAGATATAGTTATCTACAATATGTGCCCCAGGCTCACCATGATTTTTAGGAATGGCAGAATAAATATCAGCCAACAAAGTTTTCTTCATTTTAGACCAGTTTATTGGAGAGACAGCATGGTAAAGGGTTTTATCCGTTAACTTTGCACAAAAAATAAAATCATTCTGCATAGCCAAATCAGAAAAATATTTTTCAGGACCAACAACACTAGATGTGTTCGCAAAAGTAAAGTCTATAATTTTTATCTGACCGTCCTTATCAATCAAAATATTTTCTTGATAAAGATCATTATGTTTTATCGAGTGCTTCTTGAGTATTCCAAGAATATTTTTTACTTGACCTACTTTATTTGAAAAAACTTCACTGGGAATAGTCTCTCCATGAGAAGGCCACCATGATGGAGGTTTATCCTGGATTGACTCTCCTTCATATGTCATAAGGATTCCCTGTTTAGTTACCTTAATTACTTTTGGTGAAATATTATAGGTTGATAACTCTTCCATTATTGAAACTTCAAAATCAATTAGAGGATCTTTAAAGTTATAATTATCTTTAAAATGCCTTTCAATTTTGATATTTTTTGGATGGTTTCTATCTATTATTTTAAGAACTGTTTTATTTGTTTTATCAATAATAACTTTGTTAATAGGCATGGCTTAGGACTGTAATGATTTGCGTTAATTATAAATTGTTAATTTTTAGAGTTACAACTATCTAATACTTTATTTAGTTTAGTTGTATCAATTAAAAATTTTGCTTTCAACCCATTTGAAATCTTCAAAATTTTACTTGTATTATTTCCATTTTTTTTTATAAGACTCTCTGCAAGCTTAAAGTAACTCAAATTTATTTCACCAAGATTGAAAATTCCAGTAACTTTGTGTTTCATCAAAATATTTATTTTTTCAACAACTATTTTCACATTAATAAAATTACTCATCCTAACTCCACCTCCATAAACTGTAATGGAATTATGTTTTCGTAATTCTTTTAACATTACTGGAATAATTCTATCTTCTCTCATTCCGTTTCCATGAACTTGACTGATTCTTAAATGAATAATATCAACTGAAGCATCTCTTAATAAAAAATCAAACATAGCTTCCGAACAAAACTTTGAAAGACCATATATACAATCTGTATTGAACTGAGGCGCAGGTAGAGATTTTTCATTATAAATACCACTAATATTTGGATATATAGAAGTTGAAGAAAAGTTTATAAGTTTATCGGGGCAAAGCAATACTGCAATCTTTGCTACATTTTCAGTTATTAAAATATTGCCAATCAAAGTCTTGACATCATTTTTATTTTCTGAAGATGATAATTTTGAAGCTGTATTTAACAAAATGTCTATCTTTGATTCACTAGAAAGTGATTTTAATATCTTTTCCACGGAACCAGTTTGCTCTAAATCTACAATAATGTCTTTATCTCTAGGTATTTTAGGAGCAGAAGAAAGTACTCGAATAATATTATGATTTTTTTCAAGTTCCCTCACAAGGTGTGATCCAATAAAACCAGCTGCTCCAGTAATTAATATATTCATAACTATTTTAAAAATCTACCAAATAGTCATAAAACTGTATTCGATTTGAATCATAGGAAATATTTTGAGAATCCATATATTTTTTCAAATCATTATATGGCTTCTCATCATAAATAACACCGCCAATATATGAAGTATGAGATCCGGATGGCGCAAAGCACAGTTTATATTTATATATACCATCATTTTTGTTAACTCCCCCTCCTAACAGATAATATAAAACATTTCTTTTTTTTAAATCTCTAATAATTTCTCTTTTCAAAAAAACATTGGCACCGTATGGCATAAAATCAATAAGAGTTCCTCCTAAGAACGAATGTGCATATAAAATATCCAATAATACTAATTCACATGAAATTATTTTATTATCAACCACTGCATAGTAGAAAACAAACTTATCCGAGAGATTTTTTTTAATTTCCTGGAAGAACTTAGCCTCAAAATAATAAAAATTATTTGCATTATTTCTCTTAAGTGTTCTCTTATATATTGTAAGAAAATCATCTATGTGATTAAGATTCTCCTCATAAAAAAAAGTTACATTTTTTCGTTCCGCTTTCTTTATGGATTTTCTATGATTATGCTTATATTGAGACTCTATTTGATCAATTGATTCTTTTAGATTTAAAACTACAAAATCACCAATATTATACAACTTTGATGATTTATCCACAGATAGGTGGTTTTTCAATTTTGGGTGAAACCTATCAAAAGAGCATATCACTCCTACTTCTAAACAATATTTTCTAAAAGCAGCATGAAAAGCATTTAATTCATCATTATCATCGACGTCTTGAGCAATGCCTCCACGACCATATAGTCCTGTAATATCCACACATGAAGACTTTAAAAAATTTCTTTGAACAAAAGGATACAGTATCGTTCCTTTTTTACAATTCCATATAGCGCACTTAACTAAATGTCTCTTATAAAGACTATTTTGACAAGTTTGAGCAAATCCTGGATGAAAAAAAACGTCATGTTGACTTTTATTAAGCTGTTCATAATTAAACGCCCATTCTGGATCATCCGAATTAACAATCTTAAGAGTCATGCTTTAAACATGATATGACAATATCTGCTAACTCATCCATGTCGCCAATATCATAACGTTGGTCTATTGGAAAAGCTATTAAATTTGAAGCTAAATCAGCTGCATTTGGATGAATTTCTTCATCATAAATTGCATTATGCCAAAGTGAAGTTGCAAAAACACGCTTCATAGTTAATTTTTCTATAAGTATTTTTCTATTTTTCATTAGAACAGCATATGCAAAAGGAACTCTCATGTTTAACTTTTCAGGTAATTGTAAAAAATAGGATTCTAATCTCCCCTTAAGATAGTCATAGTTTTGCTTTCTTGCAAAATAGTGAGAACTTGCATCAATATAACTTAACTCATTATAACTTTTAAGAGTCATTCTTTGAGGGGGATCAGAAGGCCAAGTTTCTTCAAGTTGAACTACTAACTCTAATCCCTTTAATTCCTCTTTTTCATTCTGAGAAGCTAAGAGCTTTCTCCCATTTTTCTTTATCAAAGAAAATTGATCTCCAGTATCAAGACTTTTATAATTCAGTTTATCAAAATCTTCAATCTCATCCATTAGAAGAATAGCACCGTCATTAATACTTGTGGCTTTGTGCGGACAAGAGAGTACAGCCCCGAATTTAGGAACTGGATAATCTTCATAACCAAATGCAGTTTGCGCGCCATCTAGCAAAACAAATGCTTTACCTTCTAACTTTTCTGCAATTGACATATAGTCAATCCATGGATCAAAGCCATAAAAGATAGGAATTATTACTAAACAGCGTCCTGGGAGTCTCTGTATTAAATCCAGTATGTTCTCTTGCATGAAATCAAAGGTACCTACCTCACAATTATAGCGCCTCATCATATTAGGAATTTCTGGCCAAGTATATGCACACACCGCAGCTGAATCAAATTTACCAGCATTATGAATTATCCATATCATAGCCGCCCTTCCATGAGAAAAACAAAGAGCGTTATCTGGAAGGGTTCTGGGCTCCAAAAGAAGCTGATCACATCCCGGGGTTATTGTTCCACCAAATCTTTTGAATATTGACTCACTCATCGGATAAATTATAAAATGTTATAACAAAGATTTTACAACTTTATTTAAATCAGCTTCATTTAAATCAAAGCTAGAAGGCATACATAATGAATGCCTAATTAAATTCAGGGCATTTTCAATTTTGTAAGTCTGAAAACCGCTATATGGAACTTGAAGATGATTTAGATGCCATATTGGTCTTACTTCAATCCCATTATTAAGAAAAATCTGTATTAATTCCTCTTTATCTCTTATATAAATCAAGCTATTTATTTTTAAAATGTTTAGCCAATGATTATTTGTTGCGTATCCTGGAGTATTACAGATTGAAAGTCCCTCTATATCTAATAATTTTGATATATAGTTTTGATTTATTTCCTTCTTTTTTAATAATATAGAGTCCAATTGCTCTAGTTGGGCTAGCCCCAATGCTGCCTGTATATTTGTTAACCTAAAGTTATATCCAACTTCATTATGGATATATAGCAATGCATCATCTTTAGCTTGCGTAGAAAAATATTTTGCTTTTTTTGCAACTTCTGGATCTGAAGTTAAAATCATTCCACCACCACCAGATGTGATAATCTTGTTTCCATTAAAAGACAAACAACCTATATCACCAACACTTCCAGTATGTTTATTTTTATTATCTCCTTTTAAATAATGAGTGCCTAAACTTTCAGCAGCATCTTCTATTATTTTTATATTTCTTTCTTTGCATAGAATAGTAAGCTCATCTAACCATACCGCATTTCCCCAAACATGAACAGGAATAATCGCTGAAATTCTCCTTCCTGAAGTCTTGTTATAAGTTACATGATTATTAAACCTAGTTTCCTCTTTGATAAACTTAATTGTCTTTTCAATATCCATATTAAAAAAATCATCAGCATCCATAAATACCGGAAATGCACCAGTATAAGAAATTGCATTTATTGTTCCAATAAAAGTCAGTGTAGGAACTATAACTTCGTCCTCAGCTTCTACTCCCATTAGCCTAAGACTTAAGTACAAAGCAGATGTTCCATTTATGCAAGAAATTGCATATTTAGTTCCAACATAATTAGCAACTTTTTCTTCAAAAGTACTAACATATTTACCTGCAGAAGAAACCCACCCAGTATCAATGCAATCTTTTAGATATTTCCACTCATTCCCATTAAATGAAGGTGCAGATAATGGTATTTCAGACATTATAGATTTGTGACTTGAACATATGCATATTATCTTTAAGTTTCATCCAATCTATAACTTCATTAATGCCCTGCTCAAGGGTAAACTCTGGGCTCCAAGAAGTTTGATTGAGTAACTTTGAGTTATCACAAATGAGACGATCAACCTCACTATTATTTGGCCGTATTCTTTCATTAGAAGATTTAATTAAAAAATCATCGCCCATTAAGGATCCGATAGTTTTAACTAAACTTCCAATAGAAATCTCTTTATTCATTCCAATATTAATGACTTCTCCAAAAAAATATTCTGAATTGTAAATATCAAGAAACCCTTTACATGTATCTAAAACATAGGTTAAATCACGAGTAGGCGTTAGGCTTCCTAATTCAATTTCTTTTTTTCCGCTTAACATTTGTGAAACTACAGTAGGAATAATTGCCCTAGCAGACTGTCTAGGACCATAAGTATTAAAAGGACGAACAATTTTTACAGGCAGTTCAAATGACCTAAAATAGCTTATTGCCAACTGATCAGCAGCTATTTTTGAAGCTGAATAAGGCGATTGACCAACTAAAGGATGACTTTCATTTATTGGAATGTATTGAGCAGAGCCATATGTTTCACTTGTCGAAGTAACAAGCACTTGACTTACTTTTAAATTCTTTGCTGACTCAAGGA
>Ga0233427_10004672_pt1 | contig 11311 bp, 9 predicted proteins | sample SI_118_April2016_5_FD_179885 | JGI IMG/M metagenome (GOLD analysis project Ga0233427, IMG submission 179885) | Seawater microbial communities from Saanich Inlet, British Columbia, Canada - SI_118_April2016_100_MG | ecosystem: Environmental > Aquatic > Marine > Inlet | place: Canada: British...
AAGGGCTATGACAGCGACTGGTTCCGGAAGGCCCTGGCCGAGCGTGGCATCGCACCCTGCATCCCCCCGCGGTCAAACCGCAAGGTCCAACACGCCTATGACAAAACCCTCCACCTCCAGCGCCACAAGATCGAGAACGTCTTTGGCAGGCTGAAAGACTGGAGGCGCGTCGCCATGCGCTATGACCGATGCGCACACACCTTCATGAGCGCCAACTGCATTACGGCATCCGTTGCACTGGTTGTGATCAATGAGTCCTGAGCCTGGGCTCACAAGCTTCAGGCTGCGGTTCTGCCCGTGTAGATCTTCTGGGTGTTGGCCGGGAACATCATGCCGGGTTCTTCGTGGTAGCTGAAGATCGACAACATGCGTGGCCGGCTGCCCTCGACCGGTGTGACGTGGTGGATGGAATACCGCCCATGGAAGACGTTGAGGGTGCCGGCCTCGAGCGGCGGGGTCAGGATGCCCTTGCGCTCTCCGTCAAAAACAGCGGTGACGGCTTCGAAGTTCTCGTCATCGGGATTTGCGATGTTGGGGTAGAACTCAAACCGGCCGCCGGTTTCGGCGCTCTGGATCATCAGCGTCACGGTGAAGTCGTTGCCGTCATAATGCCAGCCGTGGGTGTCACCGGGGTCGAGCACACTGATGTTGCAATCAAGCAGTGGGTCGGCGACCCGGTAAAGAGCCGGGTGGCGCGTGAGCGTGGCGATGAAATCGGTCAGTGGCTGCCAGTGAAAGATGGTGCGCAAGGGCCCATCGTCGGGAACCACGTCGCCTGGCACGAGGTTCATATGGAACTGGCTGGTGCGGCGCACGGCGTGGCCTTGCGGAAACTCATCGAGCCTTTTGCGATAGTGACCATAGGCAATTTCTTCGTGATCCTGGCGGTGGGTCGTGCCCGTCAGGGATCGGGATTCCTCAACCAGCAAGGGCAGGGCGTCGTCGCGAACGAAACCCGGAAGCAGACAGACCCCGGTGTCATCGAGGGTTTCCAGGGCCCCGGCGATCACGGCGGCGAGTTCCGGCGAGTCCGGTTGGTCGAGCGGGTAACGCTCGAGATCGATCAGGTCTTGAACCGATATGCCGGGTTGTTGCTGTGACATCGCTTGCTCCGTCAGGCCGCTGCACGTGAGGTTCAACGAAACCGGGCCGCGGTGCAAGTCGGATCAGGCGCGGCTCAGCTCTCCCTGGCGATCGTCAGGTAGACATGGACGTAATCCATGGCATGGCCTTCGGGTGCCTCGCGTACCATGGTCTCGTAGGTGCCGTAGAAGTTCTCGATGATCGCATCCCGTTCGGCGTCGGGCCGGCTGTTGTCCAGTGCGGCACGGAAGGTTGCGGCACTCCACGAACGCAGGGTCGGGACATAGTCGCGGGCAAACCGTGCGGCATCGCCATGGTTTTTGAACTCGGCGGCAAAGGGGCAGGGCACAACGCGGGTTTCGCAGTGTTCGACACTGAGACCGACCTTGCTGACGGGATTACCGCGATCATCCAGTGGTGCGCGGAACTCCTGCACGTTCTTGTAGTACTGCGGCAAGGTCATCGCGGCGTATTCGGCCTGGCTGATCGTGCCGTCGGCCACGAACCCGCGCCAGATCGCATCGAACGTGTCGAACATGTTGATCCCGCCGGTGTTGCCGAGATAACGGCCTTCGTCGTCGACCCCGAAGTTCACCAGCACGAGACGGCCGCCGGGTGCCAGCTCGGCGGCGCGGCGCAGCAGGATCGCTTCCCAGTCCCGTGCCGCCTGTTGCTGGAACTCAGACAGGCTGGCGCCCGAAGCACCGACCGCCTGGACGTGATCGGGGATGTCACAGGGTTTGCGCGACAACCAGTGCATCGCTGTCGCCGAAAACCCGAGATCAAGCGTGCCCCGCGGCAGGATCGGGTCATAGAACGATGTGGCCGAGGCCAGAACCTGCACCCTGTCGAAGCGTTCGAGATAACTCGCCTGACCGGTGAGGCCGTGAACCATGCGGAAGATCGCGTTGTAATCGTTGCGCGGCTGGTCGGTGTAGACGATCTGGATGTCGCGCTCCGGGAAACGCCCGCGGATGGCTGCGATCGCATCGCCGATCATCTCAAGGGACGTGCCGCCATCGGCCGTCCCAATGTCGGTCAGGGTAAAGGCGCTGCCCGGCCGGTCAGGGATACGCCCGATCGCGTCCATGACGAGCGGCCAGGCGCCATCGATCACGTCCTTGGCGCCCCTAGTCGCAATCGAATAAGCGCCGCCTGTCGTCATGGCGACGTGGGTTTTGTCATTTCCTGACAACGGGAATTGTCATCCTGTTGGTAATGGCTGGCTCAGTTGTATCCGAACTACTCCGGCGGGTAGGTAAGCGGGAAGATGCTGCGCCAGTTCCTGAGCTGGTAGACTTCGCAGATCTCGGCGTCCGCATCGTCATCTGTGTCGCCGATCAGGGGGCTGATGGGCGCATCCCATCGCGCATAGGCGAAAAATGGAATTGAAAAGCGACCCGTACCCGACCGGTTGATGACCCGATGCGGGGTCGAGGAGAATTCACCGTTTGTCCAGATCTGCATCGCAGTGCCCAGGTTGATGATGTAGGTGCCGGGCAGGGGCGGGGCTTCGACCCATTCGCCGCTTTTGCTTTCGATTTCGAGACCGCCGTTTTCGTCCTGCCAGAGGACCGTAAAGCCGCCTTCATCGGAATGGGGCACAACACCGATGTCGCTGACCGTGGTGGGATTGTCCTGGGGCGGGTAGTGATTGATCTTCAGCAGCGATTGCTCCGGATTAAACAGTCGCGCGAAGAAATCGGGTTCCTGGCCCAGGGCCAGCGAAAAGGCACGCTGCACGACGCCGGCCAGATCAGAGGCCGCCGCGTAATAGGCTTCCATGGCGTCGCACAACCTATCGTCGTCGTCCGGCCACATGTTGGGACCGTCCAGTCTGTTGGCAGGATTGAGGGGGCGGTCGATGCCCATCCAGAAACCTTCCTGGTTGCTGGTCGCCGCATTGGCCTCGCCTTCGTAGGACCGGTAACGCAACGGCAGGTAACCACGCAGCCGCTCGTTCATGACGATCTCGTTCTTTTTCTCCATCGGGCGGGAAAAGAACGCACGGGCTGCGACCAGCATGTTGTCGATCAGCTCTGGCGCAACGCCGTGGTTTTTGACGTAGACAAAGCCGATGTCGCGACAGGCGGCCCCCAGAGCATCGATGGTTGCCGCGTCGTCCCGGCCCGCGACCAGTTTCGAAAGGTCGACCACCGGAATCTCGGTGAAGTCGAGGCGTCGTGATTGCGGGATGGCCATGATGTCTCCGTCGTGCGCTTGTGTCCCACTGTATCTGGCGAATCCGGGCACATCAATTGGTGATGTCTTCCGATGATTGCGTGTTTCCTTTGTCGGCTCCATGCTTTCGCCATGTCGGACCACCTGATCGAGGTCACTGTCCGCAGTTCTTCCATGGCCCGCCTTTCTTTCGACCATTGAGGTTTCGGTCGGGCTCGTGATCGACAGCGTTGCGGTGGTCATCGGCGGCATGGTGATCGCGATGATGATCCGCCACAGCTGATCGTTGACGATTGACACCCATCCTGCGCCTGCCTACGTGTTCATCTTCACCCCGCGCCGCAGACCCGGCAGACGAGTTCCATGACCGATCCACTCAAGATTGCCCTGGCCCAGCTCAACCCCACGGTTGGTGCGGTCGAGGCCAATGCCGACAAGGTGCTCGATGCCCGCCGCCAGGCGGCAGAGCAGGGCGCTGACCTGTTGGTCACGCCGGAACTGGTGATCAACGGTTATCCGCCTGAGGACCTGGTCCTGCGCCCTGCTTTTCAGGAGCAGGTCGAGGCTGCTGTCGCACGGATTGCCGCGGCAACGGCAGATGGTGGCCCTGCTGTTCTGCTGGGTGCGACACACCGCAACAACGGTGATCTCTTCAATGCGGTCTATCTGCTCGATGGTGGCGAAACCCGCCATGTCCGGCTGAAATACGACCTGCCGAACTATGGCGTGTTCGACGAAAAACGGGTGTTCACACCGGGACCGCTGCCTGGACCGATCCCGTTCCGCGATGTCCGCCTGGGCGTGATGATCTGCGAGGACATGTGGACCGGCGAAGTCGCCGAGTGCCTGGAAGAGAGCGGCGCCGAACTGCTGATCGTGCCCAACGGTTCGCCCTATGACATCGTCAACATCGAACGGCGCATGAACCAGGCGGTTGCACGGGTGACCGAAACCGAACTTCCGATCATCTACGTCAATCAGGTCGGCGGCCAGGACGAACTGGTGTTCGATGGTGCGTCCTTCGTGCTCGACGCCGAACGTAACCTGCGTGCGCAGTTGCCGGCATGGACGGAAGCCGTTGTTACCACGACCTGGCAGCGCACGGCAGACGGCTGGGCCTGCGAGATGGGCGAAGTCGCGCCCGAGCAGTGCCGCTTTGCGATGATTTACCAGGCGATGGTGACTGGACTTGCGGATTATGTCGGCAAGAACGGCTTCCCCGGCGTGCTGATCGGCATGTCAGGCGGGATTGATTCAGCGCTTTCGGCCGCCGTGGCCGCCGACGCCTTGGGGCCCGACCGCGTGCACTGCGTGATGATGCCTTCGCGCTACACCAGCCAGGAAAGCCTGGATGATGCGGCCCTGTGTTCGGATCTGCTCGGCGTGCGCCATGACTCCGTTTCGATTGCACCGGCGGTCGGTGCCTACGATACGATGCTTGATGGCCTGTTTGTCGGGACCGAGCCGAACGAAGCCGAAGAGAACATCCAGGCGCGCAGCCGCGGCATGACGCTGATGGCGCTATCCAACAAGTTCGGCCACATGGTGCTCTCGACCGGCAACAAGTCGGAAATGTCGGTCGGTTACGCCACCCTTTATGGCGACATGTGTGGCGGTTATTCCGTGCTGAAGGACGTCTACAAGGTCACAGTCTATGCGCTTTCCGACTGGCGTAACCGGCACCATCCTGACGGCCTGCTTGGCCGGGAGGGGCTCGTGATCCCGCAGAACATCATCGACAAGGCGCCCACGGCTGAACTGAAGGACAACCAGACCGATCAGGACAGTCTGCCGCCCTATGATGTGCTCGACGACATTCTCGATGGCCTGGTCGAAAAGGAAGAAACCTTCGAGAAGATCTGTGCCCGCGGCCATGAGCGCGACCTTGTCGAGCGTGTCTGGGGCATGCTGCTGCGCGCCGAATACAAGCGCCGTCAGGCTCCTCCCGGCGTAAAGATCACGTCACGTGCCTTCGGGCGCGACCGTCGTTACCCCATCACCAACCGCTTCCGCAGCTGATGTCTCCAGCAGTCACACGTTTTGCGCCGAGCCCGACCGGCCGGCTGCATGTCGGGAACATCCGCGCGGCGCTGATGAACTGGATGGTGGCGCGCCAGACGGGCGGTAGCTTCATCCTGCGGCTCGACGATACCGATGCCGAACGATCCACCGATGCCTTTGCCGATGGCATCCGTGCCGACATGGCATGGTTGGGCCTGGAGTGGGACCGTGAAGAGCGCCAGTCCGAGCGGTTCTCGCGCTATGAGGCGGCCCGCGCCGCTATGGCGGCAAGCGGCAGGCTCTATCCCTGCTACGAGACGCCCCAGGAACTTAAGACACAGCGTAACCTGCATCGCGCAAAGGGATTGCCGCCGGTCTATGACCGTTCAGCCCTGAAGCTGAGCGATGCCGAGCGTACCGGTCTGGAGAGCGAAGGCCGAGAACCACACTGGCGTTTCCGTCTGGGCGAAGAGGTCGTGGCCTTTGACGACCTGATCCGTGGCCCCGTCAGCTTCGAGCCCGGTCATGTCAGTGATCCAGTTCTGGTTCGCGCCGACGGCATCCCGACCTATACGCTGGCCTCCGTGGTCGATGACATGGAGATGGGCGTCACGCTGGTCGTGCGCGGCGAGGATCATGTCGCCAACACCGCGGTTCAGATCGAGCTGATGCGGGCCCTGGGCGGCGACGTGCCGGGCTATGCCAACCATCCGTTCCTGACGTCTGCTTCCGGCGATGGCCTATCGAAACGCAAGGGCGGCGCCGCGATCGCCGATCTGCGCGACCAGGGCATCGAACCCTTGGCGTTGACGAGTTATCTCGCGCGGATCGGGACCTCGCATCCGATCGAGCCGCTTTATGCCTTGGCTGACATGACCGCTGGTTTCAGCTTCGAGACCATTTCTCGCAATCCGCCGCGTTACGACCCCGATGAAGTCTTCGCGCTCAACGCCAAATGGCTGCACGGCGCACCGTTCGTACTGGTTGCCGACCAGCTTCCCGGTCTCGATGCCGGTTTCTGGGAGATCGTGCGTGGCAATGTCGAGCGTGCCACCGATGCCCTGGAATGGTGGCGGATCTGCCGCGAGCCGATCGAACCGGTGATCAGCGATCCAGACTTCGCGATCGAAGCTGCAAATCTGCTGCCCGACGACCCGTGGGACGCAACGACCTGGAAGACCTGGACCCAGGCGGTCAAGGAAACCACCGGCCGCAAGGGCAGGGAACTCTTCATGCCCTTGCGCCAGGCGTTAACCGGTCTTGATCATGGGCCCGAGCTGGCGGCGCTGTTGCCGATCATCGGCCGCGAACGGGTACTGGCGCGTCTTGGCGGTCAGTCGGGCTGATCTGATCGTTTGCGACCGTTGATCATGGCGCGCACCAGATTTTCACGGTGTACTACACTCGCCAGGGCGACGCCGGCCAGATGCAGCACGACAAGCAACATGCCGAGATCGCTGGAAAGCTCGTGAATGCCTTCCAGAAACTCCATGCCGGCATCTTCAATCAGGACGCCAGTCACCCCGCAGATCAGGATGACGGCCAGCAGAGCGACCACCATCAGGCCGCCGGCCGGCGAATGTCCAATGTAGCGTTTGGCGCGAAACAGCATCAGATCGAACAGGTAACCTGCGGCAATTTTGGGATGGCAGACAAAGTCACTGAACCTCGCGTGTTTCGGTCCGACCAGGCCCCACAAGACGCGCAGCGCGGCCGTTCCAAGAGCGATGTAACCTGAATAAACGTGAACCGGTCCGACATCTTCATGCGTGACAAATGCGACCAGGAAAGAAACCGCCAGGACCCAGTGCGACAGCCGCACGAAGGAATCCCGACTTTGATGGAACTGTCGGTCATGTTCACCCTTCCTGTATGGCAGGCTGCAATGTGATGGGTTTGCCTCGTCCCGGCAACGGGTCTATACAGCCGCGCATGGAACACCGGTCTCAACGATGTCGTGGAGCTTGTGGGCGAATTACCGCCTGACCGTGCCGTGTGCGTTTGCGCCGGCGCGGTGACATTGTTCCCTGCTCCGGAGACCCGATCATGACTTTCCATGCCTACAACACCCTGACACGCCAGAAAGAACCGCTTGAGCCGATCGAACCCGGCAAGGTGGGTTTCTATGTCTGTGGTCCCACGGTGTATGACCTGATCCATCTGGGTAATGCCCGCCCGCTCGTGGTGTTCGACGTGCTGTTTCGTCTCCTGCAGCTGGAGTTCGGTAATGGAAACGTAAGATATGTACGTAATATCACAGATATAGAAGATAAAATTAATGCTGAGGCTAAAGAACGCGGCATCCCGATTGCCGAGCTGACGGCGACCACGACGGAGCGTTTCCACGAGGATGCCGCAGCACTGGGTTGCCTCGAGCCGACGGTCGAGCCACGTGCGACCGGGCATATCCCCGAGATGATCGCACTGATGGAAACCCTGATCGAGCGCGGCCATGCCTATGTTGCCGAAGGCCATGTCCTGTTCGATGTGCCGTCTTATCCCGCCTATGGCCGTCTTTCGGGCAACAACCGTGACGAGATCGTCGCGGGCGCCCGGGTCGAGGTTGCGCCCTATAAGAAGGACGCGGCCGATTTTGTGCTGTGGAAGCCCTCGGTCGACGATCAGCCCGGCTGGGAAAGCCCCTGGGGGTTCGGGCGTCCGGGCTGGCATCTGGAATGCTCGGCCATGAGCCACAAACATCTGGGTTCTGAATTCGACATCCATGGCGGTGGTCGCGATCTGATCTTTCCCCATCACGAGAACGAGGTCGCCCAGACCTGTGCCGCAGATCCCGAGAGCGGATTCGCGCGCATGTGGATGCACAACGGCTATCTTTCGGTCGATGGCGAGAAGATGTCGAAGTCGCTGGGCAACTTCCACACGGTGCGCGACCTGCTGGCCGACTGGCCGGGAGAGGCGCTGCGTTTTGCCCTGCTGACCGCGCAGTACCGCCAGCCGCTCGATTTCACCTTTGATCTGCTCAAACAGGCCAAGGCCTCGCTCGACCGGTTCTACAACGCCCTGGGGCAGGCCAAGGACCCCGCGCCCGGCGAAGTACCTTCCGAAGTGCTGGCTGCCCTGAATGACGATCTCAACACGCCGCTTGCGATTTCGGCCATGCACGCACTGGCCGACGGCGTGTTTCGTGGCGAGGCCGGTGCGGGTGCTGCGCTGCGTGGCGCGGGCGCCGTGTTGGGGTTGTTGCAGGCTTCCTCCAGGGACTGGTTCCAGAGCGGGTATGATGATGAGGCCGACGAGATCGAGGGTCTCATCCAGCAACGGATTGACGCGCGCAAGGCCCGGAATTTCGCGGCGGCCGATCAGATTCGCGATGATCTCAAGGCCCGCGGCATCGAATTGATGGATGGCCCCGAAGGTACCAGCTGGAAACGTCAGTAATGTCCGATCGCATCTATCTCTTCGACACGACCCTACGCGACGGGGCACAGACGCAGGGGGTCGACTTCTCCGCCGCAGAGAAAGCCGAGATAGCCCATGCGCTTGATGCCCTGGGCGTCGATTACGTCGAAGGTGGCTGGCCCGGCGCCAATCCGACCGATGATGCCTTCTTCGGCAGTGCGCCTCAGCTCAAACGGGCGACCTTCACGGCGTTCGGCATGACACGCAGGCCTGGCCGCAGTGTCGAGAACGATCCAGGCCTGCAGGCGGTGCTCGCTGCTGAAACTCCGGCTGTCTGTCTGGTCGGCAAGGCCTGGGACTTCCACGTCAAGCTGGCGCTGGAGATTTCGAACGACGAAAACATCGCGATGATCGCCGATTCCATGGCCCATGCCGTGGGGCGTGGCCGCGAAGCCATGTTCGATGCCGAGCATTTCTTTGATGGTTACAAGTCCGATCCGGCCTTCGCGCTGGCCTGTATCGAGGCCGCACTGGATGCCGGCGCACGCTGGGCCGTGCTGTGCGACACCAATGGCGGCACCTTGCCCGGAGAAGTCGGCGAGATTGTTGCAGCCGTCGCAGCCACGGTCGGCGGTGAACGCCTGGCCATTCATGCCCACAACGACACCGGAAATGCCGTGGCCAACAGCCTGATGGCGGTCGAGGCCGGTGTCCGGCAGGTCCAGGGTACGTTGAACGGCCTTGGCGAGCGCTGCGGCAATGCCAATCTCGTTTCGCTGATCCCGACCCTGAAGCTGAAAACCGGTTACGAAACCGGCATCAGTGATGCGGATCTGACCCAACTGACGCGCAGCTCGCGGCTGCTCGACGAATTGCTCAACCGTGCGCCCGATCGCCACGCGCCCTATGTCGGGGCCTCGGCTTTCGCTCACAAGGGCGGGCTCCATGTCTCGGCGGTGATGAAGGACGCCCGGACCTACGAGCACGTACCGCCCGAGAGCATCGGCAACCGCCGTCATATCGTGGTGTCGGACCAGTCGGGCAAAGCCAATGTTCTGGCGCGCCTGGCCGAAGCAGGCATGGAGGTTGATCACGATCATCCCAAGCTGCCGCGCCTGGTCGAAGAGGTGAAATCTCACGAGTTCGAGGGTTACAGCTATGACGGCGCCGAAGCGAGTTTCGAACTGCTCGCCCGTCGTATCCTGGGCACGGTTCCAAGCTACTTCGAGGTCGAGAGTTTCCGGGTGCAGGTCGAGCGCCGCCATAATGCGCTGGGCAAGCTGGTCACGATCTCAGAAGCGACCGTGAAGGTCGTGGTCGATGGTGCGCGACACCTCTCTGTTGCTGAAGGCAATGGCCCGATCGATGCGCTCAACCACGCGATATCTAAGGATCTGGGCAAATATGCTGAGTTCCTGGGCGGCTGGAGGCTGGCCGACTACAAGGTGCGCATCATCTCGCCCCAGGCCGGTACCGGCGCGATCACGCGCGTGATGATTGAAAGTGCCGATGATGACGGCATGACCTGGAACACGGTCGGGGTTTCGACCAACATCATCGATGCCTCGTTTCAGGCGCTGATCGATTCGATCACCTACAAGCTGCTGCGCGAGAACGCACCGGCTTAAGCGGGACCAGACGGGTGAACCAGCCAGCGATCATCCTCGTGCGCCCGCAGATGGGCGAAAACATCGGCTCGGCCGCCCGGGCGATGGCCAATTTTGGCCTCAACGATCTGCGCATCGTCGCACCGCGCGACGGCTGGCCCAATTCGGCCGCCGATGTCATGGCAGCCGGCGGTATCGGCATCATCAAAGCTGCACGCATCTATGACACCACGGTCGATGCCGTCGCGGACCTTCGCCATGTCTGGGCGACCACAGCACGCAGCCGTTTCATGCTCAAACCCGAGGTCACGCCTCAGCGTGCCGCCGAAACGATGGTCGCTTTGCCGTCGGAAGAAGGTATCGGTGTGTTGTTCGGCCCGGAGCGTTCGGGGCTCGACAACGACGATGTCGCGCTCGCCGATACCGTTCTGCAGGTTCCCACCGCGCCCGACAACGCCTCGATCAATCTCGCTCAGGCCGTTCTGATCCTGGGTTACGAGTGGTTCAAGCTGCAATCGAAGCGGCCCGACCACGTCATGCCCGAAGGCAAGACCTTCCCGGCCACCAAGGAAGAGATCGAGGGGTTTTTCGAGCATCTGATCCGGGAACTCGACGACTGTGGTTTCCTGCGCAATCAGGAGCAGCGGCCCATCCTGGTGCGCAACATCCGCACGATGTTCCTGCGCGCCGGGCTGTTCGATCAGGAGGTCCGCACCCTTCGTGGTATCATCAGCGGCCTCACCAAGGGCCGCAAACCGCTGCCGCCGAAGGATCAACGATGAAACGCGTTGTTCGCCCCATACTGATTGCCGTTCTGTGGCTCGGTCTGACCGGCTCGGGCTGGATGCAGTTCAAGAGCGAACCCGATGACGGCAGCCAGGGCATGACCGTCACCGGTCTTTATCGCGTGCCCGAAGACGAGGGCCCCTTTCCGGCAGTCATCCTGCTGCCAGACTGCGACGGCATCACGCCGCATGAGCGGGTGTGGGGCATGTGGTTGCAGAGCCAGGGTTACGCCATTCACCTGATCGACAGCTTCTTCACCCGCCAGATCGAGAGCGTCTGTGATGACCCCTCTG
>Ga0233427_10004674_pt1 | contig 11310 bp, 11 predicted proteins | sample SI_118_April2016_5_FD_179885 | JGI IMG/M metagenome (GOLD analysis project Ga0233427, IMG submission 179885) | Seawater microbial communities from Saanich Inlet, British Columbia, Canada - SI_118_April2016_100_MG | ecosystem: Environmental > Aquatic > Marine > Inlet | place: Canada: British...
GGGCCGGGGCACGGCGGCGCCTTCAGACAAATCATTAAATCCCTGAATGGCCGCCGCGATCTGCTTCGCCGCACCATCGCCCTGCACCAACACAGGCCAAACCAGAACGTGTCGGGGAAAGCGGTCAGCTAGGCGGTGCAGGATATCGCGGATCACCGCGCCGGTGGGCGAGGTTACGATTCCGATCACCTCGGGCAAAAACGGCGGATCGACTTTACGACTCTCATCAAACAGACCTTCAGCGGCCAATTGCCGGCGTCGATCCTCTAGAAGTTTCAGCAAGGCCCCTTCGCCGGCCATCTCAATGCTGTCGACGACGATCTGATATTTCGAGCGCCCGGCGTAGGTGGTCAACCGGCCCGTCGCGATAATTTCCAAACCGTCCTCCGGCGCGACGCGCAATCGGGCCGCCGTGCCTTTCCAGCACACACCGTCGAGCACGGCGTCAGTATCCTTGAGGGCAAAATAAAGGTGCCCGGAAGGTGCGCGCTTGAAGCCGGAAATTTCACCGCGCACCCGGACGCGTTGAAACGCCCCTTCGACCATAGCCTTCAGAGCGCCGGAAATTTCGCTGACGCTCATTTCCGGCAGGTTGTGCGCGGTGTTTGATATGGACGTATCGTCGTTCATGGCTAGAGTATGTATCATACAAAACCTCAAGCCTGCACAAGGGCATAAATAGCCTTGCGAAAAAGCCTAGGAGGAAAATTGAGATGAAGGTTTTGGTCGTCGGCTCGGGAGGCCGCGAACACGCGCTTTGCTGGGCGATTGCGAAGTCGCCAATGTTGAAAAAACTCTACTGCGCACCGGGTAACGGCGGCATCAGTAGCGTCGCCGAATGCACTGATATCGATGCCGAAGACATCCCCGGTATCGTCGGATTCGCAACATCGGAAAAAATCGATCTGGTTGTGGTTGGCCCGGAAGCCCCCTTGGTCGCCGGCATGGCCGACCGATTGGATGAAGCCGGCATCAAGGTTTTCGGCCCCAGCGCCGAGGCGGCGATGATCGAGGGCTCGAAGGGCCTGATGAAGGATCTTTGCGCCAAATACAACATCCCCACCGCCGATTACGCCCGCTTCGACGAATGCGATGCGGCGAAAGAGTATATCCGTGTCCATGGCGCGCCCATCGTCGTCAAGGCGGACGGTCTGGCCGCCGGCAAAGGTGTCATCCTTTGCCGCAATGAAAACGAGGCCTATGCGGCGATCGATCACATCATGATCGAGTCCGCCTTCGGTGACGCGGGAACGGAAGTCGTCATCGAAGAGTTCATGACCGGCGAGGAAGCCAGTTTCTTCGCCCTAGTAGACGGTGAACACGCGCTGCCCCTGGTTGCGGCCCAAGACCACAAGGCTGCCTACGACGGCGACGAAGGCCCCAACACCGGCGGCATGGGCGCCTATTCGCCGGCGCCGGTCATCGACAAGGCAATGAGTAAGCAGATCATGGAAACCATCATCGAGCCGACCATCCGCGGCATGGCCGATGACGGCATCCCCTTCAAAGGCGTCCTGTTCGCCGGATTGATGATCACCGAACAAGGGCCACGGCTGATCGAATACAACTGCCGCTTCGGCGACCCGGAATGCCAGCCCTTGATGATGCGCCTGAAATCCGACTTTTTGGAGGTCCTCTTGGCCGCCGTGAACGGAAAACTGGATAAGGTCGAACTGGAATGGCACCGCAACGCTGCCCTGACCGTCGTCATGGCTGCCGAAGGGTACCCCGGATCCTATGAAAAAGGATCAGAGATCAAAGGCTTGGGTGACGCCGAGGCAAACGGCGCCGTTGTCTTTCACGCCGGCACCACGTTGGACGGCGAGCGCATCTTGGCCAGCGGCGGCCGCGTTCTGGGCGTCACTGCCATGGCGCCCGGCGTCACCAAGGCACAGAAAAAAGCCTACGAGGCGGTCGCCAAGATTGATTGGCCGGAAGGCTTCAACCGCACCGACATCGGCTGGCGGGCGGTCAAACGCTAATCACCCTGGCCATACCGGCCCGAACACCCCATATGATAAGCAACTTAAGATCAACTGGAGACACGACCCATGGACGATCAAACCCGCATCGAGCTTGAAGCCGCCGCATTTCGGGGCCTGGTGGCGCACCTTCAAAATCGCACCGACGCGCAGAATATCGACATCATGAATTTGGCCGGTTTTTGCCGCAACTGCCTGTCCAAGTGGTACATGGCCGCGGCCACGGAAAAAGGCATTGAGATGAATTACGACAAAGCCCGCGAAGTGGTCTACGGCATGCCCTATGGCGAGTGGAAGGATAAACACCAAGAACCCGCCAGCGACGAGCAAAAACAAAAATTCGATGAGACTAAACCGATGCACGCCAAAATCAGTGGCCATAACTAAGCGGAGCGCAGACCATTTCCGATCCCTTACTCGAACTTTGGCCGAACAGCGGCTACCGGCTACTGCACGCGGATGAAAATGGCTGGCTGGCGATCACCGACGATTTCCTGCGCGCCTATTGGATGCGGCCAGAAGTCGCGCCCATCGACGAGTCCTGCGATGCCGAGCGTACCCTGCATGCCCGGCTCATGGAGGCGCCACGCACCGAGGTGACTGACGCAGATATCAACGCCTTCGAAGATCCCGACGCCCAGGAAAATTACCGCGTTGTGCTGAGCTTCCGTGACCGGCTGATTAGCGCCGGCACCGTCGAAGCAGCTTATCTAAGCCTGTTCCGTGAGGGTGGCGTCAACGTCCCGCCGCTGTTTGTCGACCAATTGGCGCAAGCCGTGGCACGCCACGTGGTTGGTCAGTCGCGCGACCCATTCCGGGCCCGCGCCGCCGAGCTTTTGTTCCGCGAACAACAAGCGACATTGCATGAAGGGGCGATCTTGCTGGGTGATAAAGAGGTCGTCGATATGCTCGGCGCCAGTGGCGGCTTCGGCAATCTTGGCAAACTTCTGGTGGAAGGCGGCGTCCAGGCCCGGGAAGTGGAAATGGATGTCCTGCTAGCGGACACTGCGGCTGAAATGTACTGGCCCAGAAACGAGAAATTCGACACGGTCCTGGACGTTACTTTTTCGCGCCCCGGCCTGGATGCCTTGTGTCGGGTCCTGGAAACCTGGGTGAAGCATTTTCTCGAAGCCGAGGTCTCCATTCAGCCGGTCCAACAAATCAGCGATGAACGCTGGGTCTGGCACGTCGGCCTGGACGCCGAGGCGACGGCTCTATTGAATGATTTATACGAGGCCAGAGAGGTCGAAGAAGAATGCCTGGAACGCCTGTTGTCGTTATTCCGCCTGGAATTCAAAGACCCGAGCCTGATGCGCGCCGACGTTGCGGGGCGCGCGGTTTATTTGGCGCTCTGCATGACGGAAGACAAACGCGTTCGGCTGAAACCGCAAAACCTGTTGGTCAATCTTCCCCTGGCGCAAGAGGCCTAGAGCCTTCCCAGGACCGATGGCAGCGCGTCTTCGTTTCCAAAATAAACCGAACTTTCTACAAATGCCGTCACACCGTCGCCGGCTGCAGCAGACTTCAATTCGGCCTCCAGACGGCCAATCTCGCGCAAGATCAAATCGCGCTGCTCAAGCAGATGGTTGTACTGTACATCGCAGCCAGGAATAGGCATGGGATATGCGCTGATTTCCGCCTGGATTTCTTTGCGGATATCTTCCAAATGGTCCCGGACAGCGGTCCACGGATCTTTCGGTGCCGAGAACTTGGTCATGCCGATTATCATAACGCCAACCGGCGTATCGGCAAATATCGGCGCCGGCAGGTATCTCAAATCCGCTCAACATCCACGTCGTGGGCTCGATTGCCATAGTGATCGCGAAGATCCGCGCCGGTACAGGGCGACTTCGTCTTTACGCGCTTTTTTCGCGCCCGTTTAGCCGTCGGGTTTTTCATCGAAGGTTCATCCGCCCGGCGGACATCACAAGCTCCATGAAAAAGGTCGCATTGTTGTTGGAACACGCGTCCGTAGGCTTCACTCATAAGGAGCACCGTGTTGGCACCGGCTTCCCAAACAGCCTGCTGATATTTCAGCGAGGAGACCAGAACGTTTCGCATCTCATTTCCTCCCAAAGCTAGATTAAGTGACATGTTCATTGTAGCGCCGAAGTAGAAATCTCGTGTTGATTTGGATCAGTCTCGAACGCTATAGGTGCACGATACTTTCGCCGGCCTTATCGCGGGCCATTTCATTGATCAGGTCAGCCAAAGGACATCAACATGAAATTATATTACTCAGGAAACTCCCCGTACGCGCGGCGCGCGCGCATTGCAATCATTGAAGTCGGCCTGCCGGACCGCGTCGAACAAATCGATTTGACGCCGCGCGATGAGAACGACGCCGTGTTGTTCGCCAATGGACCCGGCGGCAAGGTGCCGGCGCTGGAGACCGACAGCGGCGCGTTCTTGGTCGAAACATTGATCATTACGCGTTATCTTGATGAAATGTCCGGCGGTAAACTTTATCCGAGCGACCCAGCAGCCCGCGATCTGGCGCTGCAGATCGAAGGCGTGTCTACGTTGCTGATGGACTCATTATTTCTACGTAGCCACGAGACCCGCCGCGACCCGTCCGAACAATCCCCGGCGCTCATTGAAAAAGAAAGCGGTCGGGCTGGGCGCAGTTACGACGCCCTGGAGGCCTTCGCCGCCGATTTCGGCGACGCCGTCCACATGGGCACGATCTCAGCCGTCTCAGCACTGGGATACGCCGATTGGCGCCACGCCGGTGACCATTGGCGCGCCGGCAGGCCGGCACTCAGCGCATGGTTTGAGCGCATCATGCAACGCCCGGCCATGGCCGAAACAAAGCCGATTTTTTAGGTATTTGTTGGCGCAAATGCGTCGTCGCAGATTTCACAATCTGCTCGGGAATTGCTTTTTTTAGCCGCAAATGCGTCGTCGCAGATTTCACAATCTGCTCGGGAATTGCTTTAAACTTCGGTGATCCAGCCCCGCGTGTCGGGGACGGCGCCCATGGCGATATCAAAATAGGTATCGCGAAGCTTCGCGGTGATCGGCCCAATCTCGCCATTTCCGACCGCCAAGCCATCGATATGGGTGACCGGCGTGATCTCCCACGCCGTGCCACAGAAGAACGCTTCCTCGGCGGCGTAAAGCTCGCTGCGGTCGACCTCGCGCTCCACCGTTTGTAGGCTCATTTCATCGTTCAATAATTCCATCACCGTGGCGCGCGTAACACTTTCCAAGATGTTCGATGTGATCGACGGCGTAATCGGCACGCCGTTCCGGATCATGAAAAAACACATGCCGGGGCCTTCTGAGACGTGGCCGTTCGCATTCAGCATCAACGCCGTGTCATAGCCGTCATTTTTCGCCTGTAGGCTGGCCATGCGCGAATTGTTGTAATTGGCGTTCGCCTTGACTCGTGTCGGCATGGCCATGTCGGCCAGGCGCTGCCAGGAACTGACTTGAACTTTGCAGCCGGTTTCCGTGAACGCTTTCTTCGGCCGCCGAACGGCGGTAATGGACACGTCAACCGGGCCTTCCGAGCCCGCCTCGCCATCGCCGTCGACATATACCGTCGGGCGGATATGAACATGCTGGTCGAATTTGTTCCGGCGCATCATTTCCAACAGCGGCCCAGCAACATCGTCTGCCCGGAAAATGCGATCAAAGCGCATGACTTTCTGTGAATACTCAAGGCGCGCCAAATGTTCCGGCAGCCGGAAAATCAACATTTTCCCTTGGGTTTCCGACCAATAGCCACGGATGCCCTCAAAGATACCGGCGCCGTATTTCACCGCCGGCGCAAAGACATGCACCTTGGCATCATTCCAGGGCACGTAGTCGCCTTCGAAATAAACAATCAGATCGTCATAGTCCTTGGGTCCCTTGCCAGCCATGGCCATCTCTCCTGTTATCTCTTAAAATCCGCCAGGAACCTTAGGCGCGGTCCGGCCAGCCAGCAAGACCGATGGCTGTCATTATGCCATCGCCGCGTCCATGGCCGGCAAAATGGACATGAAACCGACCCGGTTCGCATCGACCCGAAGCTGCTTGAGATCGCTTCTAGCGACCGTATCACTTGGGTTCTGACCCAGCGCCGCCAACAGCCGCGCCCGCGCAATCAGCATGTCCATCCAGGGCAACGGTTCGGCGGCAGTATACCCTTCGGCAACCTTTGAAAATTGCTCAACAGCGGGCCAATCGCCAGCCGCCAGGCATGATCCCATAGCATCACGATAGAACCATAGATGGTTGTGGCTGACGGAACCGCTTTCCAGGACCGTCATGCCTTCGGCTAATATTTCACCCCGCCGCCCGGCATCATCGGTGACGACGGCCAGCGCGCCAAAGGCCATGCCGCCGGATGATTTGAGCCCGGTGTCCCGGCTGATCGCTACACCTTTTTCGGCCAGATCAATGGCGTCGGCGCGCTCACCCTCAAGGAATGCGACCTTTGCGATGATCGCCAGATTGATCGGTTCAAATCGGCCAGCACCCAGGCGCTCAGCCAATTCCAAAGCGCGTGTACACTGTGCGCGGGCCTCGGCCAGGTTTCCCATATCGAAATAAATTTTCCCGGCAACGCTGCCCCTGGCGACAATCTCGGCGCGGCTGTTGCGGTTTTCAACGGCCATGTCGACGGCCCGCATACAATCACTAAGCGCTGACGCCAATTCGTTCACGTAAAGATTGGTATGGCCGCAAAGCGCCAGATTGGCGGCTTCGATGGCGGCCAAGCCATGATCGCGGCAAAGCGAAACACAGTCCTCGAAATGACGGTGCGCGGTGATCATCTGGCCGCGCATGTAGTGCGCATCGCCGAGGCCACTCAGCGCGCGGGCTTCGTTCTCCGGCGATCCGGCTTCGCGCGCATATTGGCGGGCCTTCTCTTGTTCGTGCAAACAGCCGTCAAGATTGCCAAGCGGAAAGAAGATGCTGCCACGGTAAAAATGCACCCGGGACAGATCGGCCTGCCGTTGGAAACGGCCGGCGGTCTCTTCCAATTGATCGAGAAGATTCAAGGCGTCGTCATATTGATCAAGAATGCGCATTCCCTCGACCAATTCCATGCCAAGCGCAAGCTCATGGTCCGCCCGTTCTTCGTTGTAATCGAGCGTTGCCACGGCACCCAGGCCGTTGCGTAGGTAGCGTACGGATTCGTCCTGCGCGCAGCGCATCCCCGGCCTCAGTCAAATGACGCGCAACCAACCCAGGTTCGCTCGCGACAATTTCCGGGAACTCCCGCTCCATGGCATCGGCGACTTCGGCGTGGAAACGCTGGCGGGTGCTTTTCAACAAGGACGCGTAGGCTCCTTCCTGGACAAGCGCATGCTTGAACTCGTGAAAAATTTCCGGTTCCACGGCGCGCTGGAACACCAATTCCGCGTCAATCAACCGGCCAACGGCCGCGTCCAATTGACCGGCATCCAGAGGCGTGATCATGGCGAGCACACGCTGGCGGAATGTTCGGCCGAGGACCGAGGCCAATTGCGCGACCTCTTTGACCGGACCCAATCTATCCAGCCTTGCCATCAGCGAGTCTTGAAGGGACGCCGGAATGGCCAATGACGACAAGGGGCCGGTAAGCACAAACCGACCGTCGTTTTCGCCAATCAAATCAGATTCCAATACCGTTTTGGTCAGCTCCTCGACAAACAGCGGCACGCCGTCGGTCTTGGCCAGAATTTCGTCGTGGACTTCCGGCGGCAACGCCCGCCCGCCAGTGACATTGTCGATCAACGCTTCGCTGCCCGATTTGTCCAATCGGTCAAGGGCCATATATGTCAATCCGGCACCGTCGTCCCAATGCTTGTCGGATTCCGGCCGCGTCGTCATCAACACCAACACGCGTTGAATAGCATCGTGGTTGCCCAATCGCGCCGACAGGTTTTCCAAAAGTATTTGCGATGACGGATCGATCCAATGGGTATCTTCGACAATAACAAACAACGGACTGTCCACCGCCTTCGCCAAGATTACGGAGGCAACAGCTTCGTAAATTCGCCGCTTACGCTCATCGGGACCGGCGTCTTCGGGTTCCGCTGACAGGTTATCGGCCGCCCCCAACAGCATCGCCAAGTCGAAAATTGATGCCGGGAAAATCGATGCAGGGCCAGACGACAACTTACTGAAATATTTTGAAAACTTTGCGGTGCGTGCGACAGGCCCATCATCGGGCAGAAGTTCAATTTCCCGCGACAGCCAGGCGATAATCGGATGGAACGCGTCATTGGTGTGAAAGGTTGAACACGAGATGAGGACAGTGTTGGCGCCATGTTGTTCGACATGCTCGCGGAGCGCTGCGACAACGCGTGATTTTCCGACACCGGCCTCACCACTGAGCATTGCAGCCTGCCCGGCACCGTTCGCTGCGCGACCCCAGAGATCCGTAAGCAGAGCGATTTCCTGTGCCCGTCCGACAATCGGTGCCAGATGATGGGCTGCCGCTTCGAAACGGCCAGTGACACGGCTTATGCCCAATACCTGCCAGGCCTGCGCCTAATCGCGGATGCCTTTCAAATCATGTGTGCCCATGTCCGTGTAATCGAAGAACCCGCCGCACAATCGGTATGTTTGGTCACTGATCACCATGCAATTGGGTTCGGCCAACCCCTGAAGCCGGGCCGCCAGATTGGGTGTGACGCCCAAAACGGCATGCTCTTCCGATGCCCCTTGGCCGATAATGTCACCGGCAACGACAAGGCCGGTAGCAACGCCCAAGCGGACCTCGGGCATGACATCGACCTGAAATTCCAGCGCCCGGACCGCATCGATAATTTTCGGGCCGGCCCGGACGGCACGCTCGGGGTCGTCCTCATGGGCCTGCGGGTAACCGAAATAGGCCAGGATGCCGTCGCCCATATAGCGCGCCACATATCCGCCGAATTCCTCGATCATCGTGACGCAAGCGCTCTGATAGGCGGCAATAACATCACGCAGGTCTTCGGGATCCAATTCCACCGACAGCGCCGTTGAGCCGACAAGGTCACAGAACATCACTGTCAGTTGGCGGCGCTCAGCGCCGGCATCATGCTCGGCGGAGGGCGCGGACGCGGGCCGTGATGATGCCACCTCAGCAACCGCCAACCCCTGCCCGCACTGACCGCAGAACTTATTTGTGTCGGGATTATCAGCGCCACAGTTGGGGCATTGCATTCGAATCATCCTGTCCCGGTTGCGACATCATAACGTTCGGTGCAGCCATTGAAACCGGGATTACGGCTTGCTCCGCACCATCGGCACAAAGGCCACCGGCAGAACCTTATCGACGGTCACTTGGCCGTCATTGCCCTTACGCACCAGGGTCAGCGTTTGGCGGTCGTGGGCGCGGCCGATGGGGACGATCATCCGGCCGCCCGGTATGAGTTGTTCGGTCAAAGCTTCGGGGATGGTTTTCGGGGCGGCGGTGACGATGATGGCGTCGAACGGGGCGTTCTCGGGCCAGCCCTTGTAGCCGTCGCCGTGTCGGACAGTGACGTTGGCGTATTTCAATTCTTTCAAGCGCTTGGTCGCGGCTTTGGCCAGGGCTTCGACAATTTCAATGGTATAGACGTGGCCGGTCTTCAAGACCTCGCCCAACACGGCGGCCTGATAACCCGACCCGGTGCCGATTTCTAATATCTTTTCATCGCCGTTGAGATCGAGAAAATCCGTCATCAAGGCAACGATATAAGGTTGCGAGATGGTTTGGCCGTGGCCGATGGACTGCGGTCGGTTGACGTAGGCGGCGACCTCGTGTTCCGGAAGTACAAACAAGTGCCGCTTGACCGCCGCCATGGCCTTCATGGTGGCATCTGAAAATTCCTTACGCCCGGTCCAGTTGGCGGTATCCAGCGCATCGCGGCGGAATTCCCGGATCAACCGGTGATGTGCCTGTTCAAGCTTTGCCGCGTCCATGCACCCGAGCATGACGGAAAACCCCTAATTGCCGCAAGGGGACTTGCGCAATACGGCGCACAAGTCCATATCAGGCGCGAATTTTGGGGTTCCCCGATTAACCGGGAAACAAACTTGGGGTTTGCAGAAAATGACCAAAGAAACATTCTCATTTCAGGCCGAGGTCTCGAAGCTTCTCGATATCGTCGCCCACGCGCTTTATAGCCACAAAGAGATCTTCCTCAGGGAATTGATCTCGAACGCGTCGGATGCCTGCGACAAATTGCGCTATGAGGCATTGGTCAATCCGGGCTTGTTACAGGATTCAGGGATATTCCAGGTCACGCTCGTGACCGACAAAAAAGCCAAGACATTGACGATTACCGACAACGGGATCGGCATGAACCGTGACGATTTGGTGGAGACGCTGGGTACAATCGCGCGGTCCGGCACCCAAGCCTTCATGGATGCACTGACGGCATCGAAGGACGCGAAGGAAAAGAAAAAGAAAAAAGGCGACGATGCCGGTGGTGATATCGATCTCATCGGACAGTTCGGTGTCGGGTTCTATTCATCGTTCATGGTCGCCGACAAGGTCGAAGTCACGACCCGCAAGGCCGGCGAAGACAAAGCCTGGCTTTGGACATCAGACGGCACCGGTGAGTTCACCATCGACGAAGCGTCTCGCGATCAGCACGGCACCGACGTCACGGTGCATTTGAAAAAGGAAGATAAGGAATTCCTGGACGCGGCGCGCATCGAGCACATCGTCAAGACGTACTCCGATCACATTGGAATCCCGATCATTCTGGCTGCAGAAGGCAAGGACGCCGAAGAGAAAACTTTGAACCAGGCATCCGCACTTTGGACGCGGGCGAAAAAGGACATCTCGGACGACGAATACAAAGAGTTCTACCACCACGTCGGCCAGATGTGGGACGAGCCGTGGCTGACGCTGCACAACCGGGTCGAGGGCGTGATGTCCTACACCAGCTTGTTGTACCTGCCCTCAAGCCGGCCCTTCGATTTGTTCAACGCCGAGCGTAAGACGCAACTCAAACTTTATGTGAAACGCGTCTATATCACTGACAATTGTGACGAATTGTTGCCGTCATATTTCCGGTTCGTGCGTGGCGTTGTCGATTCCGAAGACCTGCCTTTGAACATCAGCCGCGAGATGCTGCAGCACAATCCGGCCCTGGCAAAGATCAAAAAAGCGCTGACCAAACGGGTCTTCAATGAACTGAAAAAGAAGGCCGAGAAAGCACCGGAAGATTACGCCCAATTTTGGGATAACTTCGGCGCGGTCCTGAAAGAAGGCCTTTATGAGGACTTTGAAAATCGCGAGACGCTGCTCGAGCTTGCCCGCTTCCATTCAACCACCGAAGACGGCCTGATCACGCTCAAGGATTATATCGGGCGCATGAAGGACGGTCAGGACACGATCTTTTACATTTCCGGTGAAGACGCAGACACCATT
>Ga0233427_10004675_pt1 | contig 11308 bp, 8 predicted proteins | sample SI_118_April2016_5_FD_179885 | JGI IMG/M metagenome (GOLD analysis project Ga0233427, IMG submission 179885) | Seawater microbial communities from Saanich Inlet, British Columbia, Canada - SI_118_April2016_100_MG | ecosystem: Environmental > Aquatic > Marine > Inlet | place: Canada: British...
TAGTGAAGCCCGACTTCAACAAACAAGTTTTCGCCCCGTTTTGGAGCGGGCGGATGAATACCAAGCGCAGGTGTTGCCAGTACAGATAAGCACCGCCAGCGTTTAGCCCCACCCTATGGGAGGGATAACCCGTTATTGAGGTATATAAGCTCGGGAGCCTGGGGCATCAATCCAATGGTCGCAGATCGTCAATGACCTTGCCGTCATTAGGCAAAGCACCCTGTACAAAGAGCTCTACGTCGCCTCGCAACTTGCACACCTCTCGAATGCTGGCTGCAAACCCCTGGGCAAGCCCAGGCGAGCGCTCCGCACCTCCGGTCAATTCACAGTGCAAAGTCATTTTGTCCGCATTGTCGACACGCTCAATAACCAACCGAGCCCGAGTGATCTCCTGATGACGAGAAACAACCTGAGCAACCTGCGAGGGGTGCACAAACATGCCCCGGACTTTGGCGGTCTGATCGGCCCGGCCCATCCACCCTTTGACGCGCTGGTTGGTGCGGCCACAGGCGCTGCCACCATCCATAAATGCAGAAAGATCCCCGGTGGCGAAACGGATCAGCGGATACCCCGGCTGCAGCGTAGTTACCAGCACCTCGCCCACCTCGCCTGGCGATACCGGATCACCTGTTCCGGGGCGGACAATCTCTACTAATACTTGCTCATCCAGAATCAAACCTTCGCAGGTTGGGGATTCGTAACCGATCAAACCCACATCCGCTGTCGCATAGGCCTGCAGTACGTTAACGCCTTTAGTCGCCAACTCCTCACGCAAACTTGTGGGCAAGGCCTCGCCCGAGACCAGTCCAATGGTCAAGGGGGAAAGCGATACTCCCATCTCGTGGGCTTTATCCAGCAGGATCTTGAGAAACGAAGGAGTCCCGACATAAGCCCGTGGCCGCAAATGCGCTATCGCGCGCACCTGTAGCTCACTTTGCCCCGTACCCGCCGGAAACACCGTGCATCCCAATGCATGGGCTCCGCCTTCGAGCATGAACCCAGCTGGCGTAAAATGATAAGAGAAGGTGTTATGTAACAGATCTCCTTCCCGACACCCAGCCGCGTACAAGGCCCGAGCTGTGCGCCAGAAATCGCCGCCTGTGCCTTGGGGTTCAAAAATCCCACCCGGTGAAGAAAAGACTCGAGGTAGGGTATGGCCAGAAAGCGCGCAGTATCCACCCAATGGCGGGCTGTCTGCCTGCGCTTGCGCTAACTCCGACTTACGTGTTACTGGCAGTTCTGCAAGGGCATCACGCGTCTTAACGGCATCAGGATTCACTTCCCCAAGCAAGGCCGTATAAGCCGGGACTTCACGCTTGGCATAGCGTAATTGCTCACGCAACAACTCAAATTGCTCGGCCTCACGCTGTGCCACATCGCGTGTTTCCAGAGCGTCGTAGTAATCGCTCATCTTAATCCTGGGGTTTGATGTTGCTCGTACTTGAACAATGGGGGTGACATGCGATCCGGGTTCAGGAACACAGGCTGAGACGCTATTAACTCAACCAGCGCTTTCTCCGACGATAATGTTTTACGTTCCTGAAACTCTTTCTTTCTCCACCGCTAACCCCAAGATAAAACTCTTTTACGTCCTGATTATCCAGCAGTGTTTTGGCGTCGCCATCCATGACGACTCGGCCATTTTCGAGGATATAACCATAATGACAATAACGCAGCGCCATATTGGTATTTTGCTCTGCCAACAGGAAGGTAACCTGCTCTTTCTGGTTGAGCTGCTGCATGATTTCGCAGATTTCTTCAACCAAGGTAGGTGCCAACCCCATCGAGGGTTCATCAAGCAGTATCATTTTTGGCCGAGCCATCAAAGCCCGCCCCACTGCTGTCATCTGTTGCTCCCCGCCAGAGGTATAGCCGGAAGTGCTGTTGCGCCGATCCTTGAGGCGCGGGAAGTAACCATAAACCAGTTCCAGATCCGCTCGGATCGAAGACGCACCATCGGTACGTGTGAACGCACCAGTCAGAAGGTTTTCTTCCACAGTCAAATGTTCGAAGCAGCGGCGGCCTTCCATAACCTGAATCACGCCACGCTTCACCAACTGGTTGGCTGAAAGACCCTGAATAGATTCACCGCGAAACTCAATGGTTCCCTTGGTAATGTCGCCACGCTCCGCCATCAGCAGATTGGATATCGACTTGAGCGTAGTTGTCTTGCCCGCTCCGTTGGCCCCGAGGAGGGCGACAATGCCCCCCTCGGGAACCTCAAGAGATACACCTTTTAGAACCAAAATGACATGGTCATACACAACCTCAATGTTGTTCACACTCAGCAGCGTCGCTGCTTTTTCGTTCAAGGTTGCTTCCATGAGATTCTGGCCTGTTCTGGTTAACTAGTTAACCGCAGTCCGAACCCATTGACATGCCAGAACGGGGCGTAATGCCCTTCTCTTTTGCATACGCAGCGGCAGAGGCCTCGATCATTGGACGAGTTACATCGTCGAGTGGCTCAATCCAATCGGAAACAAAGTTCCACTGCCTTCCGTCCCACTGCTGGAAACGCGCGGAGCCACCACCCTCATGATCGTCGCAAGTGATCTTGAACGGGGGTACCACATTGGTCGCACCCAGTTCAGCGATCCTTTCTGCCGTGAGGTCAAGGTTCTCCATCGCCCAGCGGAATTCTTCGCCGCTGATTGGCCCCACACCAAATTTTGCCTGCGCGTTGCGAATGACTTCGGTGACAACGATACCAGCAGCGACGCCACGCAGGTGATACACGCTACCGACACGGGACGATGCAATATTACCTTTCATAACACCATAGACGTACTCGAATATGTCAGAGATAACTGGGAAATCGGTGCCGGTTCCATGGAACGCTGCACTGATATACCCCTTGGCCGAGCCGCCCGCGGGTATTGCATCTTCTTCAGCTCCGCACCACCAGACCCCAATAATATGATCTGCCGGGAAACCCATTCGAGCAGCTTCACGCAAGGGTACTGTGCATGATATTCCCCAATTGCGGTTGATTACGTAGTTTGGCTGAATCTTTCGGATCTGTAACCACAACGACTTCTGGTCGATACCCGGCCACGGCACAGGAATATGTGTGACCTCAAATCCAAATTTCTCGGCCATCGCATTCCAAACCGGAATGGTCTCAATTCCATAGGGGTGCTTAAGATGCAGATTGACGATCTTCATGCCCTTGAGCTTGTCGAAGCCACCTTCTTGTTGCGCGATATAACCTACTTTTGTCGTACTCTGATTCCAGTAATTGGTGATTGCCGGGAATCCCCAGGGGAACACTCGGCCATCGGTGGCATCTGTACGGCCATACCCTAAAAAGAGCAAAGTGATCTTGTCGGCTGCCGCCCTTTCCAGCAGCGCATAGGTCACACCAGTTGATAACGGCTGAAAGACCGGTGCGCCTTTGAGGCCTTTGCCTTTAAGACGCTCGTAACACTCCACCCCACGCTCGGTGTTGTAGCCGTAATCACACTCTTCCCACACCAGCTTGATGCCGTTAATTCCGCCATCGCGTTGATTTAACAGAGTCATATAATCCTCGTACCCGCCGGCAAACCCACTGCCGCCGGCTGCGAATGGTCCGGTTTTGTAAGTCAGCACCGGTATGAACTGTTCTTTATTGGGATCCGATTCTTCAGCAGCCATAACCGGCGACGCAAACAACGCCGACAGCACTAGACCAGAAATGAATGGGATAACTAATTTTCTAACTTTCATATTTCGCCTCCTTAGGTTTCTTACAACCTCGCAAACCGACTTTGCGAGAGTCATTACAACATTATCACGTTTCCAAACACGTTTTTACGCATAAACCCGGCATTGCCGCTCCTAATGCGGAAACGGCCAAAGCCGAAGCTTCTCCTTCGCCGTCATCCACAGTCTCGCAAGACCATGGGGTTCGACGATCAGGAAGAAAATAATTAATCCACCAAAAATCATATGTTCAATATTGCTCAGCATTGCAGACGGAATCTGCCCCGCAAACAGATGGGCGATTTCATTGAGGATAATCGGCAAAGCCACGATAAAAGTAGCCCCCAGGAAACATCCCAGGATACTCCCCATGCCGCCGATAATGATCATGAAAAGAACCTTGAGCGATACAAATAAATCGAAGGCCGTGAAATCTACAGATTTCACATAGCAAAACGCATACAGGGCGCCGGCAACACCGCCGTAAAAAGAACTGACCGCAAAGGCCGATAACTTGGTATAGAGGGGTTGAATACCAATTACCTCGGCAGCAACATCCATGTCACGGATTGCCATCCAGGCGCGTCCGATTTCACTACGGACCAGGTTCTTCGCAAAAAGGGTTCCGACCACCACGAATCCAAGGATCAGATAGTAATTATCCAAAGTGCTCGTTATGTGGTAACCGAAGATGGCCATCTTGGGCGTATCAATGACCATGCTGGCCGCGCCCCCCACAAACCACGGAAAAGTCGCAAAAACCCACTCCACAAAGAACTGGGCAGCCAACGTTGCCACCGCGAGATAAAAACCTTTGATCCGCAAACTGGGGCTACCCACAAGAACACCAAAAATAGCAGTGATCAACCCCGCCAGCAGAAACACCAGTATGATCGGTAGTTCAGGAATGCGAGCAGCCAGGTTATAGGCGGAATATGCACCCACCGCCATGAATGCCCCATGTCCCAGCGAGAGCTGGCCGGTGTAACCGGTCAGAATATTCAGGCCAATTGCTGCGATAGACCAGATTAGAAGCGGAATCAGGTAGCCGGCTATCACATGCTCTGTCGCTACCAGTGGCACGACGACCACCACAAAAATCAGCATCGCAACCACAGCCCAGCGATCCTGGCGAATTGGAAAAATCGCCATGTCCTTCTTGTAAGAAGTCTTGAACTGACCGGTTTCTCGATAAAGCATAGGTTTTAGACTCTCTCTATGATCTTTTCGCCGAAAAGGCCCTGTGGCCTGACAATAAGGAACAGCATTGCAATGAAGTAGGCAACCCACGACTCAATGCCACCACCGATAATTGGGCCCAGGTACACTTCAGCTATTTTCTCGCTGGCTCCAATGATCAGGCCACCGATAATGGCACCCGCAATTGAATTAAAACCGCCGAGTATCAATACCGGTAACGCTTTAAGCGCAACCAGCGAAATACTGAACTGTACGCCTAATCGTTGGCCCCAGATCGCGCCCGCCACCAGTGCTACCATACCTGCAGTCGCCCAGACGATCGCCCAGATTAACTGCAGTGGTATTCCAACCGACATTGCTGCCTGGTTATCGTCTGCCACAGCGCGAAGTGCTCGACCGATTCGTCCCTTTTGAAAGAAAAATGCAAGGAAAAGCACCAGTACGCCACAGATAACCGCCGACCAGACATCAAACAAACTAATCAAGATATTCGTCGACTCTAATAACCACATCCAGGGAACGTCTGGTATACCGATATCCAGGCCATGCACTTGAGAATCCCAGATTCCCTGCGCTAAGCCTTCGAGAAAATAGTTAAGCCCAATGGTCGCCATAAACAGAATAATCACCGGCTGAGCCACCAATGGCCGCAGCATAACCCGCTCAATAATGATGGCCAGGACTATCATCACGGCCAATGCGATCGCGATGGCAAGCCAGAAATTAACGCCCATCTCTAGAATCCGGACAAAAGTGAGCGCAGCAAACAATACCATCGCACCCTGGGCGAAATTAAAAACCCCTGAGGCTTTAAAGATCAGAACAAAACCGAGTGCGACAAGTGAGTACATCACGCCTGAGAGCAAGCCAGCAACCAGCACTTCGATGAAAAACGCCAACTCCGGATGCATGTTATTTATCCCTCAACTCGCACATCAGGTTAACTCGAGCAGCCCCTAGTGGGGCACTCCCAGATATGCGTCAATGACCTTCTGATCGTTACGCACTGCGTCGGGTTTTCCTTCAGAAATCTTGCGTCCGTATTCGAGCACAATCACCCGATCGGAAATATCCATCACGACGCTCATATCATGCTCGATGAGCACGATGGTAGTGCCTAATTCTTCGTTGACATCAAGAATAAAACGACACATGTCTTCTTTTTCTTCAAGATTCATGCCTGCCATAGGCTCATCGAGTAACAGCATGTCTGGTTCGGCGGCAAGCGCGCGGCCAAGCTCAACACGTTTTTGCAGGCCGAAAGGCAGCCGCCCGACGATGGTCTTGCGTACAGACTCAATCTCCAGAAAATCGATAATCTTCTCTACTGCCTGGCGATGAGCAATTTCTTCGCGCTGCGCCGGCCCCCAATACAAACCCTGCATGAGAAGGTTAGATTTCATCTTCAGGTTTCGGCCAGTCATAATGTTATCTACGGTATTCATACCTTTAAACAACGCGACGTTCTGAAAGGTTCGGGCAATACCCTGTACAGCGGCCTCATGGGGGCGCATGCCTTGTCGCACCTCGCCTTTGTAGGTAATCGTGCCTTGGGTTGGCTGATACACGCCGTTGATCACATTGAGCGCAGTCGTCTTTCCAGCGCCATTTGGCCCAATGATCGCAACGACCTCGTGCTCAGGAACCTCGAAACTGACTTGGGTTAACGCCGTAACCGCGCCAAACGAAATACTGACATTATCGAAACCTAAGATAATATTATCGGCTTGTGATTCGCTCATTACATAAACTCTAAAGACTCAACTCGCCTTAGCCAGCGGCTCAGCCTGTCGTTCTACTCGTGACAAATCTGATATTTTCAGATCTGCGCTGACTGACCCCTTGGTGCCGTCCTCAAAAGTCACCTCAGACACAATGTCAGCATGCTGCTGATTAGAATACAGCGCATCGATCAACCCTTGATATTTTTCCTGAACAATTCTCCTGCGTACTTTTCCGGTACGAGTCAATTCACCGTCATCGGCATCGAGCTCTTTGTGTAATATTAAAAACCGCAGAATTTGAGATGAAGCCAGGTGTGAATCCAATACAAGGTCGCTGTTCATCTGCTGAATGCACTTCTGGATCAGCTTGTAAACGCCCGGGTGCGCCGCCAATTCCTGGTAACTCGCGTAAGATATATTATTGCGCTCTGCCCAGCTTCCGACAGCAACAAGATCAATATTAATAAAGGCAGCTGCAAAATCGCGCTTGTCGCCAAATACCACAACCTCTTTAATCTCAGGGAAAAATTTAAGCTTATTTTCCAGAAATTTTGGTGCAAACATAGCGCCATCGTTGAGTTTGCCGACATCCTTAGCGCGATCGATGATCCGCAGATGCCCTTCATCATCGAAGTAGCCGGCGTCTCCAGTATGCACCCAGTTATCCGACGTCTTGGTTTCGGCTGTCGCTTGTGGATTTTTAAAATACTCCTGAAACACCCCTGGACTGGTATACATCACTTCACTGTCATCTTCGATTCTGACCTTTACACCAGGTGGCGGTTTGCCAACAGTATTCGAGCGCACCTCGCCATCGGGCTGCATCGTGATAAAAACCGTTGCCTCAGTCTGACCGTATAGTTGCTTTAGATTAATGCCCAAAGAGCGATAGAAATCAAATAACTCGGGGCCAATAGCTTCGCCGGCGGTATACGCCAGTCGCACCCGACTCATGCCAAGGGTATTTTTTAAGGGGCCGTAGATGAGAATGTCGCCAAGCCAGTAATGCAGTCGATCAGCAATAGAAACCGCCCCACCATCCATCAGGGAAACGCCGACACGCTTTGCCACCGCCATGAAGTGATGAAACAACCAACGCTTTATGGCACCAGCGTCTTCCATACGGATCATCACGCTGGTCAGCAGGTTTTCAAATACCCGCGGTGGTGCGAAATAGTAAGTTGGACCGATTTCACGAAGATCCTGCATTACCGTGCTCGCGCTTTCCGGGCAGTTAACGCAAAACCCAGCCACAAAAGCCTGCGCGAACGAGAAGGTATTGTCACCTACCCAAGCCATTGGAAGATAAGCGAGTACCTCCTCATTAGCAGAAATATTATCGAAAGCAATGCTGTTTTGCGCTGTCACCATCAAGTTGCTATGTGAGAGCACCACACCTTTAGGCTTACCGGTAGTGCCAGAGGTATATAGGATGACGGCAGCATCAGCAGGAGTGCCCTTATCAATCTGGGCATCTATTTGACCCGGATGCGCTTTAGCGAACTCCCGGCCACGCTCCATCAGGTCTTCGATGTTCACAACGACCTGGGGATCATAGTCGCGCATCCCTTTAGGATCGGAATAGATTACCTTCTCGACTTGGGGATATTTTTCGCGTATCTCCAGCGCTTTATCGACCTGTTCCTGATCCTCCGCGAGGATAAAACGTGCCTCAGCATGCTCAACCACATACTGAATCTCATCTGCTGCTGAGTCTTGATACGCAGGTACCGGAATACCGCCAAGGGCCTGGGCAGCAACCATCGCGCCATACAGGCGTGGGCGGTTATCACCGATAATGACCAGTTTGTCGTTAGCGGTGAATCCCAGCTGGGCTAATCCACCGGCGAAGGCAAAGGCCTCCTCGGCAAAACCGTCCCAGGTCCAGGTCTGCCAGATACCATAGGCTTTTTCCCGCATCGCGGGCCGCCCAGCAGACTGCTTGGCACGTTCTCTGAGGAGTTTTGGAAACGTCTCCACCTGAGATTCTTTCGAATCTGTCATATCCTGCCTTTGGTCATTTGTTGTCCCGCCTCTCGAATCCTGGCCCAACGGGCCAGATGGGGGCTCGTTTTCCAGGCTTGGCCAGGAGCGCTTGCTCCGCTAAGCCTCGTTCAACGGGCTTAGTGTAGGGTAAAAAATCCACAGCCGCTAATATTGAAACCGCATTTTTTGTAAAGTAACGGTAAAATATTTGCAGCCAATGCCCCCTTGCTCACCGGCCTTGAGTAACCTTCCGCCTACTTTATAGAGCCAGGGCGCCCAGCAAACCAATGGGAGCAGATCAAGACAACCTCCAGACCCGGGCCATCCTAACGCTGGATGCACTGGATCACCTTGACCAAGGCATCTCCGTGTTTGACCAGTCACTCCGGTTGGTCAGTTGGAATCGGTATTTCACCCAGATGCTCGAATTCCCTGATGAACTCGCGCAGATCGGTACACCGATCAAAGCCCTGTTCACATTTAACGCTGAGCGGGGCGATTACGGCCCAGGTGATCCTGTTGCTCAGGTGCAAGAACGCATGCAACTGGCGCGCCAGGTCACCTCACATCACTTTGAGCGGACCCGGCCCAACGGACGAGTCCTGGAAATTCGTGGCACACCGCTGAAAAGCGGTGGGTTTGTAACCATCTATACGGATATTACTGACCGCAAACACGCCGAACATGCTCTAAGAGAGAGTCATGACCTGCTTGAACACAGAGTCGACGAGCGTACCGCTGATCTGCACAATCTCAATCAAACGCTAAGACAGGAAATTGCACAGCATCAAAGCGCACAGGCTGCGCTGGTCGAATCACAAAAACTCAATGCCCTGGGTCAATTGACCAGCGGCATTGCCCATGACTTTAATAACCTGTTGACGATCATTCAGGGGAATCTTGATCTGATCGGCAACGACCCACAGCCTGATGTGGCGACACGTGAATCGCTACGCGCCGCGTCTGGCGCCTCGCGACGAGGCGCCGACCTGACTCGTCAGTTGCTGGCATTCTCCAGTCACCAGTCGCTGGCCCCAACGGCGGTACGCCCTTGTGAACTTTTTGCTGACATCGGCACTTTGCTCAAGCGCACGCTGGGCGAGACGATTGAGGTGACGATAGACCCAGACACGAACACCTGGGCGACGCAGGTTGACCCGATCAGATTAGAGAACGCTATCCTTAATCTGGCATTGAATAGCCGTGATGCCATGCCCCAAGGCGGGCGCCTTTCCATTACTGTGACTAATGTCTCGCTCGCCATACGCCAGCCAAAAATCGGGCTTGGTCCTGGTGATTTCGTGATGTATGTGATTGAGGATAACGGTGAAGGCATGACGCCAGAAACTGTAGAGCGGGCCTTTGAACCCTTCTTTACCACCAAAGGTGTGGGTACCGGTACCGGCCTCGGCTTGAGTTCAGTATATGGGTTTGCCCACCAGTCAGGGGGGCAAGTACGCCTGACTAGCCAACCCGCCGTTGGTACCCGGGTTGAACTCTACTTACCCCGCGCTACTGTTGACGAGGACAGAAAACCACAAGTTGTAGCATCAGAAGTACCCGGTGGAAACGGCGAGCGCATCCTGGTTGTAGAAAATGATCTGGATATCCGTCATTTTATCTGTCGGGTGCTGGATGAACTTGGATACGAGACATTTAATGCGCCTGATGGACAACAGGCACAGCGCCTTGCCGAAATCCACCCGAATCTGGATCTGCTACTGACTGACCTGCTCATGCCCGGAGGAATTGATGGCGAAAGCTTGTGTCATCACCTGAAAAATACGCATCCGCAGATTCAAACTCTGTGTATTTCAGGCCGGGCAACCCAAACCACGAGTGCTGACGCGAAAGGCATATCCATGCCTATCCTGGCGAAACCATTTTCTGCACAAGAACTTGCCCAATCCGTTCACCAGGCACTTAAGCCAAAGCAGGTTGGTAACTCATTACCTAGCCCGCAAACAGGTACATGACCTTGCCGTCCTTCGCTAATCCAAGCAAACAGATCCTGATCGTCGATGACGAACACGAGATTCGCAACCTGGTGCAACGGTACCTGGGTCGCGAGGGCTTCGATGTGGTGGGCGCCGGTGATGGAGCCGCCATGCACGAATGCCTCAGAGTGCGTCAACCGGATCTGGTCATCATGGATATCCGACTCCCCGGACCCGACGGACTGTCGCTGACCCGTGAATTACGCCGCAACAGCCGAATTCCGATCATTATGTTGACCTCCAAAAAAGAGGTTATGGATCGCGTCATCGGGTTGGAAAGCGGGGCCGATGACTACCTGGCCAAACCTTTTGACCTGCGTGAACTGCTGGCACGGGTCGAGGCATTGCTGCGCCGGTCTGAGGAAGGCCGAACCACGGGGATGAACAACCGCGGGGTGCTTTGTTTTTCTGATTGGGAGTTGGATATTGGCCGGCGGGAGCTTCGAGATAACGCCGGTAACGAAACAACACTGTCGGCGGCAGAATTTGATCTACTGAAAGTGCTTGCAGAAAACGCCAACCAGGTATTGAGCCGTGATTTTCTACTACAGGTCACACGCGGTCGACCAACAATGCCTTTTGACCGAACGATAGATGTGCGTATCGGTCATCTGCGGCGCCGACTATCAAATGGCGTAACTGATGGCAAACAACTGCTTAAGACGGTGCGCGGTGCCGGCTATATGCTAGCCAGCGAAGTAACCTACAAGGACCCGA
>Ga0233427_10004676_pt1 | contig 11307 bp, 11 predicted proteins | sample SI_118_April2016_5_FD_179885 | JGI IMG/M metagenome (GOLD analysis project Ga0233427, IMG submission 179885) | Seawater microbial communities from Saanich Inlet, British Columbia, Canada - SI_118_April2016_100_MG | ecosystem: Environmental > Aquatic > Marine > Inlet | place: Canada: British...
AGTGGTAGTGGCGCCCGCGCAATGATGCTGGAAACCATGAACAGTTACGGTGTCGATTCATTTCCCGCCTTGGTATCTGCAACGATTCAAGGCAGCACGGAAACCACCTTCTATGTGTTGGCCGTGTATTTTGGTAGTGTGGGTATTAAGAAAGTCCGTCATGCCATCGCCTGTGGTTTGATCGCTGATTTTGCTGGTATTGTGGTTGCCATACTAGCGGCCTACTGGTTCTTCTATCCATGAATAATCTATTACCCTCATGCGGCGTTAAAAATGTACTCACTCGGTCACTTATATTTATAAGCTCCCTCTTTTGTGTGCATTTTTGCCTTGTCTGAGTGCAATATCTTTATCCATGACGGAATATAAATAAGAGTAGTTAATAATGACTGAAACCCTGTTCACTAAAATTATCGACCGCGAAATCCCTGCCGATATTGTCTACGAAGATGATCAATGCCTCGCCTTTCGCGATATTAACCCGCAGGCGCCGATGCATATTTTGCTGATACCTAAAAAACTGATTGCCAAGCTGGTTAATGCGCAGAATGAAGATCAAGGATTACTGGGGCACTTGATGCTAGTGGCGGGGAAAATTGCCACACAGGAAGGTTATGGTGATGCCTTTCGTACGGTTATTAATAATGGTGAAGCGATTGGCCAAACTGTGTTTCACTTGCATCTGCATATTTTAGGCGGACGCGACTTTATGTGGCCACCGGGGTGAAGGAGGGGTTTTTATACTGGCCCCGAATTGTGTCATTCCGATTGAGCGAAGCGAATAGAGGAATCTCATCATACAAGGCAGATCCCTCGGCTACGCCCGGGATGACAGTATTGGTGCTCGCAATAGTTGGGGCTCGGTGTAAAAACTCCGAATAGTTGAGCTAATGGCAGGGATCTTTACAAGAGTAAAAGATCTCCCCCGCCGGTCGAGATAACCTGTTTCTAGTGCTGGGATTTAATGACGGAAATGACGCATGCCAGTAAACACCATGGCGATGCCATGCTCATTGGCGGCAGCGATGATTTCTTCGTCACGCATGGAGCCGCCGGGATGAATAATGGCGGTGATACCAGCCGCTGCGGCGGCATCAATGCCGTCACGGAATGGGAAGAAGGCATCGGATGCCATCACGGAACCTTCAACCACTAGGTTTTCATCCTGTGCTTTAATGCCGGCTATTTTGGCGCTATACACACGGCTCATTTGGCCTGCGCCGACACCGATGGTGCGACTGTTGCGGGCGTAGACAATGGCATTGGATTTAACGAATTTGGCCACTTCCCAGGCAAACAGCAGGTCGGACAACTCTGCTTCGCTGGGTTCACGAACGCTGACCACTTTGAGTTCGTCTTCATTGACCATACCCTGATCGGCATCCTGTACTAGCAAGCCACCTTTAACGCGCTTGAAATCCAAGCTGGGTAAGCGTTGCTGCCAGTTACCGCAGGCTAATACGCGCACGTTAGTTTTGCCGGCAAGGATTGCTGATGCCGCTGGGTTAATGCTTGGTGCGACGATGACTTCAACAAACTGACGCTCAATAATGGCTGCTGCAGTGGTTTCATCTAGCTCGCGGTTAAAGGCAATGATGCCGCCAAATGCTGAGGTGGGATCGGTGGCATAGGCTTGGTCGTAGGCATCCAGCAGGCCTGCACCAAGTGCTACGCCACAGGGATTGGCATGCTTAACGATAACGCAGGCTGGCTCAGCAAAGGGTTTGACGCATTCCAGTGCGGTATCGGTATCGGCAACATTGTTGAAGGATAAGGCTTTGCCTTGTAACTGCGTGGCGGTAGCAACACTGGCTTCGCCCGGTGTGGTTTCTGCATAAAAGGCGGCACGCTGATGTGGGTTTTCGCCGTAACGCATATCCTGCACTTTGATGTACTGTGCGTTGAAAGTGCGTGGAAAATTGGTCGGTTCTGCGTCAAGGCGACAGCCAAGATAATTGGCAATGGCGCCGTCATACTGGGCGGTATGTTCGAAGGCTTTGACGGCTAAGTCAAAACGAGTGGCATGATTGAGGCCGCCGTTGTTATTGTGCATTTCGTTGAGCACGGTGGCGTAATCACTGGCATTAACAATAATGCCTACGTCAGCATGATTCTTGGCGGCGGCGCGTACCATGGTGGGCCCGCCAATATCGATATTTTCGATGGCGGTAGCCAAATCACAATCGGGATTGGTTATCGTTGCCTGAAAGGGGTACAGGTTGACCACCACCATGTCGATGGGGGGGATGTCATTGGCCTGCATTACCTCGTCATCGGTACCACGGCGTCCCAGGATGCCACCGTGAATTTTCGGGTGCAGGGTTTTGACACGGCCGTCCATCATCTCTGCAAAACCAGTGTAGTCCGACACTTCGGTGACTTTTACTCCGCTCTCGTTCAACAGTTTATAAGTGCCGCCGGTGGAGAGTACTTCGACACCGTGGCTAGTTAGGCCCTGTGCAAATTGAACGATACCGGATTTGTCTGAGACGCTGATAAGTGCGCGGCGGATGGTTCGAGTGTCGGTCATAAGCTGTGTTTAATCCTTATAATAGTGAGCCGATTCAGTGGCTAAAGCAGGGCGTAGTTATCGCTCAATGTTTCTTGTTTATGGTTTATAGCAGATCGTATTGCTTTAATTTTTTACGCAGTGTGCCGCGGTTGATACCGAGAATCTCTGATGCTTTAGATTGATTGTCGCGAGCATGTTTCATTACCACATCCAATAGTGGTGCCTCTATTTCCGTCATCACCATTTCATAAAGATTGCTGGCAGGCTGTCCATCTAAGTGTTCAAAAAATTTATCCATGACGTTGTGAACGCATTCTTTGAGGGTAATGTCCTGGGCACCTAGTGCCGAGTCTTTAGTATGTTTATCCATTTTTTAATCCAGTTACCCAGGGAGACTGCGGCATTTCAATACAGTGCGTTCTGATGCTGTTCAAACGCTTAGGCTGCAAGCCTAAGGTTGCCATTGAGTGATTGAAAATAAAGTTTAATAAAATTGAGCTGTTCGCTGCATTGATCTAATTGATTAAAGGTTTTTTTAGCGGCGCTGATCTGCGGTAAGTGTTGTAAATACCAACCCATGTGTTTGCGGGCAATGCGAACGCCAAGGAACTCACCGTAAAAGCTATGCAGGTTGCGAATATGCTCGTTGACTATGTCGCTAACCTCGGCAATGGTTGGTTTTGCCAGTTTTTTGCCGGTTGCTAGGAAATGGTTTATTTCCGAGAAAATCCACGGCGCACCCTGTGCAGCTCGGCCGATCATAATGGCCGCAGCGTCAGTGTATTGTAATACCGAGAGGGCTTTCTCGGCGCTGGTAATGTCGCCGTTAGCAATGACGGGGATGCGGCTTTGCTGGACTATTTTAGCGATGGTGTCGTACTCGGCCTCGCCTTTATAACGACAGGCTCGCGTGCGCCCATGAACGGTTAGGGCTTGAATGCCACTTTGTTCGGCAATATGGGCAATGGTCAGGGCGTTACGGCTATCAGGGCACCAGCCGGTGCGTATTTTTAATGTCACGGGCACGGAGGAGGCCTCAACGACGGCCTCAAGAATTTCTGCCACCAATTTTTCGTCGCGTAATAATGCCGAGCCGGCGGCTTTGTTGCAGACTTTTTTGGCTGGGCAGCCCATATTAACATCGATGATTTGGGCGCCGTTTTCAATGTTAGCCTGTGCAGCAGCAGCCATCATTTGTGGGTCTGACCCGGCAATTTGGATTGAGCGGATTCCCGTTTCGCCATGGTGATCTAAACGGTGTTGTGATTTGCGTGTATTCCACAGGCTTTGGTCTGAGGTGACCATTTCGGATACTGCCATGCCGGCACCATAACGTCGACATAGGGTGCGGTAGGGGCGATCCGTTACACCGGCCATAGGGGCAAGCAGTGTCGGTGATGTCAATGTGTAAGGTCCGATTTTCAGCACAGGATCCGCAGTAGTGTTGTTGGGTTTTGGTTGTGACTGCAATGATTTTAAGCCAGTGGTCAGGGATAACCTGCCCAGACGCGTGGAGAATCACAAAGCCGGCCGGAAATAATAACGCGCGGGGCTGATAGGTTAAAGGTTTTCTTGCGTTTTTGGTGTTTGATTGTTCTGGCGATATGGAAGGATTAGCTCCTTTTTTTTCCGGCTAGGCGTGTCCAGCCGTCTTGTTCTGCAATGGCTTCGAACTCAAACTCAGGTTGATAGGTTGCTAATACGTCGTTGGCCTGTGATGAGAGGATGCCAGATAATATGAGATGACCACCGGGTTTGACGCGTGAGGCAATATCGCCAGCAAGTGTCATTAGGGGGGCGGCCAGTATGTTGGCTAGCACAATGTCAGCGGCCTCCTGTGGTGCCTGAGCGGGCAAATAAACGCTATATTGACCATCACTAATGCCATTTTGTTCGGCATTTTGGCGGGTTGCAAGCAGTGCTTGCGGATCGATATCGATACCGCATAGGGACTTACAGCCTAGCAGTAGTGCGGCAATGCCGAGTACGCCAGAGCCGCAGCCATAATCAATGACGGATAGATGTTCAGGGCTGTTAGCGTCCAGCCATTGTAAACACATTGATGTGGTGGCGTGGGTGCCGGTGCCAAATGCGAGGCCTGGATCTAGCATTAAATTAACAGCGTCCGGTTCCGGTGGCTCGCTCCAGCTAGGTACGATCCACAGGCGCTGGCCAAATTTCATGGGCTTAAATTGATCCATCCATTCGCGAATCCAGTCTTTGTCTTCGAGAATTTCGGTACGATGTTTTGGCATCCTGTCGCCAAATTGCTTGCTCAGCTGCTCAATAACAATATCCATTGGTGCATCAGCAGGAAATAAACCGATTAGTCGTACGGCATCCCATAGTGGTGTTTCGCCCGGATCCGGCTCGAAGAGCGGTTGGTCGCCAGCATCGACATAGGTGACGGCGAGTGAACCCAGCTCAAGCAGGCTTTGCTCTAATGATTCGCAGTCTTGACGGGATGTCTCCAGGATTATTTGTATCCAATGCATGGTCGGCGTCTCTCTGCGTAAGGCAGCTAAGGGGGGGTACAATTGCTGTGCGGAGGTGGAAAACAAGGCAGCCTAAGTGGGCTGCCTTGGGGTCTGGAAATCTCGGTTTGAAATTCCTGAGGTTAGAGGCCGAGTTTCTTTTCCAAATAATGGATATTAGTGCCGCCATCTTGGAAGTGTGAGTCGTCCATAATCAATTTTTGCAATGGGATGTTGGTGCTAATGCCGTCAACCAGCATTTCTTCCAGTGCATTACGCATGCGTAAGATGGCCAGCTCGCGTGTTTCACCAAAGGAAATGATTTTACCAATCAGTGAATCGTAGTACGGGGGTACTTTGTAGCCACTGTAGATATGCGAGTCAACCCGAATACCAGCGCCGCCAGGCATGTGTACCATGTTGATTTTGCCGGGTGATGGCAGGAAGGTTTCCGCGTTTTCAGCATTGATTCGACATTCAATTGAGTGGCCGTGGAACTTGATATCATCCTGAGTCACGCTGAGCTTTTCGCCGCCGGCGATTAGTAGTTGCTCTTTAACGATATCAATCCCCGTGATCATTTCTGATACGGGGTGTTCAACCTGTACGCGAGTGTTCATTTCAATGAAGTAGAAGCGGCCATCCTCGTAAAGGAACTCAAAGGTACCAGCACCTCGGTAATTGATGTTGATGCAGGCATCAATACAGCTTTTGAACACCTCGGCGCGGGCGGTTTCGTCTACGCCGGGGGCCGGTGCCTCTTCGACAACCTTCTGGTGGCGGCGTTGCATTGAGCAATCGCGATCACCTAGGTGGATAGCGTTGCCTTGGCCGTCAGCAATAACTTGAACTTCGACATGGCGAGGGTTTTCTAGAAATTTTTCTAAATAGACGGTGTCGTCACCAAAAGCCGCTTTAGATTCGGCTTGAGTAATGTGTTTTGACTTTAATAAAACGGCTTCGGTGTGAACGGTGCGCATACCGCGTCCACCGCCACCAGCAGCGGCCTTAATGATCACCGGATAACCAATTTCCCGAGCAATGCGTAGGGTGCGCTCATCATCATCAGTCAGTGGGCCGTTGGAACCTGGTACGGTTGGGACATTGGCCTTAATCATGGCTTTAATAGCGGCAACTTTGTCGCCCATAATGCGAATAGTTTCGGCTTTTGGGCCAACAAAGGCAAAGCCGCTGTTTTCAACCTGTTCGGCAAAGCCAGCATTTTCCGCTAGGAACCCGTAGCCGGGATGAATCGCGCTGGAGTCAGTGACTTCAGCAGCGGAGATGATGGCTGGAATATTAAGATAACTGGCATTTGATGGGTTGGGACCAATGCATACGGTTTCGTCGGCAAGACGGACGTGTAATAGATCAGCATCAGCGATCGAGTGCACTGCCACGGTTTTGATGCCGAGCTCTTTGCAGGCGCGTAGAATCCGCAGCGCAATTTCGCCACGGTTGGCAATCAGGACTTTATCTAGCATAAGGGGTACCTTTGTACGGCTGAAGCATTAAGTTAGGCAATGATAACCAGAGATTGATCGAACTCAACGGGCTCGCCGTCCTCAACCAAAATAGCTTTGATGACACCGCTTTTGTCGGCTTCGATTTGGTTCATCATTTTCATTGCTTCTACGATACAAATGGTGTCGCCAACAGAGACGGTCTGCCCTACTTCAGCAAAGGCGGCAGCGCCGGGTGCTGGTGAGCGGTAGAAGGTGCCTACCATTGGCGAGTTGACAGCGTGTCCTGCAGGCGTAGAAGATGTTTCGGCTTCTACTGGTGCCGCCGCGGGTGCGGCAGCTAAGGGTATTGGAGCGGCAATAGGCGCTGAGTAAATAGGTGCTGCGGCATTGTTGGAGCGGCGGCTGATGCGGACGGACTCCTCGCCTTCGCTGATTTCAATTTCTTCTACGTCGGAGGCTTCGATGAGCTCGATCAGTTTTTTGATTTTGCGTATATCCATGACAGTAGTCTCTTTGTTTGTTATGCGTTAATTAGTCAGTTGGGGCCCTAAAACATAGCGTGGCTATGTTGAGGCCTCAAGTTGTTTGATGGTAGACAGTAGAGCCAGTTCATAGCCCTGTGTTCCAAGCCCACAGATAACGCCTTTAGCGATATCTGAAAAATAGGATTTACTACGAAACCCTTCACGTTGATGTACGTTAGAGATGTGTACTTCGATGAAGGGGATATCCACGCCGAGTAATGCATCTCGCAGAGCGACGCTAGTGTGTGTAAAGGCAGCTGGGTTGATAATAATAAAATCAACGCCTTCGTTGCGAGCGTCGTGGATACGATCAACCAACTCGTATTCTGCATTGCTTTGCAGTGTTAATAGATGGTGGCCCATTGAAGTGGCTAATGCGGTCAGTTGCTGATTGATGTCATCGAGGGTTGTGGCACCGTATATCTCAGGTTCGCGGGAGCCTAAGAGATTCAGATTTGGTCCGTTTAGTACCAGTATCGTTGCCATGTCGGCTACTTAGTCCTTTTGTTGTATCAGTCGATGGTGAAACAATAAACATTCAACTTGGCTAATAAGTTTAGCGTATTTTGCCTGCATTTCAGGCTTTTTTAAAGCTATTTGATACATTTATTGTGTTTCTCTACCGGCTATTGAGGTGATTCCTCCTGCAACTTCTCCGTTAGCGTTAACAGGTGCCGCAGCAGTTGTTGTTTGCTGACTTCGCCTTGTAAGCGGTGGCTACGCAGTTCTTGTTGTTTGTTGAAGAACAGCAGGCTCGGAGGACCAAACAAGCCAAAGTGTTTGAGTAATGCTTGGTGCTCTTCGGTGCCGGCAGTGATGTTGGCGCGGACCAGAGTCAGTTGTTGTAATTGTTGGCTCACTTCAGGGGCAGTAAATACCTGTTGTTCGAGTATCTGGCATGAAACACACCAATCAGCATAGAGGTCGAGCATGACAATTTGTTGGTGGTTTTGCTGGGTGAGAATTTGCTGTAGTTGTTGCAGGTTATCAACTGCTTTGAAACTCAGCTTGGTTGGGCTAGCGGATAACGCTTTGAAGGGTGTGAATGGGTTAAAGTTTCCCTGTGATGCGTTAAAGATTAGTAGGCCATTAGTCAGCATTAACAGCATTGCAAATAGGGGTAAAGCGCTGATGCTTGGTTGGCGGCGGAATAGTTTTAGTAGTCCAAGGTGCAGCGCATACCCGCTTAATAAAGCCACCCATAGCGCCAATGTGATGGCAGCTGGCAGTACTCGCTCCAGCATCCAAATGGACAGTCCTAATAGCAGTATGCCGAACAGTATTTTTACCTGTTTCATCCATTGGCCGCTGCGGGGTAGTAGCTGTGAACCAAAGGTGCCAATTAATAGTAGCGGTAACCCCATGCCTAAACCCAGTGATAGCAGCGCTGTTCCACCGAGCGCAGGGTCTGCGGTGCTGCTGATAAATACCAGCGCGCCAGCCAGTGGTGCGGTGATGCAGGGTGAAACAATGAGGGTTGAAATCATGCCGATTAAAGCGACACCGATGTACGTGCCGCCGCGTTGTTTTTGGCTGATGTGTTGTAGGTGGTTTTGTAATGCGCTAGGTAGGCGTAATTCATAAAGGCCCAGCATGGCTAGGGCAAAGGCAACGAATAATAGTGCGATGCTGATAATAACCACGGGTGATTGTAAATGTAGTTGCAGATTGAAACTGGCGCCAAAATAGCCAGTTAACGTGCCCGCAAGGGCATAGGTACCGGCCATGGCCAATACATACGTTAACGATAAAGCAAAAGCGCGTAGACGTTTGGGTTTGTTTGTTTGGCCAAGCACGATACTGGAAATAATCGGGATCATTGGCAATACGCAGGGTGTAAAGGTGAGTGCAAGTCCGGCCAGAAAGAACAGGCCGATAATGCTGCCAAGTTGAGCCGATGCGAGCAGTGCCGTAAAGCTATTTTCTAACGGTAAGTCGATGTTAGGTTCAGTGAGAGCTAAGTTTGTGACTGGGCTATTCTCGAAGGCTGTGCTTGATAAGACGACGACCTGATTATGACGTTGTAAATAAAGTGTTTGCGGCGGATAACATAGGCCAGCATTGGCGCAGCCTTGGAAGCTGATTTGTAGCTGCTGTTGTGCGCTTACTACATCGGCGGGTAACGCGATCGTGACTGGTTGGTCATACACTTGTACCGCGCCAAAATAGTCATCTTGTTTCGCTTTGCCGCTGGGCATAGATGCACTGATGGTGGTTTGTTGAGCTGATGCGGTGCTGCTCTGGACGAATTTGAAGCGGTGCTGGTAAAGGTAATAGCCAGCAGCAACTTGCCAGTTAATAAAAAGTGCCGGTGAATTCGTTGTTGTTTCTTTTGCGACCCAGGCGGTGGTGGGGAAGGCTTTGTTGGCGGGTAGGAAATCAGCTGTTTGACTTTGGGCGTTAGCGAATATGGTGCTGCTGGTATTGAAAACAGTTTGCAGGCGTTCGCTGCTAATATCGTTTTCTGCCGCCATCGAATATTGGCTTAAAGCTAGTATAACCGTGCATAAAATGCGGCAGATTTTGGGTGCGTAGTGTGATGTTTTTAAAAGGGGCATTGGCAGGTGCAGTTGTTATACTGGCTTCTCAAGAAAATTATTTTTGCGTCAACAGCTAGTGCTGTGACAGTAGGCAATATAATCTGTTCGTTACAATTTGTCTGTGTTTAGTCTGCTGTTGGTGATTTTTTGACGATATTTTTTGACCATAGTGATTTTGATGTAAGGTGATTTAGGTATGAATATTCAAATTAAACGCTGGTTCCTCCCGCTGTTAGTGGGAGGCTTCGCTCTCGCATGGTTGGCTTCGTTGCAGGCCGCTGAGGTGGTCATTAGTGATGCCTTTGTGCGAGAAATGCCGCCTGGAGCAGTGAGTTCGGCAGCGTATTTAACTTTAAAAAACACCACCGATCGTGGCGTTGTCTTGAAGGCCGTGCAGGCAGATCGTGCTGCGCAGGTAATGATCCATCAAACGGCTCAGCACGGTGATATGTTACGTATGAGGCATGTGTCGCAAGTTGAAATAGCGGCGCATAGTGAGGTCGTGTTTTCTCCTGGCGGGTATCACTTGATGATTATGGGGTTGTCAAAGCCGTTGCAGCGTGGCGAAGAGATTACCCTGACATTTCAGTTTACCGATGGGCGATCAATAAAAATGGTGGTACCTGTTGTGGCTGGTGCTGGCAGCATGATGCCAATGGATATGGTGCCGTGAGTTATAAAAATACGCCGTGAGCATAAAAATACGCCGTGAGCATAAAAATACGCCGTGAGCATAAAAATACGCCGTGAGCATAAAAAAAGGAGCGCTGCTAAAAGCGGCACTCCTTCTTTACGATCAGTTTTTCTGGCCGGTTCTTTTGGTCAGTGTTTTGACCGATGCTATGCGTTAGCTTTGTTGTAAGCGTCAACGCTGACTTCAATTGCTTTACGTGCAGCGTCAGCGTTATCCCAGCCTTCAACTTTAACCCATTTGCCGTCTTCTAACGTTTTGTAGTTCTCGAAGAAATGTTTGATTTGATTAACCAGTAGGCTAGGTAGATCATCGATTTCTTTAACGTCTTGGTATGCTTTTGTTAGCTTGTCGTGAGGTACAGCAACCAGTTTGGCATCTTCGCCGGCTTCGTCAGTCATGTTAAGAATTCCCACCGGGCGACAGCGAATAACTGAGCCAATGGCAACAGGATATGGCGCAACAACCAGCACGTCTAACGCATCGCCGTCATCAGCAAGGGTGTTATTGATGTAGCCATAGTTGGCTGGGTAGAACATAGGCGCTGTCATGAAACGATCGACAAACACGGCATCATGTTCTTTTTCAATTTCGTATTTAACCGGGCTGCTTTCGGCCGGGATTTCAACAACAACGTAGATGTCGTTAGGAAGGTCTTTACCTGCAGGGATAGTGCTGAAGCTCATGATGTATTTCCTGATAGCGAGTGAGAAATTTGCTGTTTTGTTTCGAAATTGTATTTCGAATACGGGCGAAAATTTATGGCCGCGCATTATACGGTGTTGCGTGGTTAAATACCATCTGCTGGCCGACCCGACCCTGTGGGGGCAGCGAGAGGCTTTGCAGCGGTATTATTTGCCAGAGAATGGCGCTAGCTTTTTCTCGGTCAGCTGATTTTTGAGCTTGACGTATTTGGGCAAACCATTTTCATAGGGTGGATAGGCTTCACCTTGAATCAAGGGCTGCAGATAGGCGCGCGCTTGGTCGGTGATGTGAAAACCGTCGGCAGTAATAAAGCTGCGCGGCATCATTTTTTCCACGTTGGCCACCTCGGATAGTGCTGCCTCACCAATGTGCCAAGTATAGGGTGCATCGGCTTC
>Ga0233427_10004680_pt1 | contig 11297 bp, 9 predicted proteins | sample SI_118_April2016_5_FD_179885 | JGI IMG/M metagenome (GOLD analysis project Ga0233427, IMG submission 179885) | Seawater microbial communities from Saanich Inlet, British Columbia, Canada - SI_118_April2016_100_MG | ecosystem: Environmental > Aquatic > Marine > Inlet | place: Canada: British...
AGCCTGAAAACGGAAACTGGCGGACAGGTCCAGTTTGAAGGTGTTGGCGGTCCAGCCATGGAGAGCAAAGGTCTGCGAAGCCTGTTTCCGATGGAAGACTTGGCGGTTATGGGGCTAGCGGAAGTCCTGCCACGCTTGGCACCTTTGTATCGGCGCCTGCGCCAAACGGTTCACCACGCGCTAGACACGGCACCCGCGGTGATGGTGACGATCGATTCTCCGGATTTCAGTTTTCGCGTAGCCAGGCGACTGAAAGGCAAAGGCTTTCCGTTGGTACATTTCGTCGCGCCTTCGGTTTGGGCGTGGCGTCCCAAACGTGCGGCAAAAATCGCTGGGTTTCTTGATCATCTTCTGGCGCTATTACCTTTCGAGCCGCCGTATTTCGAACGAGAAGGGCTGAAGACCACATATGTCGGCCATCCGGTTATCGAATCTGGTGCGGCAACGGCCGATGGTAACAAATTTCGTCAAGCCCACGGCATCGCTGCGGACGAAAAAGTACTGATGGTTCTGCCGGGCAGCCGCCAAGGGGAAGCCCGCCGCCATCTGCCGATTTTCGCCGAAACCGTGGTGGCTCTTTCTCAACAATTTCCGAAACTTCGTATCCTGTCGGTATCGGCGTCACCGACGCATGATCTCTTGCAGCGCGCCTATGCCGGCTGGCCAATCCCTGTTGATCTAATTGATAAACCCGCCGACAAGTTTGACGCGTTCGCAGCTGCCGATGTTGCGCTGGCGGCTTCAGGAACTGTTTCGCTTGAACTGGCCTTATGCGCGACACCTTCGGTTATTGCTTACCGTATGAACCCGCTTACCGCGTGGCTGGCGAAACGGCTAGTGAAGGTGAAGTTTGCAAACCTCATCAATTTGATTCTGAATGAACCCGCAGTGCCGGAGTTCTTATTGGAAAATTGTACAGCGGCAAAGATTGCACCTGCTGTTGCGCAAATTCTTAGATCACCGGACGAAGGCGCGACACAACGTGACGCCTATGGCCGCGCCTTGAACTTGTTGGGGCAGGGCGAAGAATCGCCCAGCCGGCGCGCGGCACGCGCCGTCCTAGATGCTATGGCCGGAAACAAGAATGGCACCGTGTAAACACGGTGCCATTCAATAGCGCCAAATGCGGAATATTTAGCGTTCGCCAACCCCAATAAAATCACGCGTTGTTTCACCTGTATAGAGTTGACGGGGCCGGCCGATTTTTTGTGAAGGATCTTCGATCATCTCATTCCATTGCGCGACCCAACCGACCGTTCGCGCGACCGCAAAGAGAACGGTAAACAGGCTCGTCGGAATGCCCATCGCTTTGAAGATAATACCAGAATAGAAATCGACGTTCGGGTACAGTTTCTTTTCGACGAAATAGTCATCTTCAAGTGCCAGACGCTCCAACGCGACGGCGATATCGAGCAAAGGCTCATCCTTGATTCCAAGCTCATTGAGCACTTCGTGACAGGTTTCTCGCATGACCTTAGCGCGTGGGTCAAAATTTTTATAGACCCGATGGCCAAAACCCATCAGCCGGAACGGATCATCCTTGTCTTTTGCTTTTTCGACAAATTTGGCGATATTTTTCGGATGCCCAATTTCTTCAAGCATATTCAGCACTGCTTCATTCGCACCACCATGCGCGGGGCCCCAGAGCGACGCAATACCCGCGGAAATGCAAGCAAACGGGTTGGCGCCACTTGATCCGGCCAAACGTACGGTGGACGTCGAGGCGTTTTGCTCATGATCCGCATGCAATATCAAAATTCGGTCCATGGCTTTCGACAGTACCGGATTGACCTCGTACTCCTCGCAAGGGTTCGCATACATCATGTAGAGAAAGTTTTCTGCATAATTCAGATCATTTCGGGGATACATGAACGGCGCGCCGATAGAGAATTTGTATGCCATCGCCGCAATCGTCGGCATTTTTGCAATCAGGCGGTAAGACGCGATCATGCGATGTTTTGGATCGGTAATATCCGTACTGTCGTGATAGAAGGCCGAAAGCGCCCCAACGACACCGCACATCACCGCCATGGGGTGAGCATCGCGACGGAATCCACGGAAAAAGTATATGAGTTGCTCGTGCAACATCGTGTGATAAGTGATGCCGTTTTCAAATTTGGCTTTTTCCTCCGGTGACGGCAATTCGCCATAGAGCAGCAAGTAGCAGACCTCCGGGAAATCAGAGTGATCGGCTAATTGATCGATCGGATAGCCGCGATAGAGCAGGACGCCCTTTTCGCCATCGATAAAGGTGATTTTTGACTCGCAACTGCCGGTGGAGGTGTATCCCGGATCATAGGTAAAGCAGTCGGTCTCGGCATAAAGTTTTCGGACATCGATGACGTCCGGTCCGTCGCTCCCTGATAGCATAGGCAATTCGTAAGCATCACCAGAGCGATTATCAGTCAACGTAAACGTTGCATTTTTACCAGAGTCAGTCGCGTTCATATCTACCCTCTCCATATTTCAGCCGGCTTGTTAATTCAGGTGCCAAGATTTGGCGCCGCCGTTTCGTCAATTTTCGATCAACAGATGCTTATGCATCATCGACCGCGTCACCGAGCCGGCCTAAAGATTCCTCTCGGCCCAAAACAACAAGGACCTCGAATATACTTGGCGAGACAGTTGTCCCTGTCAGAACGGCGCGTAGAGGCTGAGCGACTTTGCCCATTTTGGTACCAGTCTCTTCGGCAAAGTTTTTGACCCACGCCTCTAAGGCGTCTTCGGTCCACTGGTCCAGGGCCGCAAAGCCATCACGAACTGATTGTAACCGATATTGTGCTTCCTCATCGACCAATTTCAACGCTTTGTCGTTCAATTTAATGCGACGTTCATGCACATAAAGCATGGCGCTTTCAACGAGTTCCGGCACGGTTTTCGCCCGATCTTTAAGCCCTCGCATGCCGCGTTCCAGTCGTTCTTTAAGTGGCTGCGAGGGTTCCCGGCCGAGTTCGATGGTCAATGCCGGCAAGATCAACTCAACCAGCCTGTGATCGTCACATTGGCGGATATAATTGCCGTTCAATGCCGTCAGTTTTTCGACATCAAAACGTGCCGGAGATTTCCCGACGTTCTCTAGGCCGAACCAGGAAATAGCTTCATCAGTACTGATAATCTCATCGTCACCGTGGCTCCAGCCGAGCCGGAGGAGATAATTCGTCAGGGCTTCTGGCAGAAATCCTTGGTCCCGATATGCATCGACGCCCAACGCGCCGTGGCGTTTTGACAACTTTGCACCATCGGCGCCGTGAATTAGTGGAATATGCGCGAACGCTGGTGTGTCCCAACCAAAAGCATTGAAAAGTTGTTTTTGGCGAAAAGCATTGGTCAGGTGGTCGTCGCCGCGGATCACATGAGTAATTCCCATATCATGATCATCGACGACAACCGCCAGCATATAGGTCGGGGTGCCGTCGGCGCGCATCAATATCATGTCATCAAGCTCGCCGTTGGCGACCCGTACCTCGCCTTGAACCAAATCCTCAATAAGCGTCTCACCATCAAGTGGCGCCTTTAGGCGAACAGCTGGTGCGACCCCGGCCGGTGCATCCGATGGGTCGCGGTCCCGCCAGCGGCCGTCATAGCGCCAACGCTGCCCGTTGGCGCGAGCCTCAGCACGGAGCTCAGCCAATTCTTCCGGTGTGCAGTAGCAATTGTATGCGTGGCCATCGGCCAAAAGCTGTTCGACGGCAGCCCGGTGACGCTCGACGCGCGAAAATTGAGATATGGCCTCACCATCCCAATCCAGCCCCAACCACTGGAGCCCATCGTAAATGGCCTCAACAGCAGCTTCAGTTGATCGCTTGCGATCGGTATCTTCAACGCGGAGGAGATATTTTCCACCGTCACCGTGACGGTCGTGATGGCGGGCGAACAGCCAGTTGAATAGGGCCGTGCGGGCACCACCAATGTGTAAAAATCCAGTCGGGGAGGGCGCGAATCGCGTCACAACGGTCATGAATTTGGGCATTTGCTCCAGTAATTCGGTCTCAGCGAAGGTTGTTTAGCACATATTCTTCGCACTTGCAGCAACGGCGTTGAATTTTCTATGAAGTTCATCAAATAATTTTTAACCTATTGATTTACATCAATTTTATTTACGGCTTTGCGATGGATTTCACTCGCATCCTGGATAAATGTGGACAACGCGCAGAGAGAAGACGGTTGCGGAGCAATCACCGATAAGTAAACTAAGCTGAACGCGCGCCGTAAAATCGGCGGGTGCGAGTAGGGGTCCGCGATGAAATTCCAATGGTTGGCTGTCGGCCTGACAGGGATGATGCTCTCAGGTTGCCTTGCGGTGACGGATGGCGCATATAAATTCGTTGAAGGCGCCGACACTTACCCTAATTTCAAAAACCCCAATTCCAAATGCAATTCTGTCGGCGCTGACGTTGCGAAGAAGGCAAACTGGCAGGACGCCGAAGTCCTGGAAGAAGAAATTCGTGACGAAATCTATCAGTCGGGTTTGTTGTACATGGTGCAAAATAAACCCTATGTCATTAGGATCACTAATAACGACGATACCGTGCGTTTCTTCCGCGCACCCGGCCTGCTTCGAGGTGCCGCCATTCTAAAAACCGTCTACAACGGAAAATCCGCTGATACGCCGTGCATGCGCGGCGTTGCAATAGGGCCGGGAAAGACAGCGGAAATTCATCTTGTTCCCTTAGAAGCCGGCGGTTTTGATTTCCACGAAACCGCATTTTGGTTCCCCCATGTCACCGAATTCACCACCAACGGCTCAGTGGGTTTCGCCTACGTCCAATAATTGATCGTGGTCCAATCCTGGACCTCGGACATCACCTCCACCTACACTCGTTCGGATGGACGCATTACGGCAATATTTGGTCGCCGAGCGCGATCGCCGAATACTGTGGGTTCCGGTCATCTTCGCGATGGGTATCGGCTGCTATTTTGGCCTCCGCTGGGAGCCGCATTGGGCAACCGGACCTGCTGCAATGCTGGCAAGTGCTCTGGTATTTGCCTTTTTCCGTCGCGCATCGAATTGGCCTTTCGGTCCACTCGTTGCATTTCTCGCAGCGATGATATGCGTCGGGGCGGCCGGTGTATCTGCCGCGCAATGGCGAACCATCACCGTCGATACGGCGATGTTAAGCAAAAAACCCGGCCCAGGGGTGCTTAGTGCACGCATAGTTCAAGTTGAAACCTTTCCCGATAGCAGCCGACTTACCTTGGAACGACCGGTGATCAGCCGACTTTCCCGTCATGCAACGCCCGACAGAGTGCGCGTGAGATTGCGCGGCAAGCAACCCAACTTCCACCCTGGCGATTGGATCGAGGTTCGCGCCAATCTGTCACCACCGCCACTGCCGGCCGCACCAGGCGCATTTAATTTCCAGCGTCACTCATATTTTCAAGGTATCGGTGCTGTAGGGTTCGCCTTGGGCCCGGCGCGGGTAACCGGAGGAAACGTCGCTCTCGGTGGTTTCCAGCCCGGCATTGCGGTCGCCCGTATCCGAACCGCCGTTACCGAACGGATCAAGGCAGCATTGCCCGGCCGCTTAGGCGGCGTCGCAGCCGCATTGATGACTGGGGAACGGAGCGCCGTCCCCGCTGACGTCCTGAATGCCATGCACGATTCCGGCTTAGCACACCTGCTGGCAATTTCCGGCCTGCACATTGGTCTTGTGGCCGGCATATTATTTACTGTCGTTCGCGCTGTATTGGCGTTGGTGGCCCCAATCGCTCTACGGTTTTCCATTAAAAAATGGGCCGCAGTGACAGCAATGATCGCGGCTTTTGCCTACGCCGTTATGGCCGGTGCGACATTGCCGACGCAACGCGCATTTTTAATGATTGCCCTAGCCTTGATTGGTGTTCTGCTTGACCGGCGAGGGCTATCGCTCAGATCCGTTGCGTGGGCCGCCATGGTGATTTTGGTCATTCAACCCGAAAGCGTTCTGGGTGCCAGTTTTCAGATGTCCTTCGCCGCAGTCATTGCGCTTATCGCGGGATACGAATACCTGAGTGAACGCCGCGCCTATGGCGATGGCGATGGCTGGAACAGGCATTCGGGATGGTGGCAACCGAGCCTGCGCTATCTCGCCGGCATTGCTATCACGACATTGATTGCCGGTGCCGCGACGGCGCCGTTTGCGGTCTTTCATTTCAACCGGTTTGCAGATTACGGATTAATTGCCAACCTGATCGCGGTACCACTCACTGGGCTTTGGGTAATGCCTTCGGCCATGCTTGCCTTTTTGCTGATGCCTTTCGGCGCCGAGGCTTGGGCTTTAGCGCCGATGGGATGGGGATTGGAGTTGGTCATTCAGTCGGCTAAAGCCGTCGCCGCGTGGCCGGGTGCCGTAACCCTGATGCCGGCCATGCCTGTTTGGGGTCTGGTGCTGATTTCGCTCGGCGGGCTTTGGTTATGTTTGTGGCGCCGGGTCTGGCGGTTGTGGGGATTGGCGGTGATAGCGGCCGGATTCAGCGCGATGATCTGGGTGGAACCACCACAAATACTCATCGACGGCGCGGGTAGGGTACTCGCAATCAAGGCCGACGACGGCCGGATGCTGGTGTCGCAACGACGCCGCGGTCGCTTTCAGCAGGAAATTTGGGCCCGCCTCAGCGGTCTTGAGCATCGCCCCGGCATCAGGACGCAGTGCCGACGGCAGACTGAATTGTGATGTCGAAAGTTGCCTATATCAGGCAAGCGGGCTGACCGCATCGCTGACCCGCAGCGAAAGCGCATTTGATGAAGACTGCTGGATCGCCGACATCATTGTCAGCATGAGCCCACTACGCAAGCGGTGCCCATCAGCGAAAGTGATTGACCGTTATGACCTTTGGCGCCTCGGCGGACATGCAATCTGGATGTCAAACGCCGGAATCCGCATCGAAACCGTCAACGGCTATCGAGGCGAGCGGCCCTGGGTCCCAAAAAAGGCGAGCGCCAAAAAGCAGAATCCAACACCGATGAATAAGAAGTAAGCCCCACACCCAAATCATTTGAGCGCAGCCCTACAGTGCGGCCACCTCAATAGTTGCGCATCAACCCGACTAAACGACCTTGAATTTTCACCTGGTCGGGGCCGAAGATGCGGGTCTCAAACTCTTTATTGGCGGGCTCCAGAGCAATCGAATCGCCCTTGCGGCGCAAGCGTTTCAGCGTCACCTCGGCATTCTCAACAAGGGCCACGATGATTGTGCCGTTATTCGCCGTCTCAGAGCGCTCAATAATCACCTGTCGCCATCATGTATGCCAGCGTCAATCATCGATTCACCCTCGACCTCCAGCGCATAGTGTTCCGATTCCGAGCTCAACATGCCGGCTGGCACATCAACGGTGAGAGACGTGTCACGAAAGGCTTCAATCGGCGTACCCGCGGCGATGCGGCCATACAACGGCAATTGCAACGCTTCGGAATCAGCGGCAACAGCGGCGCCCGGCAAATTGAAATCGCTCTTAAAGCCCCCCGGAATGACATTCGGCGTAAAACCTGATTTTCGTTTCAGCGGAACAGCCGGCGTCTGGCCGTCCATATTCTCCGGTAGTTTCAGCACTTCCAATGCCCGCGCCCGATGCGGCAGACGGCGGATAAACCCGCGCTCCTCCAACCCCGTAATAAGCCGGTGAATACCGGATTTAGATTTGAGATCGAGCGCCGCTTTCATTTCATCGTAGGACGGCGAAATTCCCGTATCACGTAAGGTTTTGTCGATAAAGGTGAGAAGTTCATATTGTTTTCGGGTCAGCATCGGTGAATCCCTTTAAACACGGCCAAATCAAGTGAAAACCGAGAAATATGCGTAGTGAAAAGCAAAAAAATCGCCTGTTTTCTGCGTCAAAATGATCAATTTCATAGTGCGGCTTAATCCCAGTCCGCAGTCGAACAAAAGTAAAACGTCCTTCAGTGTTCTACTAAGGTTCGCATCCGCTGTCAAGCAATCCTATTCTCCCTAAGATTGCAATACTAGTCGGAAGATATTCTTTTTTGATAAATGCAAATCGTGGTGTTCTGCAAATATTCTGCAAAATCAATTGTTTGCAAAGGGGGGATCAAGCTATCTGATTGATCAAGTTTTTCTCACCTCGTGACAATCGGGCTAGGTTTTCGGCCAGAATATCGATGACATTCTCCTCGTAGCGACGGGTCTCGCCACCGGAATGCGGCGTGATGATGGCGTTTTCCAGACTCCAAAGTTTGGACGTTTCGGGCAGGGGTTCGGGATCAAATACATCCAACCCGGCACCGGCAATGCCACCGCCTTCAAGGGCGGCCACCATAGCCTGTTCATCCACAACCGGCCCCCGAGCCACATTGATCACATACGCCGTCGGTTTCATCCGCGCCAATGCCTCGGCGCCAACCAAACCTCTAGTCTCATCTGTCAGCGGACATGTGAGGGCGACGACATCTGCCTCACCGAGAAGATCAAGAAACGCCGCAGGTGCATGGAGCGCTTCGACGCCGTCGGGAACTTTCGCGGTATTCCTTCGAATTCCCAGGACCCGTAGACCAAACGCCTGGGCCAGCCGGGCCAACCGGCCGCCAATTGCGCCCAAGCCATAGATCAGCATGGTCTTGCCTTCCAATTCGTCCTCGCGCCGCCTGATGTCACCAACCACGCCCCGCCATTCACGCCGCAATTGCCGGTCCCGGGCGAGATGCAGTTGGCGGGTTAGGCTGAGTAACAACGCCATGGCATGGTCGCCGACCGCGTTTACATTCACGCCGCTGGAATTCGCCAATCGAATGCCACGCTCAGTAAACGCGCTGATGTCGTAACGGTCATAACCGGCGGCACAGACATGAACGTAGGCGAGGTTTGGTGCCGCATCGAAAAATGTATTTTGCCAATACCCCGACAGCACTAGGACCTCCGCTTCGCCGAGGCGAGAGAGCGTTTCCTCGAGCGTCCAGGTTTGAAAAGTTTTTCCGGGCAAATCGCGACGCTCAAATGCGGCCTGCATTTGATAGGCCGGATGGGCGAATTGAATGGTCGGGTTTTGAAGCACCGTATTCTCCATGACTATATGTGACGAGGCCTGCTGATCAGGCCCATATTATGGCTCAAAAACGGCTAAGGCCTGTATCGAAGCGCACAATTTCAACAATATCGCCGGCCTGTGCCGACGGCGCATCGACAGGCCGGATCACCAAACAATCGGCGCTGGCGAAACTTGCCATCATGGCGCTGTCCTGGCGGTCAAAGGGCGTGGTGACGAGATTTCCCTCGCTATCCGTATCCAAGGTCGCGCGCATGAATTCCTGACGCATACCGTTTGCCTTCACGTCGCACCCTAGCCGCGCCTTTTCCGTACCAAGCCCGCCGTCACCAATGCCCAACATTACATTGATCGCGGCGCGTAAAAATATTGCCGATGTCACGCCTGCTGAAACCGGGTTTCCCGGCAGTCCAAGAACCGGAATATCTTTCCAGCGGCCGAAAATCAGCGGCTTTCCAGGCCGCATGGCGACCTTGTAGAAATTCAGATCCAGACCGTCCTCCGCCATCACTTTTTGGACCAGATCATAATCGCCGACGGAAGCGCCACCAATGGTCACCAACACGTCTGCGCCTTTTGCGCCGGAAAGCACTTGGCGGAGCGAAGCATCCGTGTCGCGGGCAATGCCCAGCCCCAAAGGCTCACCACCAAGAACCCGGACGATAGCCGCCAAAGCAATACTGTTGGAACTGACGATCTGATCGGCGCCAATCGGGTCGCCGGGCATCATGACTTCGTCACCCGTCGCCACGATCGCGACCCTGGGCCGACGCCGAACCCGCAACCAAGGCACGTTCATCGCCGCGGCCAGGCCGAGATCGCGGGCACTTAACACTGCGCCGGTCTTCAGCAAAATATCGCCGACGCTAAAATCCAGGCCGGCGGGGCGCACATCGGCGCCGCTTTGGGCGCTTTCCATGACGGTAATTTGTTCGTTCACGGCCGTCGTGTCTTCTTGTATGACAATAGCATCGGCGCCATCGGGAAGCGGCGCGCCGGTGAAGATGCGGGCGCATTCGCCGGGTCCCACCGCGCCCGGAAATCCTTGGCCGGCTTGTGATACGCCGATCTGTTTCAAAGTCACGGGAACAGAGCCGACATCGGCAGCCCGTACCGCGTAGCCGTCCATGGCCGACACAGCCGATGGTGGTTGAGTCAGGCGCGCCGCCACATCCTCGGCCAAAACGCGGCCGAGGCCATCGCCGAGAGCCACCTGTTCAGAAGATATGAGGGAAAAGCCACCGGTGACCCGTGTCAGGGCCTCAGCAACGGAAAGCAATTTCGGGCGGCTGTTCATTCGGCTTTAAACACGCCGGATTTTCCGCCCGATTTGTGAACAAGCCGGATATCAACGAGTTTCATGCCTCTGTCGACGGCTTTACACATGTCATAAACAGTCAGCGCTGCAACGGATACCGCCATCAGCGCCTCCATTTCAACGCCGGTTTGCCCGGTCAACTTACAAGTTGCAGTAATATCGACGGCATGGCGGCTGGAATCACAGCTTAAATTTACTTTAACCGAAGATAAGTTAAGCGGGTGACAAAGCGGGATCAAATCCGGTGTCCGTTTCGCACCCATGATACCGGCCAATTGAGCAACGGATAGCACATCACCCTTTTTGACACCGCCATCCTGGATCATCGCCATGGTTTCGGGTGCCATCAGAACACTGCCTTTGGCCGTTGCCGTGCGCTCGGTTTCCGCCTTCTCGGATACATCGACCATGACGGCATTGCCGTCGTCATCGAGATGCGTAAACCCGCTCATGCCCGCACCGCTTCCGCCGGCGTATCATGGGCCAGCAAGGTGCGGGTGGCGGCCGAAACGTCATCTTGGCGCATGAGGGACTCGCCAACCAGGAAACATCTGGCGCCGGCATCCGCCATTCGCGCCAGATCGGCAGGCGTGTTCAAGCCACTTTCACTGATCAGCAGGCGGTCGGCCGGTACTTTCGGCGCCAACGTTTCCGTCATCGCGATATCAACATCAAGCGTTTTGAGATTACGGTTGTTGACCCCGATCAATTCGGTTTTCAGCACCAGTGCGCGTTCCAATTCCGCTTCGTTATGAACTTCGACAAGGACATCCATGCCCCAATCGCTGGCGGTCTCAGAAAGCTCGGCGGCTCGTCCATCATCCAGCGCAGCCATGATCAGCAAGATGCAATCCGCCCCCAGTGCACGGGATTCGACGATCTGATAAGGATCCAACATGAAATCTTTGCGTAACACCGGCAAGTCGACGGCGGCACGCGCGGCCACAAGAAATTCATCAGCGCCTTGGAAATAGGGCTCATCAGTAAGGACCGAGATGCAAG
>Ga0233427_10004683_pt1 | contig 11294 bp, 6 predicted proteins | sample SI_118_April2016_5_FD_179885 | JGI IMG/M metagenome (GOLD analysis project Ga0233427, IMG submission 179885) | Seawater microbial communities from Saanich Inlet, British Columbia, Canada - SI_118_April2016_100_MG | ecosystem: Environmental > Aquatic > Marine > Inlet | place: Canada: British...
GTGAATGACGCCTTTGGAATCGCACATGATGATATTTTTGCGCGGCATGCCCATGGTTACGAACAACTCGGCGCATGCAATCGACGCGGAACCTGCGCCGTTCATCACCATGGTGAATTTATCAATCTTGCGATCGGTCAATTCCAAGGCGTTGATCAGGCCGGCTGCGGTAATGATCGCAGTGCCGTGCTGGTCATCGTGGAACACCGGGATATCCAGCAGTTCACGCAATCTTTGCTCGATGACGAAACATTCCGGTGCCTTGATATCTTCCAGATTAATCCCGCCGAAGCTCGGCCCGAAGCGGGTTACCGCATCGACAATCTCATCAACATCTTCGGAATGGACCTCGACGTTGAAGCCGTCGACATCGGCGAAGCGCTTGAACAGGACGGATTTGCCTTCCATCACCGGCTTCGCCGCCAGCGCGCCGATGTTGCCGAGCCCCAGCACCGCCGTGCCGTTGGAGACGATGGCTACAAGGTTGCCGACCGCCGTGTAATCGTAGGCCAGATCGGGGTCGCGATGGATTTCCAGGCACGGTGCGGCGACGCCTGGCGAATAGGCGAGCGTCAGGTCGCGTTGCGTGACCAAGGGTTTGGTGGCGTGGATTTCCAGTTTCCCCGGGCGGCCCTTGGCATGCATGCGCAAGGCCTCCTGACCGAGGATTTTATTGGCTTGTTCGTCCATAATTTTCGAATTCCCAGGTTGTCTGCTCTTTAGTTGTTGCAATTTCATCGTCGCGGATGGACCCATCCGCTTGGGATTTGCTTGTTTATCGCTGCAAATACGTCGTCGTGGATGACCCATCCACTCGGGATTTGCTTTACCGTTCCGCACTTCTTTCTTGGGCGCTTTTGGCCTGTTATGTTTATTGTGCCGAAGCCGCCTTGAGAGTAAAGCGCCATCGCCCATGCCGCATCCCGCACCGCAATTGACCCAAGACGAGACTGGCACCGAAAATCATGCCCCGGCGGCGATGACGCCGATGATGACGCAGTACCTAAAAATCAAGGATGCCCATCCCGACGGCCTGTTGTTTTACCGCATGGGCGATTTCTATGAGATGTTCTTCGAAGATGCGGTGAAGGCGGCCGGTGCGCTGGATATCGCGTTGACCAAACGCGGCAAGCATTTGGGCGATGATATCCCCATGTGCGGGGTGCCGGTGCATTCTCACGAGGTCTATTTGAACCGCCTGATCCGCCAGGGTTTTCGGGTCGCGATCTGTGAGCAGACCGAAGATCCCGCGGAGGCTAAGAAGCGCGGCGCGAAATCCGTCGTTAATCGCGATGTTGTCCGTGTGGTGACGCCAGGCACGATTACCGAAGACACATTGCTGGACGCCCGGCGCCACAATTACCTCGCCGCCGTGGCCCGCTCGCAGGGCGACTTCGGCCTAGCCTGGATTGATGTGTCGACCGGGGTGCTCTCGACCCAGGCTCTGGCCGCCGGCGATCTTGATGCGGCGTTGGCGCGCTTGGATGCAGGGGAGCTGCTGATTTCGGAAAACTTGCTGACGGCGCCCGATACGGCGGACACTCTGAGCGCCTGGGGTGAACGGTTGACCCCGCTACCGGCGGCGCGTTTGGATTCCACCGCCGGGCGCAAGCGCCTGGAAAGTCTCTACGGCGTCGCCACCCTCGATGCGTTCGGTGAATTTAGCCGCGCCGAGACCGCTGCTGCCGGCGGGTTGGTAGATTATGTTGAACTGACGCAAAAAGGCCGTTTGCCGCGGATCGCCGAGCCGGTCCGTATCAGCGTCGGTGCCTTGATGGAAATTGACGCCGCGACGCGACGCAATCTTGAGCTGACCCGAACGCTTTCCGGCGAATTTCGGGGCTCGGTGCTGAGTGTCATCGACCGCACCGTCACCGGCGCTGGGGCCAGGCTTTTGGCGGACCGCTTGGCGCAACCGTTGACCGATCCGGTGGTCATTGGACGGCGTCTCGACGCCGTGGGCTTATTCGCCGCCGATCATCGGTTGCGCGGCGAGATGCGTGAAATTCTCGGTCGGACTCCGGATATTGCCCGCGGACTCAGCCGGCTGACCTTGGATCGGGGCGGGCCGCGCGATCTGGCGGCCATTCGCGATGGCCTGGACCGCGCCGCCGAGGTCCGCGCGCTATTCCAATCAAGCCTCGGCAACACATTGGCCGGCGACGGAATTGACGATGTCGTGGCGGCCGACACGGCGTTGGGCGAACATGCGGCGCTGATCGAACGCCTTGGCCACGCGTTGGCCGAGGAACGGCCGATCAGCATTCGCGACGGCGGCTTCATACGCTCTGGCTTTTCTGCTGAGCTCGATGAATTAACCCAGCTACGTGATGAAAGCCGCAAGCTGATCGCCGGCCTGCAAGCCGACTATGCGGGCTCGACCGGGTTGAACAGCCTGAAAATCAAACACAACAACGTGCTGGGGTACTTCATTGAGGTGCCCGCGAAGCAGGCGGAAAGCATGCCATCCGGCGCCGACAGTCCGTTCATTCACCGCCAGACCATGGCCAACGCCATGCGCTTTAATACGGTTGATCTGTCGGAATTGGAGGGCCGCATCGCTAAGGCGGCTGATCAGGCGCTGGCCTTGGAGCTCGCGCTATTTGCGGATTTGGTCGCAGACGTGGCCGGTTTGGCCGAACCGATCGCCGCCGCCGCCGCCGCATTGGCTGAGATCGATGTCATGTCGGGGTTGGCGGAACTGGCCGAAACCCGGCGCTACCACCGGCCCGTCGTCGATGCCAGCCGGGCTTTTGAGATTTCTGGTGGTCGCCACCCGGTGGTTGAAGCGGCGCTTGAAGCCGCGGGCGACGGCCCCTTCGTTGCCAATGATTGCCGGCTCGACGACGGAGGCATCGATGACCCCGATGACGCCGCCGAAGACGCCGGTCCAGACATTGATCAAGACGCAAACCCCGGTCGCCTGTGGCTTCTAACAGGCCCGAACATGGCTGGCAAAAGCACGTTTCTTCGGCAAAACGCCTTGATCGCGATCCTCGCCCAGATGGGGTCATTCGTGCCCGCCGAAGCGGCGCGGATCGGCGCCGTCGACCGCCTGTTTTCGCGTGTCGGCGCGTCTGATGACCTCGCCCAGGGACGCTCCACATTCATGGTTGAAATGGTCGAAACCGCGACAATTCTCAACCAAGCCGGGCCGCGAGCGCTGGTGATCCTTGATGAGATCGGGCGCGGCACGGCGACCTATGATGGCCTGTCCATTGCCTGGGCGGTGGTCGAGCACCTGCACGAAACCAACCAATGCCGGGCTTTGTTCGCGACACACTATCATGAGCTGACGGCTTTGGCCGGCGCGTTATCGGCGCTCCGGTGTCACACCATGCGGGTCAAGGAATGGCGCGACGATGTGGTTTTCCTGCATGAGGTTGCTGCCGGGGCCGCTGATCGGTCCTATGGCATCCATGTTGGCAAGCTGGCCGGGCTACCCGCTGGCGTGGTTGCGCGTGCCAATGCCGTCTTGAAGACCTTAGAGGCCGATGAACAAACGTCCGCCGTGCATCAATTGGCCCATGACCTGCCTTTGTTTCAGGCAGCCCCCGCCCAGCGTCCGGCGGCGGGACCAATATCAGCGGCGCCTTCAGGGTCCGACAAAGCCGTTGATGCCGTCAGTCCCGATGAAATGACACCCCGCGCCGCCTTGGAATTTATCTATACATTGAAACGAATACGCCAAGATAGCGCAGATGATTGATCTAAGTTCAGAGACTTTAATTTAAGCATATCAAAATACCCCTAATTGCTAAAAATGGCGACAATCGGCACTATTTTTCATTAAGCTTAAGATCATTTAATATTTCTTGCTCCCTTAGATTTAAATTATGATCAGCCCATCGATGTTAAGCCCACACTTTGTTATGCCCGAATCGATATCGACATGAAATTATCTGGTGAACGGGGCCTTTGTGTGGAGATCTTTCGTTCAGTCTTGGCTGGTTCGCGCTTTCGCCCGGCGTCGTTGGGCGCTATATAAGAGAGGCGCTTGAGGAGCCGGCATTTCATGTCCAGGTCAACGACCGTCACCAAACCTCGGCAGATTATCGACCGCAAGGCGCTGAAAGCCGAGCTTGACGGTATTGTCAGCTGGTCCGGCTACACGCCGAAAACCCAGGGTCAGGTGCTGGATATTTTCAAAGATGCCTTCCAGGCTGGCTGGGATGAGGTGCAGCGGCGCTTCGAGGCCGGTGAAGCGGGCGGCTTGGAGGCGACGCGCGCCAATGCCCATCTGATGGACCAGTTGGTTCGCCTGATCCACGAATTTGCCTTGTCCAGCGTCTATCCCGCTGCCAACCCGACGACTGGCGAACAAATGGCGGTGCTGGCGACCGGTGGATACGGGCGCGTGGAACTGGCGCCGTTTTCCGACGTAGATTTGATGTTTTTGTTGCCTTACAAATTGACACCGCATTCCGAACAAGTTGTTGAATTCACGCTCTACACACTTTGGGACATCGGCCTCAAGGTCGGCCATGCGACACGCTCCATCGATGAAACGATCCACCTGGCAGAGGAAGACCTGACAATCCGCACCAGCCTGCTGGATGCGCGCTGGTTGTGGGGCAATCAGCCGGTGTTCAAACAATTTCAATCGCGGTTTGACGCAGAACTCATCGCCGGCAGCGGGCCGAAGTTCGTTGAGGAAAAGCTGGCCGAGCGCGACGCTCGCCATGCTCGCATGGGCGACACGCGCTATGTGCTGGAGCCGAATTTAAAAGAAGGCAAGGGTGGTCTGCGCGACCTGCAAACGCTGTTTTGGATCGCCAAATATCTGTACCACGCCGATAGCGCCGGTGAATTGAAGGACGCCGGCGTGCTCACCGCGGCCGATGTCCGGACCTTCGCGAAGGCCGAAAATTTTCTGTGGACGGTGCGCTGCCACCTTCACTATCTGGCCAACCGTCCCGACGAACGCCTGACTTTCAACGTCCAAGAAGAACTGGGCCAGCGCATGGGTTACAGGGATCGCGCCGGCACGCGCGGTGTCGAGCGCTTCATGAAGCACTATTTTCTGATCGCCAAGGACGTCGGTGATTTGACCCGCGTGCTTTGCGCGGTGCTTGAAGAACAGCACAAAAAGCGTCGTGGCCCGAATTGGCTCAGGGGCATCCGGTTCGGGAAATCCGAGGTCGACGGCTTTCGCGTCGAAAGCGGGCGTTTGACGCTCAGCGGGCCGAAGGAGTTGAAAACCGAACCGTTGAAAATGTTGCAGCTGTTCCACGCGGCCCAGCACAACGACCTTGATATTCACCCGAAGGCACTGCGCCTAGTCAGCCAAAATCTGAAACTGGTCGATGCGGACTTGCGTGATGATCCGGATGCGAACCGGTTGTTTGTCGAAATTTTGATAGGTCCTGCGCCCCGCACTGCGCTCATGTGGTTGAACGAAGCCGGTGTGTTCGGCCGTTTCGTGCCCGATTTTGGTCGCGTCGTCGCGCAAATGCAGTACGACATGTATCACGTCTACACCGTCGATGAGCACACCATCCGTGCCATTGATATTGCCGATGGGATCTACACGGGCCGGCTGCGTGATGATCATCCGGTGGCCTGTGGCGTGGTCCAGGAACTTGAATCACGCCGCGCGCTTTATGTGGCGGTGCTGTTGCATGATATCGCCAAGGGCCGCGGTGGCTCGCATTCCGAGCTGGGTGCCGATATCGCCTTGGATCTGGGCCCCCGCTTCGGCCTGACGGATTGGGAAACAGAGACCGTCTCATGGCTGGTCCGCCATCATTTGTTAATGAGCGACGTTGCATTCAAGCGCGACCTTGATGACCCCAAAACGGTGGCCGACTTCGCCGCCATCGTGCAGTCACCGGAACGCCTGCGCTTGCTGCTTGTTCTGACCGTCGCCGATATCCGCGCCGTCGGGCCGAACGTCTGGAATGCCTGGAAAGCCGGCTTGTTGCGCGAACTGTATTGGCGCACTCAGGAGGTCTTGAGCGGTGATGCGCCCGAGCAGCGCCGCGCCGAGCGGGTAATCCGTGCCAAAAGCCGATTGGCCGAGCGTTTGGATGATTGGCCGGAAGCCGATATTGAAGCTCATTTGGAGCGTGGCCAGGCCGGCTATTGGCTGGGGGTTGATACCGATACCTTGGAACACCAGGCCCACCTCATCCGCGAAGCCACCCGCAGCAACAAGCCGTTCCACATCGATAGCCGCGATTGTGCTGACAAGGGTGTGTGCGAGGTTACTGTTTATGCGCCGGATCACCCCGGCTTGTTTGCCGTTATTGCCGGTGCCATGGCACTGGCCGGCGCTTCTGTTGTCGATGCGAAAATCAACACGCTCCGGGACGGCATGGCGCTCGACACATTCTTTATCCTGATCGGCGGTGGCGATGGCGATATCCGGGCCGCCGACCAAAAGCGCCTTAGAAAACGCATCGCCGACGCCATCCAAGGCAAGGTTCGCCCGGCTCGGGAAATCGCCCGGCGCGCCGAAACGGATTTGAAGCACCGCACCCAGATTTTCAAGGTGCCGCCCCGGGTTTTGATTGATAATCAGGCGTCGAACACCCACACGGTGATTGAGATCAATGGCCGCGACCGTCCCGGCTTCCTACACGACGTCACCGCCACGATCAATGATCTGAGTTTGCAGATATCGAGTGCCCACATCTCAACTTTCGGCGAACGCGCTATTGATGTCTTTTACGTCAAAGATATTTTTGGCCTAAAGGTCGATAGCCAGACAAAGATCGAACAGATCCGTTCGCGCTTGGCGGCCACCGTCGCCGATGAAATGGATGCGGACACGTCTACCGCCGCCGCCGAGTAGCCGGGCAGAATGAGATGATTACCGACGACCGCGACTTCGCCGCCCCTGACTTCAATGTCTATGATTTTGACGCCGAGGAAATCGCCGCGGGGATCGCTGAGTGGGCGCGCATCGAAAGCCCCAGTTTCGACGCCGCTGCCGTCAATCGAATGATGGACCTCGCCGAGACAACGATGCGCGACCTGGGCGCCGAAACTACCCGAATGCCTGGGCAGGATGGGCGTGGCGACGCACTGAAAGCGCACTTCGATTGGGGCGACGGGCCTGGAATCATGGTCCTGGGCCACCTGGACACCGTGCATCTTGTCGGCACGACGGACGGCGCCCTACCGGTGCATCGCGACGCGGACCGGCTTTACGGCCCCGGTGTGCTGGATATGAAAGGCGGTATGTATTTGGCCCAGCACGCCTTGGCTAAGGTGATCGGTGCGCGCGGCCGGCTCAACATGGCGCTGACGTTTTTGTTCATTCCTGATGAAGAAATCGGCAGCCCTACCAGCCGCACACTGATTGAGGCGGAAGCCCGCAAGTGCCGTTATGTGTTGGTGCCCGAGCCCGGCAAGTCTGATAATTTCGTCACCGGGCGGCACGCGTTCCTGCGTTATAAAATCAGAACATATGGGCGTCCGGCGCATGCCGGGCGCGCCGTCGGCCCGGGCCGTAGCGCGATCCGCGCCATGGCCCAGTTGATCGATGAAATCGAAGATTTTACCGATATAGACAAGGAAACCACGTACCGTGTCGGCACTGTCCATGGCGGTACCTTCGTCAACGTGGTGCCAGCGCAATGCGAAGCTGAGGTGCTTTGCGTCGCGCCCAGCATGGCCGCCTTCGATGAAATCACCAACCGCATGAATGCACTGAAATCACCGGATCCAGAAATCCGTCTTGAGGTCGAGGCCGGCCCCGTCAGGCCGCTGTTTAAGTTCAATGAAGCGACCCAGGACCTCTATGAGATTGCCCGCCGTGTCGCCAGTACTGTCGGCCTGGAACTCGGTCAGGGCCAATACGGTGGCGGTTCGGATGGGAATTTCACTGGCGCCTTGGGGATTCCGACGCTTGATGGCTTGGGGGTTTGCGGCGATGGAATCCATACCAAACAGGAATATCTAGAGGTCTCGTCCCTGGTCCCCCGGGCTCGGCTGCTGGCAGGCCTGTATGAGGCCTTGGCCGAGCGAAACGAATAGCTTATGAGGCCTTGGCCGAGCGAAACGAATAGCTTATGAGGCCTTGGCCGAGCGAAACGAATAGCTTATGAGGCCTTGGCCGGGCGGAATGAATAACCCGTTGTGAATCCCGGTGTTTTTGCGGTTCCGTCTTGCTCGGTTGATGCTGCGATGAAAAGATGTGCCTATGAATGAACGATCGCCGCAAAAGAACGGCGCCGGGACAACGCAGGGGTACGGCCTTCACTGTTTGCGCGGCGATATCTCGGGGGGCCTGTCGGCGGGTATCACTGCACTGCCGGTTGCGATCTCATGCGGCGTTATCGCCTTTGCGCCCATGGGTCCCGGATTCGGGGCCTATGGGGCACTGGCCGGCCTGAACACGGCGATCTTCGTGACCCTGGTCGCCGCGGTATTCGGTGGCTCACCTCTGCAAGTTTCGGGGCCGAAAAGTTCTTTGGCCGTAATCTTGGGCGCGGTGATGGCGGGCTTGTTTCAGGTTTTATTCGGGCTATTGCGGTTCGGCAATCTCATCAAGTTCATCCCCCATCCCGTGACGGCGGGGTTCATGAACGGCCTGGCGATAATCATCATGAGCACCCAATTGCCGTTGTTCATCGATGTCGCCGGGTTTGATCTCGATACATTCTTCAACGAACACATTACGCTTCGGCCGAAGGCCCTGTTGATTTGCGCGGTGACCGTTGGCGCCATGTGGCTGGCGCGCATGTGGCTGCGGCGTGGTGGCGACGCCATTCTGGCGCTGGCCGTGGGTACCGGTGCCTATTACCTACTAGCCCGCGTTCAAGGGACCGAGAACATGGGAGGCGTCATCGGCCCCATTGTTCGCAACATTCCCTATCCCAATCAGTTGTTCAATTTCGCCGACGCCCTAAAAGATCCCAATATTGATCTACTGGCGGCGGGCGTGGTTGGCCCGGCGCTGGTCATTGCGTTGCTGGGGTCAATTGAACCGTTATTGAGCGCCACCGCCATGGATGCGCATCGTCATGTCCGCCACAATTCGAACCGCGAATTGATCGGCCAAGGGCTGAGCAATGCCGTGGCCGGGCTCTTCGGTGGCTTGGCCGGCGGCGGCTCGCCGACCCGAAGCGTGGCAAATTTTGATGCCGGTGGACGGACCCGGGCGGCCAGTTTGGCGGGGCCGATTGGGGAAGAACGGCTGTCTTATTATGAAGCTGACGACAAAAACCAGCCTGACGATTATTGTGATCCTGGCCTTCGCGGTCGTGGTGACGAATTTTCTCAACTACTACAAATACCAATCGACGTTGCGTGAGCTCGTCGAATCACGCTTTATCGTTGTTGGGCTGGATATCAAGCATTCCATCGAAGGTAGTGTGAACCTTGGCATTCCATTATCTCAAACTGAAAACACCCAGGAAATTCTCAATCGGGTGAAAGCCGCCGATGAGCAAATTCGATCTGTTGAGGTGTTCGCCATATCCGGCGCCGACGGCAACCGTCTGTTTGGCACCGATGCCGAGGGCATCGGCAAGAAGGTGCCGGAAAGTTGGGTAAATGGCGCGGAAAGTAAAGATTCAAACACCTGGCAATTTGACGAGCCCGAAGCCTTTGGCGTCGGTATCGCGCTGATCAACAGTTTTAACAAACGCATCGGCGGCATTGTCGTTCGGTATTCCCGGGCCTATCAGCAGACCAAAATTGAGGCCATGTTTCAGTCACTGGCACGTACCGTCCTGATTGTTTTCGGTATTGCCTGCGTCCTGGCGTTTATTGGTGTCTATGTATTTTTCCGCCCGATTTCGACGACGTTCTCGCGGATGACGGCCTCGCTCAGTTCCCTGTTGTCGAATGAAGAACCAGTGTTGAACGCGGCCAATGCGGAAACCCCTGAAGAGAAACATTACGCGGCATTCCAGGAAAAAACCCACAAAGTTCTGGCAGTGTTACGCGAAGCCGAAGAACAAGGCTTGACCGACGCCAAGGAGACGGAACCGCCCGTGTTGTAGGCGATGCAGCGCACCCCGTGCTCAAGCCGGCTGTCGTTGATCAATTCGCATATGCCGCGGCCGACGGGGAAATAGGTACCATTCGGTGAGCCTGTGCCAAGGGCCACGAACTTATCCTTGGCCATGACCGTAGTTGAGCTAGCAATCGGCAGCAGGGCGAGCGCGCACAATGCCAACAGGCCCCGCGAAATCAATCGCGCCGCTTCACAGCAACGCAAAAACCGACTGGAATAGCATTCCACCCTTTTATCCGTCCCTTTGGTTCAACGTCATCTTCTTTTAGCCATTGCGCACTCTAACCCATTGAGCACACATGACCTTTGGCGGCAGCGTAGAGCCTTAAGGGGGGTTCGTCATCCCTGAATCGACACAATCGGGTGAACACCTGATTTTTTAGCTCAGAAGCTGGGAATAACCGAACAAGGCCGGCTGACCGCCGGTATGCAGGAACAGGACGTTGGCATTGTCGTCGAAAGTGCCGCGGCGCACCAATCCGATCAATCCGGCCATGGTTTTTGCCGTATAGACGGGATCGAGCAGCAACCCCTCGGTGTGCGCCGTCATCTCAAGCGCTTCGGTGACATCAGGGTTCAACTGGCCGTATCCAGGCGCCAGCCATGAATCGTCAACTTTAATGTCGGATTCCGCGATCGGGCTGGCGATACCGACCATCTCTTCGACCTCGCGGACGCGGCGTAGGACGCGCGGTGCTTGTTGGCCGGCGTCGCGGCGCACACAAATGCCGTAGACCGGGACGGCACTGCCGCCGTGGCGCAGGCCGACCAGGAACCCCGAATGGGTCGCGGCACTGCCTGACGCCAGCACCACGGCATCAAGGGACAGCCCTTGGTTGGCGGCTTGATCCAGTGTTTCAAGCGCCGAATCAACATATCCCAATGATCCCAGTGGTGGATGACCCATGCCCAAATGCACCACGTAGGGCCGTCCGCCCTCGGCCCGGACCTGGTCGGCGATGTCTTCTAGCGCCGCGTCGGCCGCCGCCTCGTCCTCGCCGACGGGGAAATTGTGTACCGTGGCGCCAAGAAGATGATCCAACAGGACATTGCCAGACGTGCGGTAGAGGTCATCCTTGCCCTCGACCCGGTCTTCCAACTGCACGTGGATACCCATGCCGAGTTTGCGTGCCGCGGCGGCGGCCTGGCGGACAAAGTTCGATTGCACAGCGCCGGTGATGATTACAGTGTCGGCGTTCTGGGACTTCGCTTCGCCCAGATAATATTCCAGTTGCCGGGCCTTGTTGCCGCCCATGGCGAGACCGGTACAGTCATCGCGTTTCACGTAAAGATTCGGGCCACCGAGTGCGGCAGTAAAATTCGG
>Ga0233427_10004687_pt1 | contig 11284 bp, 11 predicted proteins | sample SI_118_April2016_5_FD_179885 | JGI IMG/M metagenome (GOLD analysis project Ga0233427, IMG submission 179885) | Seawater microbial communities from Saanich Inlet, British Columbia, Canada - SI_118_April2016_100_MG | ecosystem: Environmental > Aquatic > Marine > Inlet | place: Canada: British...
CAAAGAAAGTACATGAGTCGCTCTAAAAAGGAGAGAAAGATTATGACATTTGCATTTGTTGGAATGATTGGGTTGTATTACGGATGGATGATTGTAACATGATAATTTTCTAATTAATTAAAAATAAAAAAATATTTGAGATATGAGTACAATTTTCAGTATTAGAAAATTTAAACTGTTTAATGTCATAGAATTTTTTTAAACTATTTAATAAAAATATTATAATTCATTATCTAATTTTTATTTAATTTCAACAAAAACACAAATTAGATTTATGAAAGAATGAAAAAGAATTATTGGGTGGGACCTATGTACTCTCTTGGGTAAACGGAATTACATTGACTGCAGGGAACATTGTCTGCAAATTCATGAAGATTAGGAACAGCCCATGGAACATCAAATATTTCCGTGTAACCACATTTTCTACAAACATAATTATTTTTTTGACCCATATTTTATAAAACCAAATCTGATTAATATTTTTTTAATCTTCCATTTCCAATAACCCTTCTTTTGAAATTCGAGATACTTTCCAATCATATTGTTTATTTTTGACAGTATCTGCGATTGACTGATGTAATTTTGTCAAATGCATATTTTTTTCGTGTAAAAATACCACATTATTGATGGAATTGTTATTCATTCCATCATACACCACATAGTCAATTGGGTGATTGATTGGTTTGATATCATATGGATCATATTTTAATTTAGTAATTGTCTCTGAAAGAGAAATATTCACTAGTTTAGGAACTTGGTCTCTTCCCCTTTGAACTGCTTGTTCTCTGATTTCATTTGCTTTTGAAGCATGTTCTGATTCTATTTCTCTAAATGATCTTATTCTATCTTCATAATCATCTAGCCACGTTCTTGCAGTTTTTTTTGCAGAGTATAGATACAATTGACTTAATCTTGAAATGTTATTGCATTCGGGGCATACACAAAGAATATTTTTAAAATTTGTAAAAATAGATAGTAAATCATCAATCATAATTTTTCCACCAGCACATTACCATCTTTAATTGCATCACGAATCATTCTTTGATGTTTGTTTAATCGTGCTGCACCACTTTTAATTTCCATAAATGTAATGTGATTAACATTATTTTGAGATGAACCATTAAAAACAATTACGTCAAGAGGTTCTGCAAGAAATCTACAATCCTCCAAGGGAATGTTAAAATCTTTATGAAGATGAATAATTTTTTCAATAATTTTTCCAAATCCTACTTCAATTGCTTTTTTTTCTGCTCCTTCATCAGTTCTTTTGATTTGCTTATCTAACGTTTCATGTTTTTGTGTTAAGTGTGTTTCATATTGATTGATGATATTTTGAATAGATTCTGGAAAATCTTTTGTTCCATCAAATAAGGAATATTTTGATAAAGGTGAGGAACTGTTACAGTGATTACATCGTGCAGTTACATTAGATTTTTGTAAATCATCAATAAATTTTGAAATTTCAGACAGTAAAAGATATTATTTTTTGAGAATATAACATTGATCTTTACATAAAATAAAAAACAATCTTCAAAGTATCAGCATGTTGCTTTTATCATAGGTATGTTCTAAGAATACATTGACTGACATTACATTTCATGGCGGAGTAAATGACATCGGAGGAAACAAGTTTCTGGTGGAGGACAAGGGGACCAAAATTCTGATGGACTTTGGAATGAGTTTTGGCGATGAAGGAAAATTTTTCTCGCAATTCATGAATGCTCGCACATCAAACAGCTTGGCTGATTTGTTTGAACTAGGGATTTTACCAGTTATTCCAGGAATGTATCGAACTGATTACACAAAACATATGGGTTTGGGAGGGGATGAGGAAACAGAAATTGATGCAGTACTTTTAACACACGCACATGTAGATCATTGCAAGTACATTTCATATCTTAGGCCTGACATTCCAATTTACTGCTCAGAGGCATCCAAGCTGATAATGCAGAATTATGACGACACTGGAACTGATCAGTATCTAGCAGTAAAGGAAAGATTCCAAGTTTACACAAATAAGAAAGGTGAAATTAGCAGAGCAACATCAAAAATAAATCCACCAATTCCAAGGGAGATTAAAGTTTTTGAGGAAGGCAAGAAATTTTCAATTGACTCAATAGATGTCGTGCCAATGCCAGTTGACCATTCCATTCCGGGAGTTGATGCGTTTATCTTGCATACGTCATCAGGTTCAATTGCAAACACAGGTGATTTACGATTTCATGGAAGACGTGCAGATGATACTGAAAAATTTGTACAAAAGTGTGGTGAATCCTCACTTGACTTGATCCTATGTGAGGGAACTCGTGTGCAATCTGAATCATCAATGACTGAATTTGATGTAGAAAGCATTTCAAGTAAAATAATTGATGAAACTAAAGAACTGGTCATTTGCGGTTATCCTGTTCGGGATTTAGACAGATTGATGTCATTTTATCTTGCTGCAAAAAATTCTGGACGATATTTGGTAATTGATCTAAAACAGGCATATCTATTGAAACTATTTTCTGGTTCTGTACATTGTAGCAAACTGTATCCTGCACCCAATGACAAAAATATTAAAATTTTCATTCCACGCGGAACTTGGAGTCTCATAGACAAGGATTTGAATAAATTTTCTCAAGAGCAACTTTACAAAGATTATGCAACATGGCAAAAAGAATTTCTGGACTATCCAAATGTTGTGGACTATCGTGATGTAGCAAAAAATCAAAAAGAATTTGTCTTTTATTGCAGTGACTTTAATTTGCAAAACTTGATAGATGTAAAACCCAATCCAGGCTCTTCCTACATTCGCTCACTAACTGAGCCATTTGATTTAGAAATGGAGCTAAAAGAGGAACAGATTAAAAATTGGTTTGAGCGTTTTGGCATAATTGGTAAGGAGCGTGAATGGAATAAAGTTCACGTGTCAGGTCACGGCGATGGAGTGCAGATTAAACATGTCATAGATGGAGCAAAGGCCAAAAAACTAATTCCAATTCATACACAGCATGATGAGTATCACAAAAAATGGCATCCAAATGTAACTACGGTTAATCAGCATGGGACATACAGTTTATGAGCAATTTGGATTAAAAAATAATAGATAATAAGATCTAAATGATGTAAAAAACATGGAAAACGAAGAAAAGAAAAAATTCACGATGGCCATCGCAGTTCTCAAAATGCCAGACGGCAAGGAAATAGAGATCCCATTACCGCCAAAAGTATTCAAAACCGGCCGTGAAGGCTTCTTTGCACAGATTGCATCATTTGTCTACGACGAGAAGTTCTATGGCGGTCAGATACAAGTCTGGGAAAAAACACCTAAGACATAATAGCACAAAAAACAGTATCCATAATTTTTATTAATAATAACTAAAACTTTTTTTCATACGCCGTACCCAATATTCGACAAAATCGCGGGCATTATAATTTTCAGACGAATTTGTTCTACGTACAAAAAAATTAGGAACATATTGGTTTGAGGGAACAATTTCATTCAAATCCTTGAATAAAATTTCATAGTTAGGATCCAATTTTATTTTTTTTGATGCATTTAATTCTGGAAAACATGCTTGACATGTTTTTAATTCGTCATGTTTTTTCTTTTTCTCAGGAGTTAACTTAAAATTTTTCTGGGTTGAATCATGTTCTAGTTTTTGTTTTGACAGGGACTCCTCAATTATTTTTTCCTTAATTTTGTATAGATTAGGTTGATTATTCAGGTTAGAGTTTTTTTCAAAAACAATTACAGGGTCTTCATATGAAGGTGAAACATAAATTTCACAAACCTCCTTACCAGAATCAGAAATAAATTTAATGTCATCAATTAAATCTAAGACAAATCGTTCTCTGCCAGGAAAGTAAATTGCCAAATCCGATTTAATTTTTAATTCAAACCCATCTCGATCAGGAGAAAAAAAGAATTTACCTATTTTTTTTAATTCCTTTAATGCGTCATAGTCTCTTTGCAGACCAAGAAATTCACCATTGTCATGAATTCCAATAACCAATTTTCCACCCTCAGAATTAGCAAATGCCGCAATAGTTTTGTAAACACTAAATGCCACTACCCAACCCTTAGGATGAGATTTCATCTCGTCAGGAGATAAAACAAATCTTTCTTTATACTCCAAAATGCCATCTTCAGGTTCTACAGTAAATACAGTCGAGAGATTGTGTGAAATTAATTCATGAACACGCCCTTTGGAATTATCTTTTAGGTGAACAAAACAGCCACGAACGTGGTCCTTTGAAGATATTTTTTTATCAATAACGCCTACTACAAATACATCTGAAGTGTTTTGTTTTAAAATTTTAACAGTATCCCCTTCTTTAATTTCTGAATGCAAAGGAAATCCACTCATGACAAAGTGTGTAAGAGGATGTTTTTATTAAGAATATCACACTAATTCCAAATGTAATGAATCAAAATTTAATTCTTGCAGGAGTAGTAACAAAGGAATCAGTTAAGAATTATAAAAACACAGTCGACCCTCCAATAAATACCAGTAAACTAAAAAAATTTGTTTTGCCAACAGCAGTAATTAATCAAAAATCAATATCAGTTTGGGCCTTGAATGAAACAAAGGAAAATAAAAGGATATGGGATTTAGTTAAAAAATCAGATCTAATTATATTTTTTAAAAACAACAAGTATTTTTTGAAAGGAACAGTAATGCACAAAGTTAGACACGAGGAAATGTATTCAAGAATTTTGGGAGTTAAGCAAACAAGAAAACTACTATTGTTTATCAGTGAAACAGAATTCATAGACATTGATTTTAAAACATGCATTCCAATTTTTACAAATGAATCAATTATAATAAATTCGCATGAATTTCCAATAAACATGGTGAGTAAAAACAATTTAAAATTATTAGAAGACACATTTGTTAATTTAGAAAATTGTTTTAGCCATATCAAGTCAATTCAAAATAGAAAACTAAGTGTTTTGGACATTATAAATAAAATAAATTTGAAAGAAGAAACAAAATTTGACACAGAATATGTAGTTACTAAAAAAAGAAAGGGTCAAAAGGCATTTAGTGACAACGTATTAAAAAATTTTAAAAATAAATGTGCAGTCTGCAGAATATCTCAAAAAAACCTATTGCAAGGGGCACACATAGTACAAATTAATGATAAGAAAAAAGCAGGTTTAACTAAAAATGGCATTTGCTTATGCGTAACATGCCACAAATTATTTGATGACGGATATTTTTCATTTAATGATGAATATCGAATAATAATTTCTAAAAACAAAAAAATGGATCCCATGTTAAAAAAAATAATTTGGGAAAATAAAAAAATTGGAGATTGTCTCATCAAACCATCATTAGAATTTTTGCTATATCACAGAATTAAATTTAAAATATTACAACAATAAATAATACAAATCAGAAAAATTATCATGGCATTAAAAGACAAAATAAATTGGCCAAAAACAGAATATGACAGTAAAATAGACAATATTGTGACTGGATTTTTCAATCCTGCATTAATTGAATCTACATCATACAAACGAATTGCAGGATTATTTTCATCAAATAGTTTAGCACTGGCAGCAAGAGGAATATCTGAATTAGTGAAAAATGATGGTAAAATGGAAATGATAATCAGTCCAATTTTATCCAAAGAGGACGTCAAAGCAATAAACAATTCATCAGAAGTAGAATTTGAAAATATTTTAAATAAATCGTTATTGAAAAATTTAGATTTAGAAGATGAGTTTGAACGTGATCATGTATTTGCATTAATGTATTTGCTAAAAAAAGGAAATTTAGAAATCAGAATTGACATACCTAAAGATAAGTTTGGAAATATTTTAGATGCAGAAACAATAGTTGAAAAAAACATCCTGGTAGAAAAAAGAGGAATATTTGAAGATCGGGATAAAAATGTTGTTTCATTTAGAGGTCCTATCGATGCAAATAAAGACAGTTGGGAAAACGGGAATTTTGAGATTTCAGTTGATGTATCTTGGAATGAAGGGCAATTGCCACATGTAAAAAACGACATAACAGTTTTTGAGAAAATATGGAACAGTGCAAAAACAAAAAAACTTTCAAAATCAATCAAGGATGAATTAATAAAAAATGCACCGGCAGAGAAAATTGATTTAAAAAAACATGATTTTCCAGATTGGGCAGTTTTACCAGATAAAATTCTATGGGACAACCAAATTAAAGCAGTAAATGCATGGATGAACAACAATCACAAGGGAATTTTTACCATGGCAACATCAGGGGGTAAAACATTAGCTGCAATTGTTTCAGCAAACAGGGTTCCAAAAGACGTAGTCATCATAGTGGTTGTTCCGCTAAAAGATTTATGTCTGCAATGGGAAAAAGCAATAAAAGATTATGATCCAAGTTCAGAAACAATAATTTGTGATAGTAATCACAATTCCGGAAAGAAAGATTGGAAAGACAGATTGCCAAAAAAAATAAATAAATTTTTGAGTAGAAATCAGGATTATGATATTAAAAACAGAACGTATGTTATAGCTACAGCAGGTTCAGTAATTAGCAAAAAGAAAGGCGAGGAAGTTCCGACATTTTTAAAAGATTTTCGCCACATAGATCAAAATAACATCATGGTAATAGGGGACGAAGTACATCACTACGGTTCTCCAGAAAACAGAATGCTTTTTGACATAAAGGCAAAATATACACTGGGTTTAAGTGCCACATACAGAAGAAGCTGGGACGATGAAGGAACTGATGAAATAATAAATTATTTTGGCAGAGCACTAACAGAAGCAGAATATACGATTTCACAGGGAATTGCAGATAAAAGATTATCCAGGTACACGTATCATCCATTTTTTGTATCACTCGAACAGTATGAATTTGAAAAATATTCTAACCTAACAGCAAGGATTAGAGAGATACATCTTGATAAAGATAAAGCAAATGTACCATTGGGAGTAAAAAAGGCTAGGGATGCATTGCTCAATCAGAGGGCAGATATTTTAAAAAATGCAAATAACAAACCATACGGGTATAAAAAAATACTGGAAACACAACCAGAAAAACCATACATAATTTTTGCAGATGATGAAAAACAAATGAAGGAATTACAAGATATGCATAAGAAAACAATTAAAGAAATAAACAATCTGTCCGAGGAAGCAATTAGTAATGTATGTTTTACATATTCAGGGAAAAAAGACCCATCAGAACGAAAGACAATGTTGGAGCAATCAGTAAAACATAAGCGCCCAATTTTTGCAATGTACTGTCTTGATGAAGGAATAGATGTGCCAGAATTCAAAGGCGCAGTACTAGTTGCCAGTTCACGTAGCAAAAGACAATATATCCAAAGAAGAGGGAGAATCTTACGAGTATCAGAAAAAGATCACATAGCACAGTTGTACGACATCATAGTATTTCCAACTAAACAAGATGATCCCATAGATGATTCAATTTCACACCAAATAATAGAAGTTGAATCTGAAAGGTTTGAGGAATTAAGTTCAGATGCTGAGAACAAATATTCAGCATTGGTGGAATTTAACAAGCAAAAGGAAAAAATGGGATTTTAAAATAAACAAATAGGCATTAAGATGTAATTTGATAATTTTTAAAATAATTAAAAAAAATCTATTATAGTCGAAAAAATTATAGACACTATGGCAAATGAATCATATCTAGCAATAATAGACATACTTCAAAAAAATGCCAAAGAACTAGGAGTTGATTTAGACATGATAAAGGATATTTACGATATGGAAAAAAATACTCTTGCTAGTCAGATCAAAGTAGATGAAGACAACTTAAAACAAAAAATTATCAAAGGTATGGAAAAATGAAATTCACACAACTGGAAATAACAAACTGGGCAGTTTATAGAGACACTGCAACAGTACCATTAGATTCAACACCGGAAAAACCAATAATTTTGATTAATGCTGACAACGATAAAGGAAAAACAAGTTTGTTCTATTCTATAAGATATGCACTATTTGGCGAACGAGGTCTAAAAAATCACCCTAAAGAAAATTACAGACACTTAGAGGAATGGCCAAACCTATATTCTGCCAAAGAAGGAGACGGAGAATTATGTATAGAGTTAACAATTGATTATGATAACAAGTCAATAAGAATACAAAGAAAGAGAAAATTTTTCCAAACACCAACAGGTGAAAAAATTGCTTTAAGTAAAGAAGACGAAGTAACAATATTTGAAAATGGCGACCCAATAAAGGTGGGCAAAGATGCCAGAGAAATAGATAGGTGGATTCAAATAAACTTAATGCCGTTTGATGCAAGTCAATTTTTCTTATTTGATGGAGAAGTTATTCAAAAATATACAGAAGAAACAGTTCCGGCAGTTGAAAGTGCAATTCAACAAGTATTGGGACTGTCAGAAATTAAACATGCTCAAATAAATTTGAGTAAATTATTAGAGAGTGTTCAAAAGCAAAAAGTAAAGAAAGCAGCATTAACTACAAAAGATAAAAAATTAAAAAATGATTTAGAAGGTATTGAATTAGAACTAAAACATAGAAAAGAGGAGCTAAAAAATGCAAAAAGTGAAAGAGATTCGGCGGAATTAGTGATTAAGGAGAATAACAAAAAAATTAATGAATTCAAAGATTTGCGCAAAGCAAAGGACAAGCAACAAGAATTACAAGACAAAGTAAAGAACAACAAACGCACTTTGGATGAGTATCAAGAAGAACTAAAAGAGAAAAGAGATTATGCAGGTCTGCTATTGTCAAACCAACTGCTAAAAATTATTTCCACAACAGAAGAAACGCCATCATCAATAGAACAATGGGAGTCTCAAACTGCAGCATACTTGATAGATAAAGACATAAAACTTTGTGTATGTGAAACTAAAATAGATACTGCCATAGCAGGTAAACTGAAACAAAAAATACTCCAATTAAAGCAAAATCCTTTTTCAAATTTAAAAAGATTAGGAGAAAATATTTCAGCGTCATACAGGCCAGATGCATTAGATGTACAACTTAATGCTGTAGTGAATAAAATTGGAGATACCGAAGATCAAATTCAATTGGATCAAGAGCAAATGGATGCAATCAGCAAAGAAATTAGTAATAATCCAGATATCGGAGAGGAGTTAAAACAAAAAGAGAAAACAAACGTCACTCTTGCTGCAGCCATCATAGTATTAGACAGTGAAATCTCAGAATTTGAGAAAAAGATGGAAAGATTAAAGGGTCAAGAGCACAATATGACAACTCAAATTGTTAAAAGTTCAGCAGATGATGATTTACAGAAAATAATGGAACTAGAGAAATATATTGAAAAAACAATCAAAGTATTTGTTAAATCATTCACCGATTACTTTAAAATAGAAAAACCAAAATTAGAAAAAACAATTACAGAAATATTCCTTAATCTAACAAATGCTCCTAAAAAATACAAGGCCATTCATCTTACGGATAATTTTGATATAGAGATCGAAAGACAGGATGGTCTCAAGTTTCCGGCCCATAGGTACAGTCCAAGTGCAGGTGCAGGTCAAATTGCAGTAACTGCAGTAATTGCAGGGTTTAACAAATTCAGTACAAGAAAAGCACCAGTTGTGATAGACACACCAGCTGGAAGATTGGATCCAATACATACCGAAAATTTGTTAGAGTTTTATCCAACAATGAGTGAGCAAGTCATAATACTTCCGCAGTCAGGCGAAATAAGTCCAGATGACGAAGAAATTATTTCAGATTTTATTGCAACAAGATATACAATTCAACCCAAATCAAATGATCCAAACCAATCAAGAATTGTGAGAGATGAGTCATGAGTGAAACTCTATCATGGGTAGGCCCCAAAAGAATGAAAATTGGATTTCCAACAATTTATAATTATTTAGTTGATGAAGAAAAACTATTCACTAACAAATGGAATCTGCTAGTTTTTGGAATGGTGTATGGTATTTTGATAGATAAAAAAGTGCAAAAAGGCAATAGAACAGCTTTAGGACCAATTGCAACAATAACGGATTCGCACATAAAAGATATGTTTAATTTTTGTTATATGATATTAAATGACGGAAGGGATGATAAGGAAATTTATGAAGAAATGTGTGAGTACGCAGATGGCGGAGTAGAAGCACTAAATAAAATATATGAGGAAAACGGATCCTTTAATTTGCCTAGCTTGATTAGGGATGCTGAAAAAATGTGGAAAGACAGAGCAAATGATTTACAAAATATCAATCTAACAAAATAATTATTTTTAAAAAGTTTTTAAAATTGATTCGATATTTTCTTTAATTTTATTAACTGTAAAATTAATTTCTTTAGAAGTATTGAATCGCCCCATTCCAATTCTTATTGCATAGTGTGTTGTATCCTCATCTAATCCCAATGCCAACAATACATGGGATGGTTCTACAAGTTGAGTAGTACATGCAGAACCTGCAGAAATTGCAATCTCCTTTGAGACAGAGTTGATAATTGATTTGCCTTCTATCCCTGGAAAATATACGTTAAGATTGTGAGTCAGTCTGTTTTTTGGATGTCCGTTTAGCACACCGCCAATTTTCTCAAACTCATCAAACATCAAACCCGACCACTCAGAGAATCGCTTGTTTTCAGCATCCATCTCTTTTTGGGAAATTTCCATTGCCTTACCAAAACCTACAATTCCAGGCACGTTTAGAGTTCCTGAGCGAATATTTCGCTCCTGTCCGCCCCCATAAAACAGGCCATCAGGCTTTACTCTAGGCTTTACACCCCTCACATACAGTGCACCCACTCCTTTTGGGCCATACATTTTGTGGGCTGAAAACGACATTAAATCAATGCTCATTTTCTCAACATCTACGGGAATATGTCCAACTGCTTGTGCAGCATCAGTGTGAAAAATTACGTCATGTCTGTGAGCAATTTCTCCAATGGACTCAACATCTGCAATAGTTCCAATCTCGTTGTTTGCCATCATGATACTTATCATAACGGTATCATCAGTGATTGATTCCTCTAATTCTTTTAAATCAATTTCACCAAATTCATTCACTGAAAGGTAGGTTACTTTTTTTCCTAAACTTTCCAGATGTTTTGCAGTATCCAAAATTGCCTTGTGTTCTGTAACGCAGGTGATTAGATGGTTACCTCTGTCTGCATATTTTTGCATTGTACCAAGTAGTGCAATGTTGTCAGACTCTGTAGCCCCGGATGTAAACACAATCTCATCATGTCTTGCTCCAATTACATTTGCAATTTTTTCTCGTGCATCTTCTACTGCAACTGATGCATCATACCCAAACGGATGGTCCAAGCTTGACGCGTTTCCAAACTTTTCTGTAAAGTACGGCATCA
>Ga0233427_10004689_pt1 | contig 11281 bp, 12 predicted proteins | sample SI_118_April2016_5_FD_179885 | JGI IMG/M metagenome (GOLD analysis project Ga0233427, IMG submission 179885) | Seawater microbial communities from Saanich Inlet, British Columbia, Canada - SI_118_April2016_100_MG | ecosystem: Environmental > Aquatic > Marine > Inlet | place: Canada: British...
TTTAGAAACAAGTTCTTTTGCCATTAAATAATCTTCTTTCGTTATTGATGATGTATTATCAATAGGTAAAATACAATAATCACTATGTTCATTAAATATAGTTGTTACTATAAATATAAATGTTATTGTTATTACCCCAGCAACAACTAAATCACGTGTCCCCATCCATAATACTAAAAATATAAGAAATCTTCTAGAGAATTTATGATTTAATACTTTATGCATAAAATCTCCAACTTCATTTCCAATATAACGTGCTCCAATATTAATTAATAATATCATTAAACCTAAAATATATTTATTACCACTGAGACCCATTGTTGCCATTGCTAACATTGTAGCATTACCTGTGGGTAAAGGTGCTGTGGATGCCATAGAGGCACCGCCCATTAATCCCGATGACATTTTTATTTATTTATATTACTATTACTATTTTATATATTTTTTTATAATTTATATACTATTAATTTAGAATTTTAATTTTGAATAATAAAAAATAATAAAATATAAAAAATATAAATAATAATAAAAATTTTAAATACTAATAAAATACAACTATTTAAGCATTAAGAGGATAAAATAGAGTGCCACAAGATGTTAATTTATCAACATTGTAAGTTCCACAATGAGATAAAGGAGGTCCATATTTAGTTAAATTTTGAGGGCTATTTTTCATATCATATCTACAACCATTAATATCATATCCAGAACGATCTGGCTGACCATTTTGAGTTAAAAAATCATTTTGACATTCATTATCAACAATGTCTTGAACACCATTAACATTATTAGTATTGTTAGAAACAATAGTTGCAGTGCTAGTTTCACTATTGTGTTGAAAAGGTTTAATGTTATTATTAGGAAATGGTTTTGTAGTATCATAAATAAATTCAGAATCACTACGAATAATATTATCAGTTGAGTTAATAACTTTAGGTTCTTCAATAAATTTAACTTTACGTTCATCATTAACTTTATTATTAACTTTATTATTAACTTTATTATTAACTTTATTATTATTAACTTTATTATTATTTATATTATTAGTCATTACGTTAGTGGTCATTGCGTTAGTAGTCATTGCGTTAGTAGTCATTGCGTTAGTAGTCATTGATTTAGTGTTTATTGTATTATTAGTATTTGTATCATTTTTATTTATTACAAGTGAATATTTTCTTTTAGTATCAATATATATAGACATAAATACAACAGCAAGAGCAAATATAATTCCACAATGTAAATCTATGAATAATGTTAAAATAACAAGAGTGATAAGTAAAATATAATTTACATTATTATTAAATAAATTTCTAATCATTGGAAATGTAGTTAATATAGTATCAGGAAATACTAAAAATAATGTAGCAATTATAATACAACAGCACATTTTAATATCTATCATATTAATCATTTTTTTTTATTAATTATTATATAATATTATATTATAATTATATAATATATTTTTTACAATTATAAATTTTAAATATAATTATTTTAATTATAAATTTTAATAATTATTATTTTAATTATAAAATTTATTAATTATTATTTTAATTATAAATTTTAATAATTATTATTTTAATAATAATTACTTTAATTATAAATTTTATTAATAATTAGTTTAATTATATACTATAATATTAAATAATTTGATAAATTGATAAATTGATATTATAATATTATATAATAGTATATAACTAGAATTATAAAAATGAGTAAATCACTATTTGAAGAATTATCTGAATTTGCGGATGAATTGGTACTATTACTTAAAGAAGATTGGGAAAAAACAAAAAAATTTGTAAGAGAACATAAAAAATATTTTTTATGGCTATTTGCTCTTTTTATTGGAGCACAATTTACAGACATAATGACATTAGGAAAATCTTGGGATGCTTATTGTAAAAAAAATGGTATTCAAAATGGAGGGGCTGAGGGTAATCCAGCACCAACAACAACAACAACAACAGAAGCAAAAGAAGCAAAAGCAGCATTAAAATCTCAAGGAACATCATCAACAGATGCATCAGTAAGTGAAACAGATACTAAAAATACAAAAAAAGATGGTAAAAAAAAAGGTATAAGAAAAAATATGGCACAAAGTTTAAGAAGAAATCCTGTATTTGGAAATATGAATCATATTTTTAATATGACAACAAGTATGTTTTCATTAGCATTATTTTTATTAGCAATTGTTGGAATATTATCATTACCTGTTATCATATTTATAATTATTACATATTGTGTTATTAAGAGTTTATTAAATAGACTTGCTATATTATAAATTAATGTATTTTTAATAAATTTAAATATATAACTATATTTTATAAAATTATTATATAACTTTAATAAAAAAATTTAAATATATTTATTTAGTATAGTAATAGAAAAATGGATTATACAACTATTTGTGATATTATAATTAATTATTTAATTGATAAAAATATAAAATATAATGGAAATGATACAACACTAATTAAAATAGAAAAATTTTTATTAAAATATAAAAGAATTATTTCTATAGTATTATTAATAATATTGTTATATATAGGAAATCAATGTAATTTATCATATTTAAATATAAATGTAAATAATAAAAAAGAATATGTATTAAATGGTGGTAAATTGGGAGAAGGATCATCACTGCCTGGTGATTTTAAAAAAATGGGTTCTTCAATATCTTCTAAAGCATCATCAGTTAAATCTAGTTTAGGAAAACTCGAAACATACGAAAAGGCAGGAGAAAAAACTTATGATTATGGAGAAAAATATGCTAATAAATTTAAAGATAATTCTTCTGTATTTTATGGATTTGTTTACTCAATAGCAATAACAATATTAATGTTTCTTATTTTTGTTCCTGCTGTAGGATTTGTTGTTATAGGATTTATATGTTATTCGCTTCTAAAAACTAGAATGGAAGCAATTAAGAGTTTATAATAATGTATTATAATTTTTAATTACAATGCTTTATTAACATCATTTAAATTATTAACACCAATAGAAGTATTTTTTAATAAATTTTCATAAGTTTTTATATCATAATCAACTTTATCTTCTTTAGGTATATAGTTAAATTTACCTGAAGCAATATAGTCTTTACTTTTATTATCTATTTCTTTTAATTTTATAAATACATCATTATCAAAATATTTATTATATATTTCATAAATAACTTCCTTTGATAAATTAGTTTTATAAGGGTCAAAATTAATTTGTGCTTTAATTTGTCTCAATAATTCATCTTTCTTTACATCATCCATTTTAAATCTATTATCAATACCAAGTAAATTGTTTTCAACAAATGTATTAATTTCGTTTTGTTCTTGTTCTTGTTCTTGTTCTTGTTCTTGTTCTTGTTCTTGTTCTTGTTCTTCATCTTCAAAATATTCTTTATAAGAACATTTAATAGGACCAATAATTAATATAAACAATAATATACCTGTATATTTATCATAGTTCATAACTAATAATAATAAACAAATATATAAAATAAGGCAATATTTATTCATTATATAATCATTATAAAATTTATAAACATTATTTGAAGTTTTTAATGTTAAAAATTGAATAAAAATATAGACAAATAAAATTGTAATAAAACAATGACAATATAACTTAATGTTTTTTTTATTAATATCTTTTTTATTAAAAATCATTTTATAAGTTTCTTATATTATAGTATTAATTTATTTTTTATTAATTATAATTTATTTTTTATTAATTATAATTTGATAATATTTACATTTTTTAATAAATATTTATAATTTAATTTATAATTTTCATTATTTATAATTAAGTATTTTATAAATTTTATTATATTATTATATATATAGTTATATAAACTTAAATAATAATTATATTTTATGTGTTCTATTGAAGAAGCGTGGGCGGGTCAAGATTTTGAAAATAAGCCAGTAGTATCTCAAGCCGATATACACAATGCTTATATGTCATTACCAGATAATGTATTTCAACGCGGGAATGATTTAAATTTAAATGAACCTAATAAACCTAAATCAAGAGAATTAACAAGAGGTATTAATTCTAAATATTCTAGAGAACCTCGCGTTCCTAAAATGGTAAAAAATACAAATGATGTCACTATGAATATATCTTCTCAAATGCCTCCTTTAAATAATTATGGTGGTCTAGAACCATTACCTTCATTTATGACTATTTATGATAATAAATCAAAACATACACAACAAACCAAAATGTCAGGTTCTCAACTTACAACTACAGAACCTCAACCTACAACTACAGGAGATCATTTTACAGATATTAATAATGCTTTTCAAACATCAAAATTAATGAATAATTTTATGGGTGTTGGTAGAAATCATTTAAATAATGAACAAGAAAACTTTGATGATAATTTAATAAATCAAAATACAAGTGAAGAAGATAGTATTATTAACCGTAAATTTGAGATTAAGAAAAATAGAAAAAATAAAAAGAAAAGTAAATTTTCAAATATAAATAGTAAAAATAATAATAATGATTATGATAATGAGGATAATGAATATGAAAATGATAACGAAAATAATGAATATGAAAATAATGAGAATGATAATGAAGATAATACTAATGAAAATAATCAAATGATTAAACAAAATGATGTTCATATTGAAAAAATATTATTATCAATTATTAATAAATTAAATCAAATGGATGAAAATTTAAATTTATATCAAAAAAGAAATATGTATGATATTATATTATACATTATTGTAGGTATGTTATTATCATTTGTTATTTATTCAGCAATGAGAAAATAAAAATAAAATAATAAAAAATAAAATAAAAATAAATAACAAGATTAATTAAAATAAATTATCTATTTTATTTTGAAATAATTCTAAATCATCACTATCATAAATTAAATTGTGTGTATTTTTATAATCATCTATAGATTTATAATCTATATTTTTAGGATTTGATTTTTTTGTTTTTACACTTTTATAATTCTGTGTGTCATTATAATTATCATCATTTTCATTCATTTGACCATTACCGTGTCCTGTGTATTTAATCATTAATTGATTTTGTGGTTGTATAGAATTATAATAATCAACAACTTGATTAGAATTAGGTATATTATTTAATGAGTGTGTTATATTATGGGTATTATAAACTTTGCTTTTATTATAATTTTTAGGTGTCCAATATATATTTATAGTTGTAGGAGGAGCAAAATAAATTTCAAAACCTTTTTCTACTAATTTATCCATAATAAATCTAACACATTCACCCACATTATATAAAGGTAATCCAAAAACTACATTAGGAACAATAAAAGTGCAATTATAATCATTATTTTGTTTATTTATATTCAATATTTTTTTATAACACATTTCTAATACAGTCTCAAATGTTTTATATTTTTTATTTTCTCTTTCTTCAACTTCATTTCTTAATTTATTAATATTTAAATTCATTTTTATAAATATATTGTATTATTTTACCACTGTTGTATTATTTTACTATTATTGATTTAAATTATAACTTTAAATTATAAGTTTAAATAATTACTTCAAATTAATATTTATAATTTATATTTTAAAATTAGATATTTTACAATATTTATTTAATAATTAAAAAATTATATACATTTAATATAATAAATAAAAATATTTATAAATAAAAATATTTATAAATAATAAAAATATATATAAATAATAAAAATATATATAAATAATAGCAACTATATAAATATAGTAAATAATAAACTGTAATAAGAAATAAAAAATGAATCAAATGCAAAACATATCATTTAATAAAGAGTTATGTGATGGTAATATAAGTTATGCTGGTCGTGGTGATTTAATAATTCAAGGTCAATTAAAAAATGTTGCCCCTGTAAATTCTAAATTATATTTTTGGGCGGCAGCACCACCAACTTATGGATCTAGTTTCTCAGGTTCTGGTATGCCTTACCCTAATGCTTTAACTGCTTACGATAGAACACCAAATAAAGGGGTATTAAATATTACTGATAATAATTTTACAATTAATATGAAATATCCTAATTCTTATTATACTGGTTTAGGAACCGTTCACGTGCCTCCTCATATTAACTTTAAAATTTGTCAAGATAATCAAGAAGATAAACATTTTAGCGTTCAAATTGATGATGGTGTTCCTTTCCGTATGCTAACTTATCCTGCCCCACCAACTAAAAAAGCAAGAACATCAGCCATGTTTTATTGTGAACCTGAAAAAAATGCGAGAACTCAAGAAGCAATATTAAGAACAAGTGCTTACCCTGCTACAAACCATATGCCTGATAATTTCTGGGGTGATAGACCACCAAGGTAAATAATTAAATACTTAATTAAATACTTAATTAATTAATAAATTTTAATTCTTCTTTACAATGTTGAATTATAGATTTATATTTATTTATAGTATCTGTTATTGAAGTTATTTCTTTTGTAATATTTTTTTCATTTGTTATATAAAAATGTAAATCTTTAATACATTGACTTATAGTAATTATATTATTCTCAGACTGTTTAATAGTAATTTTATTATTATTAATAGTATCTATCATTTTTAATATAGTTTCTTGTCTTTCTTTTTCTATTCTTTCTTTAACTATAGTAAGTCTTTTATAAGCATTTAGTTTATCTCTAGTAAGTTCATTATAATGTAAATCAAACTCTTTATTTATTTTATCTATAACAATACTTTCATAATTATTATAAGTATAGATTAAATTACTTAACTTTATATCTAGAGACTTCTTTTTTTCTTTATAATATTTAAAATCATTTTTATAAGTTATATTTTTTTGAGAAGATAGTGTGGTAATCTCATTTAGCATAGTATCGTTCATTAATTTAAATTTATTCATTTTTTTAGTTATATAATTAATTTCATTTGTATTACATTCTATTAAACCATCGCAATAATTTATTTTATCTGTAAATGATAAATTTATATCTATATTAAATTTAGTATGATATTCGGTTAATGTATTTTGTAGTATATCATTATTAGTATTGTAATCTATATTATTAGTATTGTATTCTATATCAATACTATTTTTTTTAAATTCTTCTAGTTGTTTATTATGTAGGTTTAACTTATTAATTTGTTCAGTATAATCATTTATTGTTTTTATATTGTTAATTTTTTCTTCATTTAGTTTTAATTTAGATTGTTTATTTTGAATTAATTGACTTAATGTATTTTTTCTAGATGAATGTAAATATTGTTTTAACTCTTCCATACTATAATTATTTTCTTTTATTTCTAATTTTAATAAGTTAATATCATTCTCCAGAGTAATTTTATTATTATATGCTTTACTAATAGTAATTTTATGTATTTTTTGTGTTTCTTCTGTTTCAATAGTAATTCTTTCTAGTTCATCTTTTAATATTAGTTCTTCATTTTTTATTTTATTTAAAAGTATATCAGGTATATAATCTTTACTTGACCTAATATTATTTTCTAATTCATTATTATTTTTAGTTAATCCAGAGATAAGTTGTTTATTAGTTTGTTTTTCTTGTTCTAATAAGGTAAGTTCTGTATTAAAATATTCATAATTTAATTTACTAATAGTATAATTAGTATTATTATTATTATTATTATTATTATTATTATTATTATTATTATTATTATTATTATTATACTCTTGGTTTTTTTCATATAATAAAGTTTGTAAAGTAGTATTTAACTTAAATGTTTTATTTGAATATGGTTTTTGTAATAATAAATGAGGTGATATAAGTGTTTTTAAGTTTAATATAAGAGTATCATACTTTGTCTCTAGTTGATTTAATTCTTTTGTAGTATTATTTAATTTATTTTCAATTAATTCTTTCTGGTGTTTTGATTTTTTAGACATTATATTTATTATTTAGTATAATAAAAAGTAATAAAAGATTTTAAAAAATAAAACTAATAAAATAAAACTAATTATATTAATTATACAATTATTTATATATTATAAATTATAAATATTCATTAAGTAATTCTTCAATCTTATCTTTATTAGTGCCAATTAAAGTATTACAAAGTGTGCCATTTTTATAATAGATAAATGTAGGAACTTTTTTAATGTTAAAATAAGTTGTAATTGTTTCGGTGTCTTCGTCTTCAATATCTACTTCATAAAAATTAACATTCGTATATTGTTCTTTTAAATAAGAGACAAAAGATTTAATTGCTTTACAAGGACTACACCATAAGGCTTTAAAATTTAAAATTATTAAAGTAGAACTATTTGTTTTAGAATAGTTTTCCAAGTCATCATAAGTAGATAAAGATGTTAAAGACATTATTAATTTCTAATAAAGATGAGAATAATATACTATGTATAATTTATTTTTATATTAAGTAATTAATTTTAAAAATTATACACATTAAATTTACAAATAATTTAATAAAGATTGATTAATACAATCAATAATAACACATTCATGAGTTTTACTTTGACTACTTTGACTTGTTTCAGTATTTTTATAAATAAAATAAAGCCATTGATATGGAATATATATCATATTACCTTCTCTAACTATAATTTCTATAAAATTCATTTCAATAGGGTCTTTATCTAACAATTGTGTAGCATCATAAGTTGATACCATATTAATAAATGGTTTTACTAAATCGCTTTGATTTGGAGGGGTAATAATAATTCTCATTTCACCAGATAAACATCCAATAAGTTGTAAATAATTTGTTTGTTTTACAAAAAAAATAGAGGCAGTTTCATTTAAATTAACATTTCTAATGTCAATATTCCAATCATAAGATAATGGTAAATCACATATATCTAGATTATTTTTAATATATTCAGAATAATTAATCTGTTTATTACTACTAATAGTATTATTAATATAATTTAATTCTTTACCTATAAATGTATTTATTTCTTTCCATAAAAATAATTCTTTTTGAAAAATAATAGGTTGTTTATTACTAAATAAATCATAAGCAATATCAAATGTAGGATCAGATACTTGTAATATTTTTAACTCATTATTAATTGTTTTTAATCTAGAAGCATGGCAGTATAAAAATAAAATTATAAATAATATTATAAAAGAACAACAATATTTTAATAAATAATTCATAATATTAAATATTACTTTATAATGTTAAATATTACTTTATAATTATTATATATAAATAAAAATAAAAAAATACATATAAAATTAAAATAAATAAAATTAAAATAAATAAAATTAAAATAACTAAAAAATATAATTTAAAAAATAAGTATAATAGTATGAATAGTATTATTTTAAAATAAAATTTTAAGTTTATAATATTTAAACATATAAGATGGCTTCTAATAATGTTGTATCAGGTTGTGTTAAATGGTTTAATAGCAAACAAAAATATGGTTTTATTACTGTTATAAGTGAAGGAGAGCATAAAAATGTAGATATGTTCGTTCATCAATCTAATATCAATACAAAAGAGCCTTGTTATCGTTTTTTAGTTGCTGGTGAAAATGTAAATTGTGAAGTATCTATTACAGATAATGAAAAGCATCCTAAACAGGCAATTAATGTTTCTGCTATGAATAATGAATTATTAAAGTGTGAAATGCCTAAACAACCTCGTGAAAATAATTTTCAGGGAAGTAATGGTTATCAAGGTCGTGGTGGTTATCAAGGTGGTGGTTATCAAGGTCGTGGTCGTGGTGGTGGTTTTCGTGGTGGTGGTTTTCGTGGTGGAGTTCGTAGAGACTACAACGGTGATAATAACAATGCTGAATTTGTTAGGAGTAGCAGTTTAAATACAGACAATATTACATTTAAAAGAGCACAAACAACTCCTGAAAAAAAATCAAATGATAATAATTAAGTAATTCTTAATAAATTATTATTATAAATTTTATTTTTTAAATTTTTATTTTTTAGTATTATTTAATTTATTTTTAATATATAATTATAGTAGAATAAGAATTATAATAAAATGGTTAATAATAAATTATTAAATAAAAGCACTTTTTATGAAAAAGAACCTGAAAATATATTTTCCAATTTATATTTAACAGGTGCTATTATAATAGTTGCTTTTTCTTTTGTTGGATATGCTATGTATAATTATATGAATAAACTTAAAGAAGATGAAATAAAAAATAATAGTAGTTTTTATGGAGAAGATATAAATTTATATGAACCTTTATTTAAAGAACAAGTAAATACTATAAATGAATGTATTGATATGTGTAAAAATGATATTATATGTGATGGTATTACTTATAATGATAAATCACAAATATGCTCTGGAACAAAAAATGGTTTACTAAGAAACGAAACTTCAAATTATAATGCTTGGGTTAAACCACAAGAACTAAAATTATTTGAATATGATAAAAAAGACTTTACTAAAACTATTATTGTAGGTTATACAAAAACAAAAACAAATATATCTGGATTAAAATTTGCAAATCCATATATGTTAGGTCATTTTTCATATTCATTTAATTTAACTATTTATGATTTTTATAAAAATTATGGTAGTTGGAGACATATATTTCATAAAGGCACATCTATTGATGATGGAACACTTGTAAATTATCAATCATGGGAAAATTTAGTAAAAGATTTTCCAAATCAATGTATTGGTGTATGGTTAGCACCATTTACAAATAATTTACGTATTTCCGTAACAACTGAAATTGAAACAAATAAAAATAATGGGTTTTATAATCATGCTTTTGTAGAAAAATGTAATTCTAATACTAAAGATTGTTATATTACAGATATGCCAGGTGGTAATTGGGTAGATAGAAGTCGTCAAGGTGATAATTCAACTACTACTACAAAAACTATTACACATATAGAATTTTTTGATAATGATTTACAAAATATACCTATAAATAAAAATATAAATATTACTATAAATTTTAAAGGAACTAATGTTGAAATATATTATGATGGAAAAATTGTAAAGGTAGTAAAATTAGATGGTATTCCTAAATCAAATAAATCAAATTTATATGTAATGAATGATAAAACATTTGGTGGAGAGATTAGTAATTTACTTTATTATCCAGATTCATTATCATATGAAAATGTAAATGATATACTAAAATTAAAAGCATAAAATAGTATAAAAAATATTATAAAATATTATAAAAATAAATAATCTATTAGATTAAAGTAAATGTCTTGCTTCTGTTAATAGTTCAGCATCTTTTTTTGCTTCATCTCCAATTCTATCAAATGAATTTATTAATTTAGAAAAAACACTTTTAGTGCTTTTTTTCAAATCATAATTTTTTTTTTTTTTTTTTTTTTTTTTTTTT